>Ga0307444_1000070_pt1 | contig 52594 bp, 57 predicted proteins | sample SalMarSW160340MG_FD_202145 | JGI IMG/M metagenome (GOLD analysis project Ga0307444, IMG submission 202145) | Salt marsh sediment microbial communities from the Plum Island Ecosystem LTER, Massachusetts, United States - SW1603-40 | ecosystem: Environmental > Aquatic > Marine > Intertidal zone >...
TTCAGTCTGCAACTGAAGTATCTGCTATGATCCTTAAAATTGATGATGTCATAGCGGCTTCTGGGCTTTCAAAAGGTGGTCCTGAGGAATAAGGTAATTATTGATTTTTATTTTTCTTATTTTTTTTTAAAATTGGTTTAATTCTTTAAATTGAATACCCCAAGTAAATTTTGAGAGAATTAGATTACCATAATCAAAGAATTTTGTAATAAAAAGAGCTGCTGCTAATGCTTCTGCTGAACTTAATTTTTCCCATTTACCATAATTTGTTGGATTAGCAGCAATTAAAGGAGGTAGTTTGCGACCGTTTTTAAAAGTTGATTTTTTTAAATTCAAAATATTATTCCAGGAACAATCAATTACAATTAAGCCATATCTAAGAACAATATTTCTATCAAGATCAGATAACTCTTCTCTGGCAAATGGATTTAAAATAATGGAATTATTTAATGGGCCTTTAATATTATTTATAGATTTTAAAAGATTAAGTTTTTTTAGTTTAGTTGCGGTACATTTCTTCGGATCACATTCTCTATAATTAAGACAAAATACCTTAGGTGTTTCTTTTATTGGATCGGAGATAGTCATTATTGAATTATTTAAAGCAATCACTAAAATATTAAAATTAACCAATTTGTTCCTTTTCTATTCATACTTAAAACTTGTAAGAACATTAACAGATTTTATAAAGTTCATAGTTGTTTGCTCTTCACCAAATATTTGCATAATTGAACTTATTATGTTTCTTGATTCACAGATAACTGGTATTCCACCGTATGTTAATGTAAATAAACCAATAAAAGAAATATCTTCAATATTCGATGTTTTGTCCATTGTGGAGAATCTTATTTTTGCTGACGGGCAAGTAATAAGCCCATAGAAATTTTCAGTATTCTCCCCAGAAATTGTAATATAACATAATAAATCTCCTATAGAACTTCCTCGAGATTCTTCTTTCATTTTTTGAAAAGCTGCATTCGCATTTGCAGAGAACGCCTCAATAGTTATAGGTAAATTTTGGCCACTTACTTCTCTCGCATCCAAAGTTAAACCAGAAGGGTTAACTAGAGCATATCTTATAAAAATGGGATTCTGAATGGAATCTAAAATTGTACTTATTGAAGGTAATAAATATGATTGTTCAAAGCTTTCGGGTTTATAAGATACGAAGGGAACTTCAGACCCCATTCCAAAAAGATAAATCGCACTACGAACTTTATCACAAAAAATTTCAACTTCTCTCTCTGATTGATCTCCACTTCCGAAAAATTCACCTAATTTTTGTTTCAAATAATACATGGCTGTGGCTAAATTATCTGCATCTAGAGGCCAGTCTTTATGGTAATCATGCACTATAGTTAGAAGTGTTTCATTAATTCTAATTGTTATTAAACAAACCTTATCAAAGTATGAAAATGAAATAACCTGGTCTTTAATATTTAAATCTTCCCAATTTTCTTCGCTAGCAGAAAAAGCTGCTGAAGCTAAACTTGTGATTTGATTTGGGTTTAAATCGATCTCACTCTTTCTCCCTATTTTTGCTATTGAAAGGCCATTCTGATCACATAACACAACTAAAAATGTACCTTCTGATGCTCGGAGAATAGATGTTAAATGTTTTATTAAGGACTCTCGTACACTCATTAGAGAAACCAGATTTTTTTGTGCTAAATCTTGATAATATATTTTAAGTATTATGATAATAATAAATTTTTATCTTTTAATTCAATCGTATTTAATTTTTAAATCTATTATAAAAAATTTTTTTATTTCTTAGTCTTTTAATTAATTATTAATACAATTTTAACATATCAACTTGCGGGAATTGCCAAGTCTGGTCAAAAGCTATAAGGCGCTTGATTGAAGGCTGACTATAGGCGGTGGACTTAGAATCCATTCTCATAGGAGTTCGGGAGTTCAAATCTCCCTTCCCGCATAATTTTTCATTTAATTATTATTTCTTAATATATGAAAAGAAAAATTTTAATGTTTGTAGACTCTACTATTAATAATTGTTTAAGAGTTCTAAAAACAATTTATTAAAAAAACCACATAAAATAATAGTACCATGCTTCTGTAGTGTAGTCCGGCCAATCTTTCAGCTTATGTTAAAGAAAGGGCTTGGCATGCTAGGCCTTCACCCTGGTGACAGTACAGATCGTTTCGTTTTGTATCATTAACCGGGTTCGAATCCCGGCAGAAGCACAATTTCTTTCTCTAATTAACATAAGGATTTAGAAAATTAGAAAAATCATTCGTGAAATTCACTCTAATTCTAATAATAAATGTTTATATTATAGGCATTTTAATCCTGTTTAAACTTAAAATTCTCTATGTTTTTCTCGATCCTCTCATAATCCTTCTTTATCTGATCCCAATGCTCTGGCTTTACAATTTTTTCATAATTATTTTATTTTGAATCATCAGTAAAAGATATAGAAAAAAAATTGTACAAGCTAATTTACAAAAGGTTTCCAGATAAAGGACATAAAGAAGGACATCAAATTAAATCATGGATGAGTAAAAGAATAGTAATCGATCGATTATATAATGGGAAATGCATTAGTTGTGGCGAAGAAAATTTAGCTACTCTTCAGTTTCACCACCGTGACATATCAAAAAAAACATTTCCAAAATATGATAAATTACGGTATACCACAATTGAAAAGATTGAAAAAAAGCTCATCCAAGATGATGCCGTATGTATCTGCGGAAATTGTCATAGAATGACTGAGGCATATAATTTCGAAAAAAACCATCAAAAAATCGTTGGAACCAAATACTCTCGTGAAATTACCACTTTTTACAAGAATTTGAATGACAATATTAAGAATTTTAAATTCCCTGCGAATATTGTAAAACAATATCCAAATATCAAAACTGAAAAAGTTGAGTTTGGATGGAAGCCAAAGTCTTATGAACTTACAAATGATGAAGAAAGGATTAAAGGAGAAATTAGATCAACCAATTGGAACGCAATTTCTCAAAATTGGACTCTCTCAACAGGGGAACTACTAAACCCCAAAAAAGAATCTTCCCGAACCAATCCACTCTATAAACATAAAGCTTGGCTTAATTACGTTTATAACAATATTGATTGGGGGTTATCTGACCCGAAAATAGCTCGAATTACAAACACTTCTCAGACTACAATAAATTATTGGCGAAATAAACTTAAAATTCAACCAAAAAATAGGTAAAATTAAGAGAGATTGGCGCCCCGGGCATGGTTATCGTCTTATTCAGAGATTGAACAATGAAATCGAACATGCGACCGATCGGTTAACAGCCGATTGCTCTACTTAGCCAAAAACACCGAAAAACGGTAATCTTTTTCTAACTGAGCTACCGAGGCACTTTTTTTGACATTTTTATTGATATATTAATTTATTAAATATAATATTTAGCTTTTTCTCTATTAATTAAGTGGTATTTAAATCAACATAAAAGTCGAACGATCATTTTTGAATCAATCTGCTTGGGTTGCATAATAGATCATTTATAGCATTTCACATTATGAAATTATAGTCAATTTAATTCTTTACACGATTTTATAGTTAAAGTTCTTTTTAGTTATCATATAAATTTCTTCACTTTTCTTGAGCGTTGTAAACTATATATATTAGAGCTTCTTAGTATTTGTTATGGGAAAGTGTCCATATTGTAATAAAGAGCTTCATATAGAAGATTTTTTTGAACATACAAAAAAAGAAACCAAGAAAGGAAAAATTAAAGTTAGAGTAGGAGATTTTAAAGGAGAAAGCATCAGTCCGTCTAGACTTTGTTGGGGTGATTGTAAAATGTGGGTGTGTCCATCATGCGATACTATTTTAGGATTTTCAGATCATGGGTATAAAAGCGGATAATGAATTCTAAGTAATGAATTTTGAAGCTGTGAGAATAAAATTTTGTAAGGATATGAATTGTAGCGAATAAGATAGAGGGTAGTAGGTCAATCAGGAACATTTTTTCTGACATCACCCCTTCGGTGGTTTCTACTGCTTTCGACTGTTCGTTTTCAGAGGGTGCCCGATTCCTTACTCATCTTGTTAAAATTAGTATAGACCGTTATATTAAGAATACGATTGGGCTAGTTAATTTTACTGTATCTGAAGATTTTAGAATCAATCTGTTTGGGCTGCGTAATAGATCAGCCATTTTGCCATAGCTTGAAAAGATTCATTAATATTTATATTATCTTTTGAGGAACAGAATACGCATTGATTGCATTTCGCTTTAATAGCATAATCATTTGCGATTTCATAATCTACTTCATGTCCTGGAAGATCCCATTTCATTCCCAAAAGAATTATGGGAACAAACCCAGCTTTTTGACGTATAATCCTTAGCCATTCAGGTATTTCTCTGAAAGTATCATAATCACTAATATCAAAACATATAAATGCCCCACTCGCACCTTTGCAATAATCAGGTAAGAGTTCACGGAACCGTTTTTCACCGGCAAAATCCCATAATTGCATTTTAACGGCTTCTCCAGTGTCGAGCATTTCGGCTTTCGTATGAAATCCCGCTCCTATTGTCATTTTATATCCCTCCTCGAATTTTCCTGTACAATACCTTGTAATCATTGCTGTTTTTCCAACGCCACCCGCACCCGCGACAATTACTTTAAAAATCCATGAGCTCTGCATTTTAATTTATCACAATAATATTCTAACTTTAAGAATAAGCTTATTGATAAATAATAAAAATTTTTCTTTAAATATTTTTTGATTAGGAAGGTCAATTCTAAATTTTGGAAAATTTAGGTTAAAAACTGAATTAACTTAGAGAGAAATTAGTAATTAATAGTTACTTTCATTTATTTCATTTAAATTTCTGTAACGCTTAATTTAAAATTTTGAAATCCTAAAAATTTGCAGTGAAAAAACTAACAAATTAAATAAGTATTGTTTTTATAAAAGTTTCTTTCCAAAATAAAAAAGATTTTTATAAGATTTTATTCTATTATTTTTTAGAACTAAATTTTAAAAAGTTTTAACAATAAAGGTTGTGATAAGACAGCATTAAAGAAGACGAGATTTGTCCTATATGTAGTTTTCCAAAAGAACTATGTATATGTGATAGTTTGAGCGCCGATGAACAACAAATAATAATTTCTAACGCTAGGAGGAAATGGGGGAGGGTTGTTACTGTAATCACGTTCGTTGGAAATTTCGAAGTAAACCTTAAGAATATTCTAACAAAAGCAAAAAAAAAATGCGCTTCTGGTGGAACTGTAAGAGATAATGAAGTCGAACTCCAAGGAGATCATCGGTTTAAATTGAAAAAATTCTTGATTGATCTTGGATTTCCTGAAGAAAATATTGTTATTCAAGAATAATTGTTGAAAATGAAAAATTACCACATTATACAATCTATAAAAGGCTGGAAGACTTAAGTATTAAAAAAATTATTGAATAAATCAGATTAACATAATTTCAATGGATTCTATTATATATAAAGTAATCTTTACGGCACACGAGCAATTTGAACATAAAAACCTTACTCTAAGTTTTAAAAGTCTAGAATTTAAAAAGCTAATATCAATTCCCGCTAAATTTACTTTAGAATTAAAAAAATTAAGCGAAATACATCAACATATAATTAGTTTTCAAAATATTGAAGAAGTTCTCATAATTGGAAATCCTACAGTTAATCATACATATAACTATTATCTTGTTATTTTATATACAAATAAATCAAATGAGAAGAAAACAGGATATTTAATTGGAAATGTGAAAAATTTAGGAGATATTATCATGGGTATCTGGCCTTTCAATATAGATCTTAAAGATTTATCAGAAGAGAAAATATTAGAAACCTACAATGATATGATGCAGCATCCGAATAATTATAGTAGTATTTGTTTAATATCTCAATAACTTATTATTAAGCATACATTTAAGTAAACAAATCTCTCTCATTTTCTTTCAAAAATTTTCTCAACTCTAAATCATAAGGCATCCCTGTTCTGGCACCTAACTTCTGGATTTTTAAGGATGCAGCGGCGTTTGCGTATTTGATTGATTTTTCTAAACTCCATCCCTTAATCCAATAAGCAACCGAAAATGCTCCGTTAAATGCGTCACCCGCACCTGTTGTATCTACAATATTTTTTATATTATAAGTGGGAATTTCATTTTGAAATTCTTTAGTTAAAACCAATGCACCCCTATTCCCTAATGTTATAACTACTAGGGGGATCCCTTTTTCAATTAAGGTTTTAGCAGCGTCTTCTGGTGTATTACATTTTGTTATCATCTTAGCTCCTTCTTTATTAGGAATTAAAATATCTGCCATTAGTAACAATTTTTTTAATTTTTTCCAACCTCGTTGAGCTATTTGAGATTCTAAATCAATACTAATTTTTACATCAAATTTCTTTGCTAAATTAATCACTTTTTCTGATATTTCTGGGTGAATTAATGTTGTATGCAAAACTTTAGCTTCCGACAAGTAATATTCCTCCAAATCCTTAAGTTCGAATTTCGTAGTTAACATATGAGGAGATTGAATTATTGTCTTTTCACCTTTAACAACAAATATAAAATTTACTGGAGTTTGCTTTCCTTTTTTTATGATTGTAAGTTTAGTATCTACTCTTTCTCTTTTAAATTCTTTAATTAAAAAATCTCCATATGAATCGTCTCCAACGGCACCAATAAATCCACAAGAAATCCCAAGACGTGCCACTGCTACCAGGAAATTTGCCGTTACACCACCAGAGAAATAATTCTCGGCAAAAGCATCAATCTTCTCATCTGGTTTAGGAAAATGGGGGATTTCAGCCACCCAATCAACAACAACCTCTCCTAGTCCAATAATATCTATTTTCCCCATTTTAATACTCTCAGTAATTAAATTACATTAGAAATTTAAACAATAGTCGAATAAATAAGAGGAATATTAAAAAGTATAACACTCAAGTTTCAATCTGTTTCATAACTCTCTCTAATTCTTCATTAATATTAATATCTTTAAAATCATAAACTGATATCTCGTATTGATTAGAATAATCACTAAATTTAGCTCTACCTTTCACAATAATATCTTTTCCTAGAAACTCTGATGACTTTTTTTCTAGAAATTTCTCAAATTCGGGTGTTTCTTTTAGTTGTACAATTTTAGTAGTCTCTACACCCATTAACTTTTCTGCTTGATCTCCTATAAAAGTAGTTCTTATTGTTCCTGTTCCATCATCTATAATAAGATTAATGATCATCCGGAATTCAGTCTCATCTCCTTTGCCACAAGTACAATTTTCAACTTTCTTAAAACAATTTTTACATGCTTCATAAACCGTAATATTATTAAGATCTTTGGCAATAAATCCTTTTAATTCGATCGTACCAGGAGCTTCAATAGTGTCTATCTTTGCGTAATCACCAGAAAAATTAGCTCCTTTCTCTTTTTTTTCTAAATTAAGGCTTTTAAGATTTTTTATTTCGAGATCTTTTAGCTCTAATTTTGATTCATTAATTAAAGAGATTTCATTTCTATTCGAAAAGTTGCTATATTTTACTAGAACATTTTCCAACGATAATCCCTGTCCTGTAGTTAATAGTTTTGAATATTCATCTGCTTTTTCACGCCATAGAGTAACTCTAATTCCATCAGTATTATCACTAACAATAAAACCTAATAAAGAAACATTTTCCCCTGATTTTAAAGATATAGTTTTAATATTATCTACTGAAGTGATAATACCCTTAAATGTAACAACTCCTTTACTATTCTGCAGTGCTTTTATATTTTTAATAACTTCTCCTTCAATATTGAGATCTTTATTTTTTTTGGTAATTTTTGTATTTTTACTTGCATTTAGATCAATTGTTTTCGAATCCAGTGTGCTTAATCGAGGATTTAAATTAGTTACCAATACAACATCACTAATTTCTAATTTATTTAATTTTTCTGTGTCTTCATTCCAAAAGGTAATTTTAATTGATCCCGTAGTATCTAATAATGTTAACGATCCTACTCTTCCAAATTCACCATCCTTTCGAGTGAATTCTCTTATTGGTGAAATTTGAATTATTTTTCCTTCTATGGATAAAGATCTAAGATTTAAATTAATTTCTTTTATATTAATAGATTTAAATGTTATTTTGGGATATTTATTATAGTCTACATCTTCAGGAGATAAAATAACTTTTCCATAACTTCCTACATGTATTTCAATATCTCCAAATTTTCCTTTTTTTGCGTTTCCATTAACAATTTTAACAAGTTCATTTTTTTCAAAATTAGATTCGTTAAAAACTTTTACTTGATCATCCCAGAGTACGATTCGAGCATCTCCCGTAGTATCATGTAGTAGAAAAGAGCCAACAAAACCCTTGCTTCCATCATTCTTATTAAAACTATTAACATTATAGATATCCTTGATTCTACCGAATAATGTTATGTTTTTCATATTTTGAGTAATATCAGAAATATAAATTTCAATTTCTTTTAACAGATCTTTATCTTCATTTTTAATATCAACTCCCAACTCTTTAGCTATGATAAATAAAGCGCCTTCATCAGAAATCAATCCCTTTAATTCATTTTTCTTATCTTCAACTAAATTTTGGATCTCCTTTCTTGCTAAACCCGTATTCTCTATAATTTTATTTATATAAACCTCAGTTTTCATTTCAATCACAAAAAAATTACACTTGTATTAAAAATATTCTAGTAGAGATTATTTAAAAAAAAAATTATTTAATTGTAATTAAAAAAAGATATTCTTTTAAAATTAAAGAGTATTAAATAAAGGTAATTTTTCAAAGTTATTTTATTGGGGTAATTACAAGGAGATAATTGATAATCTTATATTCTCTAAGATTTCTATTAATTAAGTTTTAATGATGCAAATGACAAGATTTAAAATCATACCCGTTATAGATATTTTAAATTCTAAGGCAGTTCATGCCATAAAGGGGGAAAGAACTAAATACAATCCTTTAAAATCAAATTTATTTCAGTCATCTAACCCAGTTGAGATTATTCAACTATTTAAAAAAAAGTATGATTTTAATGAATTTTATGTCGCAGATTTAGATTCTATAATAAATAAAACCCCAAATTTTCCAATTTTAAAACAAATTTTAGATATTTCAGATATGAATATAATACTGGATCCTGGAATTGTTAATCTTGAAGATATTTATCTTTTCTCAAGATTTAAAATTAAAAATCTAATTTTAGGATTAGAAACTATTAAAAGTTTTAAACTTATTAATCAAAGTTTACAAATCTTAGATCGTAATAAAATAATAATAAGTATTGATATGTATAATGGACAGATCTTATCAAGTGCAAAGGATATAAAAACTCAAAATCCGTTTAACCTCATAAAAAGAATTGAATCTCTAGGTATTAAAAATATCATTCTATTAGATTTATTTAGAGTTGGTCAGAAAATTGGAGGAATTCCACCATTCTATTTGGATCTATTACATAATTTTACTGGAAATATCTTCGTTGGTGGAGGGATCAAAAATTATAGAGATATTTTAGATTATAAAGAACAAAACTTCTCGGGTATATTAATCGCAACTGCTTTATATGATGGAACAATAGATATTGAAAAATTAAGACATTTCAATTAGTTTTATGGAATCAATCGATAAAAATAACACCAGTACTCGAAACGTTTAAGGATTTCTTACAAACTGGACATGTATGTTTCATTCTAACCCAATCTGTTAAATGCTCTCGATGTGCTTTTGCTTCGCAAATAGGACAGCCAGTAACCTCATCAAAAATCTCTATATTTTTTCCACAAACAGAACATTTGGTTTTTGATGCTGTAGACACTTTTATTAATTCTTTTTTAATATCTAATATTACAGTTTCAGTGTTCTCTGCAGTAGGACTAATTTGTTTCAATTCTTCTCTTGTATCAACACAAAAAATAGATCCTTCTGTATCATCCTTCTTATTTCCAATCCATACAACTTTACCTTTGAAATAACTATTACCTTGATCCTCTAACGTTAAGTTTAGTCGTCGATCTTCCATAACATAAGTTTGTATAACTTTAGTGTAATTTAACCCTAAGTTTGAAGATAATTGATTAATTACTTCTATTGGTTCTTTAAAAACTTCATTAGTTATATCCACTTTTGTAATTTCTTTAGGTGACATAATAAATTCACAATTGTTTTTTTGTATTTAATAAAAATGATTTAATATAAATTTTTATATAAAATTATACAAAAATAAATGTTTTGGATTTTATTATTCCTTTTATAATTCATAAATTTAAGTAATATTTTTCACCATAAACAGTATAAAGAATAATTATGAACAATAGCAGTAAACTTGTTAATTTTTTAAAATGAACCAACTTTCTAAATTTCAATCCTAATTAAATTTTTTAATATTTTTACATTATAATTAGATACATAATGCCCCATAATATCAAACTTTTAATTAGTCCTAAAACGATTGAAGAAGCAAAAATTGTTATTGCTAGTCAAGTAGATTATATTGATTGTAAAAATCCAGAGGAGGGGTCATTAGGAGCAAATTTTCCTTGGATTATTAAAGAAATGAAGGTTTTAATTCCCAACCGGAGTCATCAATTATTAAGTGCTACAATTGGAGATTTTCCGAATCTACCCGGTTCAGCATCATTAGCCGCTTTAGGAGCAGCAGTATCTGGCGCAGATATAATAAAAATTGGATTAAAAGGGCCTAAAAACGAAAAAGATGCTATATACTTAATGAGAAAGGTTGTTAAAGCAGTAAGAGAATATAATGAAAATATTAAAATTGTTGCAGCGGGATACGCAGATCGTATACGAATGGAAACATCACCAGAATTTATGAGTATTCCTACTATCGCGTCAGAATCCAGATCTGATATTGCCATGCTTGATACTTACATTAAAGATGGAAAAGGAATATTTGATTTTCTGAATTTTGATCAATTAATTCAATTTAAAGATAAAGCGAAAGAATATGATCTTGAAGTTGCATTAGCGGGGAATTTAAGGAAGAAAGATATTCCTTTAATAAATGATATTTCACCAGATATTATCGGAGTAAGAACGGTAGTATGTGAAGGTTATGATAGAAATAATGGAGTAATTAAAGCACAACTTATTGAGGAGTTAAAAACAGAATTATACAAAAAATAGGAAAATTTATTTTATTCTTTAATATAATTAAAAAAACTTAATTTAAATATTTCCGATTCACTATAAGAATATTTAAATAAAAAAATTTTATTTATTCTTCAACTTAATTGATGAATTTTCATGGATGGATGTGATAAAGATGTTAATTTCAGGTTTATAGGATTCCAAAACACTTAAAACCTCCTTTTCTCCTTCTTTTCTACATATTGCATAAACTGAACGACCTAACTGATTCATACTAGCACCAATTATGTTTAATTTGTTCAAATTTTCAATTAATTCTTTTATTTTTGATAAATCTAGAATATCAAGAATTTCAGTCTGCTTCACGAACTCTATGGATGTTTCGATAAATGTTTTAATATTTGGATCTATTTTTAATCTCTTCAGGGCTTTATTGCCCGCTTCTTTAATTTTTATATTTAAAATTGGATCTGTCAAAATTGATTTTGTATGAATAACTCCAAATGATCCACATATAATTTTTAAATTTTGTGGTACTTTAATCCTCTCATATACACATGGGAATCCCGGTTCCATCAAGATTCCCATACCTCCATTTAATTGCCCGCAAACAGTTCCTAAACCCGTTCTTTTTACAATCTCGGCAATATGTGCTATCTTTCCCTTTTCTAAATATGCTAATTTTAAATTAAACAAATAATCTAAACCAAATATGGTTCCCAGTGCCCCAGAGCCACTAGCTCCATAACCACATCCAACAGGTAATTCAAAATAGTGATTGATTCTTATTTTATATGATTTTTTAATATAATTTTTCAAATAATCGATAATAAAATATGTCGTTTCTGCCTTCTGGTTTACTTTTTCGTCATTAATATAAATCTCGGGCTCAATATCATTGTCATTACCAATAACTTGAGCTTTAATCTCAGTTTTACCTATTGCATTTACGCAAAAACCTGCACCTCGAGATCCAATCCTCACGGGATCCTTGATTTTTACACCGTTAATTTGATCAACTATTTCAAAAAATCCAGATATTCTGTGAGGAACTTCGACTATAATTTTTTTAAATTTATTAAATTTCATTCTAAAGTAACTTAATTTACCAAATTAACTATATATTAATACAAAGAAAATTTGAATGAAAATATTATGAAAGATAGAAATACTGTCTCTCTTCTCAAATTTTATTTAAAGATAATAATCAATAAAAGATTTATCTGGATCATACTTTAAAATATCTTTTGAAATATTAGAATTCTGATTTTTGACAAATTTTTTGAGATCTTTATACCCATAATTGTATTTATCTTTGATAATACTATTAGATTCATTCGCCAATCGTTCTAATGTCTCTTTGCTTCCATTATTTTCCAATTATTCTCTGTCTTTCTTTTAAATCGTATAGCCATTAATTTAGCATAACAATATCTGCAATCATTAGAGCACCCATAATAGCAATTTACATTACTATCTGCCCATTCTTTTGTTCCTAATGTAATTTTTCGTGTTTTACTTTGCATCGATAAGAGATTAAATTTAATTTTTAAAATTAACCATTAGATATCTTATAAAAAATTTTACTTTTTCTAGTTAAATAATATGCAGAAGTTACCTTAAAATTTTTTAGGAATATGAGTCTCAATTCGAATATGATTACATTTAATTTATCTTAAATTTAAGATTATCATTATGATTATTAAAATATTGATTTATTTATTAAATCAATAAATCCTGATCATCTCAATATCCATATCTATTGATTTTAAACTAAAAATTATCTTTTCTGGAGCACTATGAATTTTTGGTCTCCCTTCCTTAGCTAAATTGCCAAATTTTGTTAATAATTCAATAGATTCTCCTACTTTTTCAAAATTTGAAAAAAGAATAATGAAATGTACTTTTTTGAATTTTAAATTGTTTTTCCAAATAGCTTCAACTTCAGTATGCAAAATGAAATTTCAAAAGTATTTTTGAGTCTTTTATACAAAGATCAAAAAATAAAGCTAATTAACAAGATCTTCATAGGGTAATATTAAATACTCAAAAAAATATATATCAAATTAAAAATACTCTTCAATATTGACAGGATTTTAATAAACTAATCTTATTGAGTGATAATTATTGAAAGATAAAAATATCGTCATAAAAATCGGGGGGTCATTATTATTTACTGAAGATAAAGAACTTAATAAGGAAAAAATTCAAAATTTCTGTCGAATCTTAAAAAAAAAGAAATATTATGGACATCATGTTATTGTTTGTGGCGGTGGAGAAATTGCAAGAGAATATATAAATGCAGTAAGATCTTTTCAAGGAAATGAAGCATTGTGTGACACATTTGGAATTGATCTGTCTCGAATAAATGCTAAATTACTCATATCTGCGTTTCAAGATATCGCTTATCCTTTAGTCCCAAAATCAATAGAAGAACTCTCTACAGCATTGCTTTTTGGAAAAATTATTATAATGGGAGGATTACAACCTGGCCAATCTACAACCTCAGTTGCTCTCGAAGTAGCTGAATTTATAACAGCTGAAGAGTTAGTGGTTCTTACAGATGTGGAAGGTATTTATGATAAAGATCCAAAGAAATTTAATGATGCTAAATTGTTGAAACACTTAACTTATGCTGACTTACAAGAAATTATACTAAATCTACATGATGATAAGCAAGCAGCAGCCGGGGAATATCGCATTTTTGATGCAGTATCTTTACAAATTTTAAAAAGAAGTAAACTTCATATTAGAGTTATGTCTGGTAAAGATCTAAAAGAATTTGAAAAATATTGGAATGGTGAAGAAGATATAACTTGTACCACTATAACTGAATGAAAATCTTTGATAAATTATTTTAATCTTCTAATTTTTATTATCCTATATTAACCCTCTTAAACTCGAGTGAAAAAATGTCTCAATCTTCATGGAAAGATCAAATAAAAAAAAAATGGGGGCCCCATAGTCATTGTCCAATATGTGGCAAAGCAATGCCTACTGATAAAAAATTTTGTAGTCAAGCTTGTCGGGATAATTATCTTAACAAAGAGAGAAAACAGAAGAAAAAAGGAAGATTACAATGCGTTTTTTTAATAGTGATGTTAGTTGTAATGATGTTAATAATGATAGTACCAAGTTTCTTTGCTTAATTTGGATATTTACTTGGCACTTATTAATACTTTTTTTGGATTTTGATAAATTTTGGTAAAAATTAAAATAATAATTTTATTTAATGAATATATAAAATAATGAATATTTCTTCAAGCAGGGATAACCAAGTTGGTCAACGGTGCCGGACTTTTTTGGAAAATAATCCTCAATAACCGGACTCAAGATCTGATTATTATATTATCCGTTGATTAACATAATAACTAATGAGATATCCGGTGAGATAGCTCTTCGTGGGTTCGAATCCCACTCCCTGCATTATTTCAAATTTTCAAGTACTTTTTTTAAAGTCTTATTCAGAAAATTCACTAAAGGTTTTAATAATTCCTCATCACTCTTTTTGCTCTTTAAAAACAACAGAAGAAGTACTGGTGCCTTAAGTATATTTGCAGCTCTTTCAGCTATAATAGTACTCATCAATTTTTTATCCACACCAAATAAATTATAAGAAGCTGTTAATGATTTTAATCCTTTAATTGCTGAAGGACTTCCTAAAGTTATATTCCCGATCCCCATATTTGGTTGATCAGAAATTAATAATAGAAAACTCTTATGTAATTTAAAAAGGTTTAAGTATACTGTAATTTCATCAATTTCTATATTATCTTCAGCAATGGATTTCATTTTTATAAATAATTGTGCTTTTAGATTTTAATTATACAATAAAAATAGATACTATAGTACAACAATGCTTATATTATTTAATTATATTTAAAAATTATATTTAAATAGCAAATAATAATATGTTATTATCTCAATAATTGAATTCTAAAGAAAGTCTAAAGTGTTAAAAATCGAGGGTAAAAACTATAAAAAATTCAATAGCGAAATAAATATTTGTTATAATTGTGGAGTACAAATTGTTGATCAAAAACAAAAATATTGTCCTAATTGTCAAGTAATCTTGAACCCTAATACATATATAAATTGGAAAAAGAGCTGGTATGGATTTTTATGCTGTTTATGTGTTATTCCTGTTTTAATTGCTTTCTTAATTATTTTTATCTTATGAAATTTTAATAAGTTTTAATCAGAAGATATAACTACATCAGATATTCTCTGTCTTCGAATATCAAAATCATGATCAAGATGGATTGTTAAACAATGTTGATCTTCTTTCTGAATATTTTTATGAACATAACTTATAGGAACTACGGGTAATTCTGATTGTAAAACTGCTTTTTTTGGAATTGGAATGGGGATAACAGCTTTACATCTCTCACAATTTACTAATACTACCTTAATATCAGGCGATTCAATCTTTTTCATTCTTTCTAATACATCAGTAGATAAATTAGAAGTAGCTAATGTTAACTTCTCTTTTTTCTTAGGTGCTTCAGGAACAATTGGGATATCTAATTCAAGCTCTACCTTTGATGAATATTCAGTTTTTAATTCTTTTTCTTTTTTTAATGGTTTTTTAGCGGGTTTTTTCTTTTTCATTTCCTCGCACGTAGTCTTACTCTTTGTTTTTTTTAAAATAGTCGGTTTATTCTCCTTAATTATTTTCTTTTTAGCCAAAAATCTCACTCGATGAAATTTTGAGTTGTCTAATTATTAAGATCACCTATAATATTAAAAAATTTATATCTTTTGAAATTGAAAATATAATTTCTATTTATAATTATAAAAATCCGGATAAAAATTTAAGTATAAACTAGGTATCGAATATATTGATAAATAACAATTGTTAGAAGAACTATTATTGATTAATGTTTTACTTAAACACCAAAAATCTGTCTTAGGTTATTATAAATTCTTGATAACTCAGAAATTATTTGAGTATTGTTTTGTTGAAGATAATAATTTATATAACCCGCTAAACCTTCAGTATCTTTAATCCAGTCTAAAAACGATTGTATTTCACCTTTTAATTGAGGATCTAAACTGGAAACAGTCCCTGCTGAAGCTGTAACCTCCGCAGAAGCAATACCACCCATCTGAACCGTTGTTTCCCCCATTTGAGTGCCAACATCCATATATGGTCCTTGTGTGCGCATAGTCCCTACTGCTCTTTGAACATCCATTATAGCTCCACGGGCATCTCCATCTGGTTGAAGATAGCATATAAGTTTATGCTCTTCATCTTTTGCTGCACATATACTTCCTTCACCTTTTAAAGATATAGCAACTAAACGTTCAGTCTCCATTTGCAATACTGAATATTTTACTCCAGAAAGTATTATGAATTGAGCATTTTGACCAGTCCAACTTGATACTACTCTATCAACATCTCCGCTAACATCCCAATTATCTGTTGTATAAACAACATCTCTTCCTTTAATTACTACAGCTGCGATAATGTTAGGATCTGAATGCATCAAATTGTAAACTGCGGTTGCGGGATCTACTGGCATTTTTTTTCCTCTTTCTTTTGGGAATTTTAAAATAAAATAAAGTCTAAAATCATTAAGTTTTGTTATAAAATAATTATATACTAATTTATTAAAAATTTATCTATAGATAATTTTAGCCAATTTTTTTCTCTTTTTTTAAATTAATTTTACCAAAACACGATTGATCACGAGATTTAATGTGCTCCAAACCTTTTTTAATACTTACTTTATATTCATTTTCAAAGGAAATTCTATTCTCAAAAAAAAGCTTATGATTAATATCATTTTTCTTTAAATTTTCCAAATGATTTTCTAAACTAATACTATTTCTAAATAATTTCCCACATATGGGACAACTTGGAGATTGATTTTCTAGCAGTCCTTTTGGTTTTTTAACAATAACATGAAATTTTTTCTTTACATTAAGTGAACCCTTATGATACCGACAAAAATGTCTTACCAATTTTCCATAAGGGGGATATTCAAAAAAAACTTTACATCCATGAGTGCATTCCCAATATAAAACATCAGCATTACACTTTGGACATTTTGATTGAAAAGAGCGAAGATAACAGTGCTTTCCATGTGCTTTATAATAATGTCGCATTATATTAAGTGAAACAATGAACTTATTAAAATTTTTCGATCTAATCGAAAATTCAAAAATGAAAAATTAAGTTTCTTATTAATGGATAAATCCTCAAAACGCAAACATTTAAATGTGCTAGATTAATTATGAAAATTAAAGAAGAGAATTTTTAAAGGGTTGACGTTATTGGATCTTTCATTCCCTCAAAAAACTTTTAATTTATGCCCAGAATGTGGTAATGAAAATTTAATCTCAGATGATTCTCGTGGTGAGATAGTTTGCGGTGTGTGTGGTTTAGTATTAAGTCAAAGAACTATAGATGCAGGTCCCGAATGGCGAGCTTTCACATCAGAAGAGGCAAATAAAAAAGTAAGAGTAGGTGCCCCTGCAACACTTACACTTCACGATAAAGGATTAAGCACTATGATAGGTTGGAAGAATAAAGATGCATTTGGAAAAACTTTAAGTCCTAAAATGAAAGCTGAAGTTTATCGGTTAAGGAAATGGCATGTCAGAACACGTACTAATAAATCGATTGATAGAAATTTAGCATATGCAATGAATGAATTAGACAGATTTTCTTCTCAATTGAACCTTTCTAAAGATTTAAAAGAATCTGCCGCACATATTTATAGGAAAATGGCAAATAAAAATTTGATTAGAGGGAGATCAATTGAAGCAATGTTAATTGCATCAATTTACTTGTCTTGTAGATTAAATAGTATACCAAAAACTCTAGATGATTTCATAGAATTTGCTTCAGTAGATAAAAAGAAAGTCGCTCGATGTTATAGATTAATTTTAAATGAGCTTAGATTAAACATACAAGTATCCTCTCCCATATTTTTTATTCCACGGTTTTGCGCCGAATTAAACTTATCAGGAAAAACTCAAAATAGAGCTGCTTCTATTTTAAAACTTGCAAACAAATATCGCATCACAGCAGGAAAAGCTCCAACAGGTTTAGCAGGAGCAGCATTATACGTTGCTGCGATTCAAGAAGGAGAAAGACGTACTCAGAAAGAAATCTCAATTGCAGCGGGAGTTACTGAAGCAACTATCCGAAATCGATATAAGGAACTAGTTAATCATTTGAAATTTGAAATAAAAATTTAACAAAATTCTCTTCTTTTCGATTTTAAGAAATATTGAGATATAATATACATTTAATAAAAAGAATAAGACCTAACGAACTTTAATTCGCTTTATAACATCTGGGCGCTTCTTATACAAGATACGAAATCCACAGTGAGAACATTTAATACCTGGAAGAGCACTTAATTCTTTTTTGCTAACTTCCTTCCCACAACTTTTTCGAGCACACACATATTTCATACTTATATTAAATTCTCAATGATTAAAATACTTTTTGCTTAATTCCTTTAAGAAAAAATAATTTACAAGCAAGAAGAGATTATCAAAAAAAAGTAACCTTAGATGTATAATGATTTTCGTTTATCTTCAGTATCAACAAGTTGGATTGAATCGAGATCTTTTTCTAACTGATCTCTTTTAATTTGAAGATTCTTTGTTATTTCTTCTATATTTTCCAAGGAATATTTCTTTTTAATCGGTAATGTGAAGGATTTTTTAAGCATTTCTAGAAGAGTTATTGATGCTTTCAAATCTGTAATATCTTCATTTATCATGGCAATATTATCTGTTTCTGCTAGAAAAACTAGTCCATCAATATTAAATCGTGCTTTTGCTAATGTCGGAATCAAACCATTCGCACCAATAATTACTCCTTTTTGAATCTTTTGGCAATTATTTTCTAATAAATAATGGTCTAATAACTCTTGATTTGTTGAACTAAGATAAATTCTTGGGAGGTTAGAAGTGATTTTTCTGGTATTAACTGGGTATGCTCCTAAGGCAACTATTAATTTTATTCCGTACTGATTAATAACTTCGCTTAGAAAATTCGATATTTTATATATGCCTTTTGGAGTGAGACTTTGGGCGTCAGCAGTTATTAAGATAAGATCTCTTAATTCATTTGGGTCTTTCCAATATAGAATTTCAGCTTTAGGAGCAGATAATAAACTATCATCAACAATTGCCCCTGCAGGATAATCATCAAAAATAATATCAATTAAATTTTGAGCGTCAAGCTGACCGATAAGAGAATCTAAAGCAAATTTGCCAACATCTGCAATTCCTGGCATTCCTAAGATACAAAGAGGTCTTATAAAATCTTCTTCAGTTATATTATTATGTTTTATAATTCTTATTCCTTCCATAACTTTTTCCCTTTTATTAAATACATCCCTAATAATATGGTAATTTTATCAATTTAAAAACGATGTATTATCCTAGTAGACACAAGATTTATGGTAAAAGTAATATAATCATATTACTGAAAATTAATTTTAGATATAACTCTTATAATTATAGTTAAAAAATATCAATTTAGAAGATGTCAATAAAATATGAATGTAGAATGTGCGGTACATGTTGTCATGAGGTTCCTAGTGATTATGTAAAAAGAATTCCAATTTATCCAGATGAAGCAGATAGATTAATCGAGATTGCGAAGGAACGCAATATTGATTTTAAAATTATCGAAGATTTAGTGTTTCCAGATATAAAAAATAAAAAGGTATTGGTTTTGACTTACCGAATAAAGTTAGATAATGAAAATAAAGGATGCCCGTATTATTTAAAATCACATGGGTGTACGGTACATGATACTAAACCTTTAGCTTGTCAAGCATACCCTTTAGCATTGAAACGCGTAGATGCTTTTAATTTTGAGATATCAATAGATCCTCTATGTAATTTTGTTATTGAAAATTATTGTGAATTAGAGAATTTAGATATTGAAAAATTGAAAGAAATTTTTAAAGAAGAATATCCAAAAGCAGAGAAATTTTACCGAAAAAATAAGAAATTAATTTTTAAAATAAGGAAATTAGAAGCAAAAAAGCAAATTGAAATACCACGTCAGATAAGTTTGGAAGAATTTAATAGATACTTACAAAATTGGGAAAGAGAAGATATTTCTGTTAAATAAGCTGAAAAAACTCTTAGATTTTGAGCTTTAAATCCATAACCAATTCTTTAAATTTGTTATCATCTAAAGTAACAGTTTTAAATTTATTTAAAGCTTCACTAATTATTTGAGCTAAAATATGCTTACAAAAAGTACGCTTTTTCTTAATAACAACATTCTTGTAGAAATCTTGGCACGAACAAAACAATTTTGGGTAAATTAAATGCTCTTGATTTTCACCTTGAGCGGTCCACACGATTCTATTGGAAGGTTTATATGTATATTTTATAATTCCCCTTTTTAATACCTCAATAACATTAGTAGATTTATCAGGAAAAATGTTGTCTAAGAAAGAAATGAATTTTTCATCAATTATCTGTTTTTTCTTGGCTTCTCTAAAAACTTGAAATAATAAATCTTTTGACATTTGTATATATATACCTATTATATTTAATAAATAAAAAGGATCATTCTCTCATTGAATAATATTTTATATCTTCCAACAAGATACTTTCCTTCAATCTCAGGTGCTGAATTCTATTTTCAGCGAATGGCAGAGATCTTAACAACAAAATATAAATATAACATAGATATTTATACTTCAAACGCTATAGACTTTAAAGCTTTAAGAGATTCTAATGGAAAAAGGCTCTTTAAAGATAATAAATATTATGATAAAGTAAATAATTTGAAGATAAATCGATTCCAGGTAAATTATAATCTCTCTCAAAATGAAATTCTAAATAAATTGAAAACTATTCCTGCGCTAAATACTCTTATAATAAAAGATGAAGTATTAAAAGCCTTTATTGCAAATGGACCTTATTTAGGAGATTTATTAGAAAATTTATTAAAAAAACCAGAATTAAACTATGATTTAATTCACACTACTTTTTTCCCATACTTTAACTGTATCATAAGTTTAATAATTGGAATTTCTATTAATAAACCAGTAATATGCACTCCATTTTTTCATTTTTCCAATCCTCGATATATGGACTTAAGATTAATAGAAGTTTTAAAAAAATTTGATTTATTAATTGCGTGCACAAATCTAGAGAAAAAATTCTTAATCGAAAAATGTAAAATTCAACCAGAAAAAATACGAGTTATTCCAATGGGAGTGGATTATGAAAAGTTTAAAAGTGTTAATAAATCTCCCTTAGAATACAATTATTTTAAGCATAAATTTTTTATTAAAAGGGAACAAAAATACAAACTAATTCTATTTTGTGGTTATAAAAATTATGAAAAAGGAGCATTATCTATTCTGAAATCAATACCTTACATTATTAATAAGATAAAAAAAGTCTATTTTGTTTTTATTGGGCCATCAACCCTTGCTTTTAATCAAGAATTATCGAAAATACATAAACTTGAAAACGCTAGAATTCTTAATTTCACTCCCGATAATTTAACTGGTTATTTCGATAAAAAAAAAATGGCGGCATTTAAAGAAGCTGATATCTACTTAATGCCTAGTCGGAGTGACGCATTTGGGATATCTTTTCTTGAGGCTTGGTCTGCTGGAAAACCCGTCATTGGAGCTATGATCGGAGCAACTCCAGAAGTAATTAGAGAAAATGTCGATGGATTACTAGTTGAATTTGATAACCCTGAAGATATTGCTCAAAAAGTTATCAACTTACTAAAAAATAAGAGACTAAGAAAAAAATTCGGCTTAGCAGGACAATTAAAAGTATCCCAAAAATATACATGGGATCTAATTAGTAATGAAACACATTTTACATATAAAAATTTAATAAATAACTATAAATGATTAGATTATGAAAAACATTTCCGGAAATCCATTTTTAACTAGTGATAGTGATGGTATTTTTATTGATTCAGTGCCTTTTAATGAAATTGTTAAGCGATTTAAAACACCATTGCTAATATTCTTGGAAAATAGAATTAGAGAAAATATAAAAAGTTTTATTAATGTTTTTAGCTCTGAATTTGAAAGTTTCCAATGTTTTTATTCATTCAAAGCTAATTTTCTCTCAGAAATTTGCAAAATTGTCCTTTCTGAGGGAATTGGGGCAGAAATTGTAGGATTACCGGAATTGAAGTTAGCCCTTAAACTTGGATTTCCTACTAATAAGACCATTATTGGAGGACCTTATTTATCAAAAGAACTGATAGAATTAAGTATCAAAAACCATGTAAAAGAAATAATAATCTATGATATGGATGTTTTGAAAAAAATTAATTCTATTGCTAAGAAATTTGATATTATTCAATCTATTTGTATTAGAGTTAATTCACAGAAATATGCTAGTAAATTAGGCATAAAATTTAATGAAAGAAAATTAGCTCTATTCAAAAACATAATTAAAGATTATCAAAATGTAAAGATAACATCCATTCTGTCTCATTTTGGTACTCAAATGAATGATATTAAACAATTTAGAAAAAATATTAGGGCTATAGCATCTAACTTAACACTTTTATCAGATCATGGTATAGTTATTAAAGATATTAATCTTGGAGGAGGGTTTCCAGAAGCTACTGTTATGCCCCAAGATCAATTGAAACATATCGCTAAGGAGATTAAAAGGGCTTTAAGGGAATTTGAAGTGAATTACAGAAATATTTATTTCGAACCAGGAAGGTATTTTATAGGAGACGCTGGTTTATTTATTTCAAAAATTGTAAAAGTTTGTGAAGATAGATGGGTATTTTTAAATTTGGGTAATCATATTTGCCCAAAATTTGCACGGTGTTCTTTAAGGTTTTATAATGCATCTCAGATTAATGAACCACATAAATATAGAACTTCAATCGCAGGCATTATTCCTACGGATCAAGACATATTAGCAAAAGACTACTTTTTTACAGAAAATTTATTACAAGGTGATAAAGTTCTTGTGACTAATATCGGTGCTTATTGCCTTACATTTTCAAATAGATTTCCATATTCATTGCCAAATATCCTTCTTATTAATGATAGTAATATTAAGCAAATTTATAATTCTGAAATTGATAAAGATTTTTCATTAAATTGAAGCAAGTTTAATTCTAAATAGTTTGATTATGTAATATTCCGATATCACATTAATTCTAATTTTTTCATTTTAATTCTTTGTACAAATTAAATTAAAATTTGATTAAATATGGAATCATTCATAAAAAACGCCCGTGAAAGAGAAATAATTCGACCACAGATTGAGAACTTCGGGTATGCTAATATAAAAATCATTGGATGTGGTGGAGCCGGTAATAATACAATTAATAGATTAATGAAAATAGGTATAAGGGGTGCTAAATGTGTAGGTGTAAATACGGATTGCCAACATTTAGATAGTATTGAATCGCATATAAAAATATTGATTGGGAAGAATTTAACGAAGGGACTTGGCGCCGGGGGAAATCCTGAGATAGGTAGAGCCGCAGCTGAAGAATCTCGTGAAGATCTTACCAAAATTTTAAGAGAATCAAATTTAGTTTTTATTACATGTGGAGAAGGTGGAGGAACAGGGACTGGAAGTGCTCCTATTATTGCAGAAATCGCAAAATTGGAGGGTGCAATTGTAGTTGGAGTAGTAACATTACCTTTTAATACTGAAATAGGACGGATTGATAAAGCAAAAATGGGTTTAAATCTATTGAAACGTTATGTCGACACATTAGTAGTAATAGATAACAATAGATTACTAGAAATAGCTCCTAATCTACCTATTATAGAAGCCTTCAGCGTGGCAGATGAAGTTTTAGCTACTATGGTTAAAGGTATAACAGAAACAATCTCTTTACCCTCTTTAATTAATTTGGATTTTGCTGATGTAAGAACTATTTTAAGCACTGGAGGAGTTGCTATTGTAGGTGTTGGTGAATCGAGTGGGAAGGATCATCGAGTTGAAGATGCTATTAACGATGCACTTAATACTCCTTTATTAGACGTTAGTATTGATGGTGCTAAAGGTGCTCTAATTCATATCTGTGGAGGAAATGATATGACATTAGCAGAGGCTAATTCAGTAGCTAAGAAGATATCAGAAAAAATGGATGTAAATGATTCAATGGTAATTTGGGGTGCTCGAGTTTCAGATGAATATGATGGACTTTTAAGAGTTATGCTTTTAATAACAGGTATTAAGTCTCCTCAGATTTTTGGTAGCGGTTATTCTGTTAATAATGCTACATATAATTCCAACATTAAAAAGACTTCAAAATTAGGATTATCTGACGATATTTTTAACATAGGCGAAATTGCTTTTGATTAAGAAATTTTTTGATCCCCCTTTTTATAATTCTTTTTAGACATTGCTATATGAATGATAAATTTTCACCAGATATTCAAACAGAAATAAATGAAATTATAGCTAAAATTGAGAAATGGAAAAATTATTTTGACACTAGTATCGAATTTTATTTTGATGGTTGGGCGATCTTTTTAAGAGAGAGAAATATATTTCCTCGTTGCATTACAATATTTAAATCTTATTGTACAAATACGTATTCAATTAAAAGTTTCGAAGTTCATCTCAAAAATTTTAACAAGGAAGAATTTAAGGAATTATATTTCATTAACAATATTTCAAATATAAATACCTTGTTAGAGGAATTAAATGCTGTTATATATGGAAAGGATTTAGTGAAAAATGCCTCAAAAATTTATCATAATTCACTTTTAAAGTAATTATTAAAATTCAGGCTTATACATCTGTTTAAATTCTTCCTTTTTCTTTAAATTGTATTTATCTTCTAAAAATTTTAAAACAACATGATGAGGCATTCCATTAATTAACATACTTACTGCTTTTCTAGCAATTTGTAAATTATCATAATCTGCAATAATAGAAATTGTTTTTCCATAAACAGAGATAAAGCTTTCAGCAAATTTTTCAAGTCCCCTTCGCATTTCCCCATTTCTCCCGATTACTCTTCCCTTTACACGTGTAATTCTTTTGTCAGATTTTCCGATGATTTTCAATAAATTAAAGATCTCAAGGTCAAAATTCTCTTCTAATAATTTCATAGCTTTGGTTGGATTAAAACCTCTATTGATTGCATTAACAACTTTCTGGGCTGTAAACACATTTAAAGGCATATAATTTGGATTTTTTGGTTGAGGTAAAATCTCACAATTTCCCAATTTACTATCTAAATTAATTTTAACTCCTAACTTCTCTTCAATCTCTATTTTTGTTTTACCGTCTTTACCAATCAAGACAGCAATACGATTTTTTCCAATTTTCATGGCATAATTTCATTATTAATAATTTTTTGTTTCTATCAATTTCTCATATATCTATATCTATAACCTCATAATAAAAATCTTTAGGATTAGGTGTGTTTGTTCCTAATTTCTCAAAATATTTAAAAATATTTTTTATATCTCTCGCTAAATATACTTCTGCTTTTGGATGATAAATAGATACAGCTTGAGACATATCAATTACAACGGGTTTTTGATTATGATATAAGATATTAAATTCACTAAGATCTCCATGAACTAAATTAGCCTTTTGATATAATTCTTTTATAAATGTTAATACCTCATTCATTAGGTTAAAAATATTTTTAGGGGTTTTAATATCTTTTAAAATTGGAGCAGGAATAGATTCAAATCCTATGTATTCCATGATCAAGATATTATTTTTAATAAATATAGGATTTGGAACACTTAAACCTACTTTATATGCTCGTTTAAGATTTTTATACTCTTTGCTCGCCCATAAATATATAACCTTTGAAATATTACGAGGGATCTTCTTGAATCTAGGATCACCAATGATATAATTTCTCATCCATTTTGAAGTATTACTATCAATCTTATAGATTTTGATAGCGACCTCTTTTCCAGTTAAATCATATGCTAGATACACATTTGCTTCTTTTCCCGCTGAAATTGTGCCTTCTATTCTTTCTAATGGTCCATTTACTAATAATTTATTCAAAGTAAAAATAGTTCTTTCATCAAAAACCGAATCTATTGTTGCTCTTTTTTTTGATTGATCTATCTTCTTTATTCGTTTAATATCGATTTTTCTTTTTTGTAACTCATCTATTGTCAAATCAAACTTTTTATCTTTCTCACTTTCTATCAATTCTTCAGACTCTTCGTCAGCAATCTTGTTATTTTCTTCCAAAAGCTTTTTCACTATAGTTTTTTTTTAATTATTTTTTCATTAAAGAAATAAGTATAGTCTTTTATCAACTTAGTGGTATTTTCACCTCTGAGAATAACTTTGTTTTTGGTAATGTTTTCTACAGAAAAATTTTGATTTCCAATAAAAATTATGTCCTTGATCTTCACCGGTAAAAATTTTATTAACGCTTTTAATCTATAAAGGTTTCTCCCTTTTTGTGAATCCCTTCCCACTAACTTTTTTGTTCTTTTTAATAGAAAGAAATATTTTGACTTTAAGAACTTGATAAGATAATTCATTAATTCATTTGTACTAAGATATAAATCTACCCCAAATTTTTGATTCTCTATTTTTGAGATATATTGTTTATGGTTTTTTTCAAAGAGGTTCTCCACATAGTCGTTTACTTCGTCTAAAACTTCCTTTATTAAACCAAATTGTTCTTCATCTTTGACTCTTAATTGAATAATTGCTATAAAGTAAGTTCCTCCTCTTAAATTAGAACAATTTTTACATAGTATATGATTTAGATTTATTGATATTATTTGCTTGTGTTTTATATTTGAATCCTCTTTTAAAACACCGATAATTTCAACTTCAAGTGAAACTAATAAATCTTTCGATGAAAAAATAAAACTATTTTCATTTACAGCGAATGAAAAATCAATATTATTTTTTTTTAAAAACGATTTTAATAGGAATCTTTGAACCGCTTCTTTGATAATTGAAAATAACTCGTTATCTAAGGGTTCAATCCATATATCTTTTTTCGAATAACTCCCACAATCAAGACAGATATTAATTGATAAACGATCTGGTAATTTAAATAATGGATGTTCTTTTAAAAAACACTTGAGACACATTCCAAAATGTGGATCATCCTGCACTAATTTTTTTCCACATATCGCACAAAATCGATTAGGCATTAAAACATCATCTTTAGAGCCATAGGCACTCCATTAATAAATCTAACTCCTTCTTTAGGAAGAATATTACAATCAATCGCTTTATTAATTATCTTTTCTCCTACTATATTGAAAAATGATGCGCTTTTCAAAATAGAAATTGCTTCTTCGAGATTTATTAGTCTACCCCCAAAAAATTGGTTAGAAATTTCAATTCTTAAATTTCCTTCTTTAAAAACTTGATTAAGTAGTTCTTCATCACAACATGCTATTGTTTCAAAATCGTCCCTAATATGAACTTTGAGATATACCATCATTAATTTTGCAATTTCAACCTTTACCTTATTTTTCTTTAATTTCTTCTCTTGCGCCACAAGCAGTACATTTTAGATAAAGTTTTTTACCTTCTCTTTGAATTTGAGTATCTGGTTTATTGCAAATGTTACATAAAACGTAGGTTTTTGTATAATTTTCGATCAATTTATTTAGTACTTGTTCCTTATATTGCCCTTTTAAAAATAATTGTTGTCCCCTAATCTCCCCCATCGTCCCTGCTTTTTTCAGAAATATCCCAGTAAAATGTTTCTTATCTCTGTTGAGAGTATAAATTATTTTGTTAAAATTGACAATAAATGTGTTCCTACTTTCAATACGAAGTTCAACTTTTGGTATTTCAAATCTTGAGGATCTTTTCACATTTTCTGGTATCTTTTCATAAGCCTTATCTAATAATTCGTTGTAGTTATTTATATCCATAATTCTATTCTTAATTTAAATAGTTAATATATATTATGAAATCAACCATAAGAAAAATAATTTTCCATTATAAGTGAAAAAATTAGATGTAGAGATTTAAATTAAAATGCTTCAAAATTATCATTGTCAGATTCGTAAATACGTGATTCTAAAATTAAGTCATTAAGATATATTCTCAAATCACGATCAGGGATTCCAGCTTCTTGCTGTAATTTTTCAAAATTTATTCCATTTCCTTTTGTAGAATACTCTTCAACTATTAAATAAATTTTTTCCTTTATCGCATCGTGCTTACCAGAATCATTTTCACTTTCAAATAAGGTCGCAACATCTATTTCATCTGAAAACTCTTCACTATTATCGCCTACATTAGAAAATTCTGGTATCTCTTGAATTTCTCCATGCGTTATTCTATTAATTATTTCAGCATTTCTTAGTAAAATAAGATTAGGTTCTTTCACTTTTCTTAGAATTTCTATCCATAAAGATATAAAATCTTTAAATTTACTTACGCGGCCCGACACTTCAACAATATCACCTTTATTAAAAGTTGTGAACTTGTCTGGATTTACATTCCTAATAATTGCCCTGATCATTCCCGTGCTATCATCTAAATCAAAATCAAATCTTGTATTTGAATCCATTTTCTCTTCTATTCCCATGTCTGCTTCATTTAATTCTATTAAATTCTCTCTTTTTTCAATAATTGTAGCAATTATACGAATACGTTTAACATGCCCAAAAACTGTATAGAAAAATTTCTCGGTTTCATCATATTGCCCCTCTAAAAGATGTTTTATCCAGCATTGAACTGCAGGATTTCTCTTGAACCTTATTATTTCATTCATCTCAAACCTTTCTCCTATTTTAATATTTTAAAAGTAAATCTTTTTTTAATATAGAAGTAATTATTAAGCTAAGAATATTTAAGGGCACTTTTTCTTAAAATATTTGTATAGGTTAATTACTAACACCCTAGAAAAATATATAGAAAATAGTAGCGGGGGTTCGATTTGAACGAACGATCTCAGGGTTTCCCAATGAGATGGAAATAATTTCTGCAACTTATGAGCCCTGCGGCATAAACCAGGCTAGCCCACCCCGCTATGAAAGTATCTATGGGTTTAATTCCTATGCAATATAAAATAATTATATATATAACATTATAAACTAATAATTTAATCTTTTTCTATTTTATAAGGGTATTTATACCTCTAATGTCAAAATATCAAGTTTATAACCAATAACTTTAATTTATTATGTAAATTAGATAATAAAAAGAAAGTAGTTTAATGGAAGCCTATGTCTATACTTGATCTTATATTAGATTTTATTTTAAATCCATGGTTCATTTTATCTTTAATATTTTGGGTTGTAGTTTTACTTTTAATTCGTGTTTTAAGAAATAAGAAGGAGGCATATTATCTCTGGTTTCCAATGCTGGCAATGTTTAAAACGAGAAAATTAAATAATTTCATAACGAAAATATCAAAAAAAGCTCCCAAATTCTGGAAAATTTTTTGGACTATAGGCATATTTGTATCATTTAGCTTTACAATATATGCTCTATATTTCTTCTTTACAAACTTTGTCAATCTGATTTTTAATCCTAGGGTTGAACAAGCGATAGTTCCTCTTATTCCAGGTGTGACTATCAACTTACCCGTAATGATGTATTTAATCCTTCCATTATTATTTATTTTAACTACACATGAATTTGCTCATGGGATTTCAGCTGGCGTTGATGGAGTGGATATAAAATCTACTGGTGTTCTCGGAGCAGGGATTTTTTTTATTATAGGTTTTGGTGCTTTTGTTGAAGTTGATGAAAGAGCATTAAATTCTAGAAAATTCCATAGAAATACAAGGTTACGAATTGCCGCCGCGGGGACATATGTAAATGGAATGACGGCAGGAGTTGCATTTTTATTATTATTAAGTTTTCCCCTTATCATCGCTCCCTTTTATTCTCAAGTCGCTCAAGTGAACAGTGTAGTAACAGAAGCAGATGGAGGATTTAATTTTGGAAATATAGCAAATGGTGATGTAATTTTAGCTATTAAAAAAAAGGGGACTGAAGACGATCAATATATCTATCTTGATAACAATGCGGGAAGAACTCTTAATAATATCTTAAACAATAAAACTAGCTTACAATGTTCTATAGGGGATAATTTAACATTCAGAATTTATAGTCCCTCTGCAGATAGATATTCAGAGAAAAATATAACGTTAGGACCTCGATACAATATAGGAATACTTTATGATTATATCTCAAACACTGAATTACAAATAACTAGGATATATTCAGCAAGTGAAGGAGGGAATAACTATAATAAAAATTTAACTGTTGGATTAACTATTACCAAGATAAATAATATTTCAATAAATCGAACTAACGGAGATACATTAGAGCAAGCATTAACGGAATTTAATCTTAATACTATTAATCTAAGTACTGCTTCTGATACGTATATCCTAGATCTTGAAGAAATAGGAGTAAAAATTGGTATTTATAGTATTTCATACTTCATGTATAAAAATGATTTCGCAAAATTCTTCACATCTTTTTGGCCAGAATTTTGGTATAGGGAAATAGCATGGTTATTCATTATTGCGTTCAGCATAACTCTCTTCAATATGCTTCCTTTGCCAATATTCGATGGTGATAGAATGGTTAAAGAATTAATTAATTGGGGTTTTGGAGAAGATTTCAAAACTACTAAGAAAAAAACAGATAAAGTTCGATTCAAAAAAGATGAGAAAGATCTCAATTTATCAGAATACAGAGTAGAAAAAATAGATTCTGTCAAAATTTTAATAGAAGATCAAATCAGCCCAAGACAACAGAGCGAAATAATTTTAGCTGAGGAAAAATATACTTTAATCGATAAAATTGGTGATGGATTTAAAGATACTGTGTCTTTAAACCTTCCTGAATACACAAAATTAGAAGATGGTTCACTTATTGAAATCTCTTATGAATATTGGCATGATGAGAAACGAAAAGTTAAAAATACACTTTTAAATATTATACGATTAATCACATTGTTTATAGTTGTGGGTAATTTTATTTTATCTTTTATAAAATTCGGTGGACTTCTATTTTGGGTTTAATTTTTAACTATTTTTATTTATATGACTTTAATGAGTAATTATAATATTTTTTTGAAAAATGGGAAATGTTCACAATGTAGTACTACTATTGTAATACAAAGAAAATACTCTGGAGAAAATCTTTGTCCAGAATGCTTTCAAAAAAATATTGAGAAAATCATATATAAAACAATTTCTAAATATCAAATGCTAGACCCCGAAGATAGAATTGTAGTTGCTTTATCAGGAGGGAAAGATTCAATATCACTTTTATATAATTTGAATAACATTCAGAATAAAACACATCAATCTAAAAAAATTATAGCCTTAACAATTGATGAAGGAATTAAGAAATATAGAGAACATAGTATTAAAAAAGCAAGAGAATTTTGCAAGAAATATGATATTGATCATAAGATTATTTCCTTTAAGGAAAAAATTGGATACACTTTAGATGAAATCATTAAGATAAAAAAGGAATCTCCAGATTACAAATATGCTTGTAATTATTGTGCAACAGGAAGAAGAAGGTTATTGAATGATGGTGCTAAAGAATTAGGTGGTACTGTCTTAGCAATGGGACATAATCTTACTGATTTCGCAGAAACATATCTTATGAATATTCTCTATAAACGTTTGGATATCATCGCAAATCAATATTTATTCAAGAAGGATAATGATAAGATAAATCACTATTTTATTAAGAAAATTACACCTTTAATAAGAATCCCCGAAGAAGAAATCTTTTTATATTCAAATATTAAAAAATTCCGTTATTACCCCTCTCATTGTCCTTATAGAGAAAAAGACCCAATCATACGAAAAAGAGTATTAGATTTTATTCAAGAATGCAAAAAATATAGCCCGGAAATAGAATTTAATTTGTTAAGTGGGTTTTTAGAATTATCAGAAACTCTTTATAATCATAGAGAAAAAAAAGAATATAATGCATGTCAAATATGTGGTTATCCATGTGGAAGTGCGAAAACTTGCACTTATTGTAGCTTTTTACAAGAATTGCCTTAATAATCTTATCTTATTAAAAATTTTCCCATTTCTTTTAATTTCTCATATTCTCTTACTTCTTCCTTGAATAATGGAACTTCGATTAAAATTTTATTTAATTTATTCTTAAATATTTCCTTTATCTTGCCAAGGTTTTTTTGTTGCATTTCACGCCTAGTCTTACAAAAATCGCATAATTCAGTTGTATCTTGATATAATTGATTCACTACAATATTAGAAACGGGAATTTCATATTTAACCAATTCATTAAGTAATCGACCAGTTTCTAATATAGCCATTTCCTCTGGTATCATAACTATTACAAAAGAATTCTTTATCGGATTTGTAAGATCATCTTTTGCATTTATTATTGATTGATTTAACTTTTCTAAAACATCTAAAGAATTGTCTGTTTTCTTTTCTTCACGTGTAAATAATCTTTTTAAAGTCCCGAACATGTTACCTACTCTCATTCTCATTTTTATGAGCTTTCCTATCCACCCGGATAACGTCTCTGGGAGACTCAAGAATCTTAATGTATGCCCAGTAGGAGCAGTATCAAAGATAACTAAATCATAATCATGTTCGGTCTCAATAAATTCTAAGATCTTACCAAAAGCTAAAGCTTCATCAATTCCAGGAGGATTCATTGAGGTTAAGTCTTCTAAATCACCTAGTAATGGCATCCCTCCCATCATATCTCCCATTCCCATTTCTTCTAAGGGATTCATATCTGTTAATCCCCTGAATTCAGCCATATTCGCTTTAGGATTAATTTCTAATGCTGTTAGATTCTCAATATCTTCAATTGAAGTAGGGATCCCAGGGGGTAATTCAACCCCTAAACTATCACCTAAAGAATGAGCGGGATCAGTACTAATAATTAATGTATTTCTTCCATGTTCTGCAGCCCATATTGCCGAACTTGTAGCACAACTTGTTTTTCCAACTCCCCCTTTCCCTCCAAACATTATGATTTTTAAAGTTAGTAATTGTTCTTTTAATTCCACATCTAAACCCTTTTTTAATTATCCTGCTAATTGGAGTATTTATTTAATTTAATAATCAATTTTATAACGAAGGATTGCCGCAATTCCTCCAAAAGTACTATATAACATTTCACCTTCTTCAGTTTCTGTTGATAAGATAATTATATCTGTTCCAGTTGATTCGGCAATTTCCCCTAGTTCTTCTATGATTGATTTATTTTCAGTGATATTGAATGTATTTGATGAGCATTTAGGACAAATTTCTTCTTGAATATCTCCCTTAATTTTTTCAAAGTCATTTTCTTTAATATTTCTATATTCACTAAATTCACAATTAGAACATTCTAATTTTACTTTGTAAATATTTAATCTTTCTGAAAGCATTAAAGTATCAACAGCACCATAATTTAATGCTCTTTGTATTTCTTCTAATCCGTAGGAAACTAAACCAGAATCAATTGAAATCTCTTTCATAAATCGTTGCATAATTTGCTTTTCCTGAATATATTTCACATCTTCAATTTTGTCTTTCACTTTTTCTATTAATGCTCGAATCCCTTCTGAACCCCCATAACCAAGATCGACTACATCTAAAATCTTTTCTCTTAACCTGTAGTCTAAACTCTCGTCATTAACAAACTTTTCTTTGGATTGGCCTGGACCACCAATAAATATACCTTTTAGATCCTCCATAGGTAAGAAAAGTTCATTTACAGTGTTTGAAATTCTGCGATAAAATTGTTTTTCTCCCTCTTCAATTAACCTTTCAAATCTTTTTTGAGATTGACCTCCAGCTCTATGTTTCCCATGGATGCCTGAAGTAAATTCTCTAACTACTTCAACTTTATTACCTTTAATATAACCAATGGCAGATTCCGCTCTCCCTATAACCAATAACCCATATGTATCACTAGGAGTTAACATTTCCTCTAAAGGCCATAATAGGAACTCGCTAGCGCAATGATATCTAAAAGTCACCACTCTATCTGGGGGTTCTAGAATATACATTTCATTTCTTTCTGTTCCTGGTGTATTACTCTGGGGAATCGCTCCAGAGAACATGACTAATCCATTTTCAGGAATATCATTTATGTTTTTCAATTGCCCTAAAAGACTAGAGATACTATCTAATACATTTTTTCGTGTTAATTTTGATTTAATATTTTGACTTTCACTTATTTCATTTTTTAGATGATTTGTTACATCTGAAATTTTTCTATCATGAGGAATGTATACAGTAATTAATTCCGTATGAAAGCCCTTTTTCTTTTTAAGATCGTCTAATAGTTTTTTTGTTTTATAGATCCGCAAATCATTAGGCTTTTTTTTCGCTAATGAACTCATATACATCTACAAAATTTTAAAATTATACAAAAGATTAATAGTTTTTCTTTATATCAATCTATATAAAGAACAATAGTAATATTTTTAAAATCTCATGACTTCGAACGAAAACCAAGATCATCTAGTTCCTAAGTCTCACCCCCGTTATGAAAGTCTAAAATACCGTCATAAAATAATCGAAGGTATGAAAAATTTAGTGGTTGCAGAAGCAGGGTTAATTGCACATGGAAGAGGAGAATGTTTTGACTATATTTTAGGAGAAAAAACTACTGATGTGGCCAAAAAAGCAATTGAAGCAGCTGTAGCTTCTATATTATTAGCCGATAGACCTATCATAAGTGTAAATGGAAATGTTGCCGCATTAGTTCCAGATGAACTCGTAATATTATCGAACATTTTGAATGCTCCACTTGAAATCAATTTATTTTACCAAAAAAAAGGTAGAATTCAAGCAATTAAAAATGTTTTACAAAAAGCAGGAGCTTCGGTAATATATGGAACTGACCCCAAAAAAATGATCAAACTTGAGGGTCTTGAAAGTAATCGAAAAAATGTAGAATTAATAGCAAATGCTGATTTAGTCATGGTTCCTTTAGAAGACGGAGATAGAACTGAAGCTTTGAAAAAATTAAATAAAACAGTTATCGCAGTTGACTTAAATCCTCTTAGCAGAACAGCTTTATGGGCAGATATCACTATTGTTGATAATATCGTAAGAACTATACCAGAAATGATAAACGTCGCAAAGGAATTAAAAGAATTAAATCCCCCACATTTAGAAAAAATTGTCAAAAACTTTAATAATAAACTTAATATTCAAAATACTCTGAATCTTATTCTTGATTATATTGAAAAACAAAAAGAAAAAGCATTTGATGCAGTAAAAATTTGATATTATCTGTAGTTTCTGATTCATAAAAACTTAAAAGCTTTTATTTTTATAATCCATATACTATTATGGCTATTTTATATTTAAAAATTCTTTAGCATAAATAACAATGACAACTAATAAGGAAACCAAGACAAATATTTTCAATAATACCAATGATCCCTCAGAATTCTTTATTAGAACATGTAGTTCTGAGGATTTAGATGAAGTTATTGAAGTAAATGAAAAAGAATTACCCGAAGATTATCCATACTTCTTTTATAAAAGTATACTTGATGATTTTCCAGAATGCTTCTTAGTAGCTCAAAATAAACATGGAAAAATAATAGCCTATATTATGTGGAGAGTTGAAAAAGCTCCTTCTGCCAATAGTCTAAAATATATAAATAAAGCACATCTCGTTTCTATCGCTGTCTCTGAAGGTTATCGAAGAAAAGGAGTTGCCAAATCACTATTGGCAAATAGTATGACCGCAATAAAAAAATACAAAATTCATGAATACGTTCTAGAAGTTAGAGTGTCGAACTATACAGCAATTAGATTATATGAAAAATTTAATTATAAAATTGAAAGTATCAAAAAAAACTATTATCGAGACGGGGAAAATGCGTATTTTATGACTTTAGATGTAAACGACTACTAAATAACTGAGTCTTCCAAACCTCTTATTAAATAAGTTAAAAGCTCATTATAGGGCACTTTAATACCTAAGTTCTCAGCGTTCCTCAAGATTCTTCCATTTAAGAAATTAATTTCAGTCGGCTTTCTATTTAAGATATCTTGTAACATTGAATTCTTATTATTTGCTGTTTTCTTAAGAACATCGTAGGTTATTGATAAATAATCTTTTTTGGAAAGTATAATGTTTTTCATCTCCGCCACTTTTATTGCTTCATTAATTGCTTGCTCTATGAAATACTTTAATCCCTCAATTTCCAATAACTCTCCATTAGTTAAACGAGTTAAAGCCCCAATTGCGTTGATCCCAATGTTAACCAACGCTTTTTCCCAACTTTCCTTGATTATATCTTCTACTATAATAGTTTCCAAATCAGCTAAAGTTAAAATATCTCTCAATAACAGTAAGTACGAGTTTGCTTGATCTAATTCACTTTCTTCTAAATTAAGTTCCCTAAGAAATGGAAATCCTATTTTAGTTATACCTTGCCCTGTATGAATTAAGTGACCTGGTTTCTCCAATAAAGCTCCATTCGTTGTCACCGCTCTAATAATTTTTGCCTTATTCCAATATTCAATCACAATATCTTCATTGCCAATTCCATTCTGTAAAATTACTAAATATTTACTCGCTTTAATGATTCTATTATATTGACGAATTGCTGTTTTAATGTCATATGCTTTTGTTGTAAGAAAAACAAAATCAAATTCAAAATTCAAATCATGTTCTAACTTTTCCTTAATAGATTTTTCGTTTTCATAAGCTTTGATGTTTTTAATTACGTTGATCTTTTGATTTCTATATACATTTAACCCTTTCTTATTAACCACATTAGCATGCTCTTTCATACAAAAAAAAATTATTTCTATTGAATAAATATCAGATTTAATGTCTGCTAAATATCCACCAAATAAACTTCCTATTGAACCAGCTCCAATAAACCCAATTCTTAATCTTCTTTCATTCAAAAGCTGTTGTATCCCATCCAATTTATTTTAAAAATTTATCTAAACCTATTTGCCCTTTTGAAAATTCTCCTGTCTTTTTCTTAATTTCTAAAATATTGATTTCTTCTGGCGATTTTTTTGGTTGAACATCTAATTCCTTCATTAACATCAGAGAGTTTTTAGCAGCATACCCTGAAAAATGATTGTTAAAATAAATTCCAATTTTATCCACTTTTGGAATTATCTCTTTAAGCGAGTGTGCCCACTTTTTAATTTCCTCTTCAGTAAAATAATAATCAAACCAAATTTTCTTACCATAACCATGAAATCTAACATATGCGAAAGCTGGATTCGTAATATCCATCCTTGGAGGTAATAATGGCTCAATCACTACACAATATGTTAATAATTTCTGTTCTAAAAACCTAAATACTTCATCATCCATCCATGATTTATCTCTAAACTCAATAACTAAATGATAATTCTCGCTTTTAGGGTCACCGGGCCAGTTATCAATAAATTCCTTTAAACTATTGAAATGCTCCTTCTTATTAAAAGAGGGAGGTAATTGAATTAAGAAAGCAATCAACTTCTTAGATTCAATTAATGGATCCATTGCCCTTAAAAAATTATCTAAATCATCTAAGCAATTTCTTGAATCTAATTTATGCTCATGTGTCACTGATTGAGGAATTTTTGCCGAGAATAAGAAGTTTTGTGGTGTTTTGTTAACCCAGTTTTCTACAACCCATCGAGATGGTATATTATAAAAAGTAGTATTTATCTCATTCGTGTAAAAAATCTCCGAATAATACATCAAATAATCCTCTTTCCGTAAATTTCTTGGGTAAAAAGGACCAACCCATTCATCATAACCCCAGCCTGAGGTACCCACTAATATTTTTCTATCAGTCATTAGTCTCTATTCGTATTAGGCTTTACATCTTTCCTTCGAAATCTTATAGGTCCATTAATAATAATTTAAGGTATTCATAATTAAACTATAAAAGTTACTATATTTTCTAATTTGTACTCTCCGTTAATTCACCTTTTTTTTTGCTTTAGCTCTTTATTAACCATTTAATTAATAAACCTCAAACCATTTGTCAACTCCTTTTAAATTTTTGAAACTAGACCATAAAATTTTTAATCAAGGATTTATTCTAATATTTTGTCGATGGTATTAATTGAGTCGAATAAAAAACACCCTATATGTCATCGACAAGTTATTGGTTACAAAAATATCTCATCTATTACTGATGATATATGACCGATAACTGGCATAGGCCTCACTGAAGTATACCAATAAAGACTTCTGTCTTGAAAATGGTACTACAGGAAGTGAGTGCTTAAACCGACAAGTCCTTTTGTTGGTTTGAGGAAACCGGAGCCAAGCATGGAAAATCATGCTCATAAGAACATACTCCCTAATTAATATTAATTTATGTCTTCTTATTATCGTCTCAAATCGTCATTAATGATATTGAGTGATCTTAAAAGATCCTCAATAGACTTATTGTCTCCGAATACGCATACCCTTATACAAGCAATCTGAATCTTTCCTCAACTAAACGCCAATACGCCTCCGCTATTTGGTGGATATCTTGGCTTGGGCACCGATGAAGAGCGTGACAAGCTGCGATAAGCTCGGGTTAGTCGCATGAAGACGTTGACCCCGAGATTCTCGAATAGGACATCCGCTTGCGGCCAAATAATCCGCAAGATTCCCTCATGGGAAGGGGAACCCTGGGAAGTAAAACATTTTAGTACCAGGAGGAAAAGAAAACAATAGTGATTCCGTGAGTAACGGCGAGCGAAAGCGGATTAGATCAAACTGAATCCCTAGGGAAACCTATGGGAAATGTGGTGTGTGGGCCTTGTACGACCTCCCTAGAGAAGATGAATACCCCTGGAATGTTGAGCCATAGAGCGTGACAGCCGCGTAATCATAATCTAGAAGGTTGCTGCGAGAGTCCCCGAGTAATGCGGGATGGTTTTCTCGTATGAAAGTGCCAGATACACGCTGGTAAATCTAAATATGTCCCAAGACCGATAGTGAAATAGTAGCGTGAGCGAAAGATGAAAAGTAACCCGGAAGGGCGTTGAAAAGTGCTTGAAACCAAATAGCTTATTAAGGATGCAGCCTGAAAGGACAGATTCTGCATGAATGAGTTCTGGTGACAGAATATCAGAATACAGAGGACTAGGGTCGCATCATCAGTCTGGAATCATTGGCCAGGGAGTTTATAGTAGTGGCAAGCTTAAGCGTCTTACGGCGCGTAGGCATAGGGAAACCAATATTCTTGCAACTTAATTATCACATTAGGAAGACCTATTCGTTTAAGAGTGGTTCTGCCATTCTGAAAACGTTTAGTAAATCCTTCTAAGGAATTAAGCCAGAAGAATGGTCTTAAAGGGCCAAAAGTCTCTGCTATAATACCCGAAGCCGGTCGATCTATTCCTGGTCAAGATGAAGTCGCTCGAAAGGGCGATGGAGGTCTGCACCAGTGTTGACGTGCAATTCACTTGGATGAACTGGGAATAGGAGCAAAAGGCTAATCTAGATCGGTGATAGCTGGTTCTCCCCGAAGTTGGTTTCAGCCAAGTCTCAGACGAGGGAGCCAGTGGGGTAGAGCACTAATTGCGTGGTACGGGGAAGAAATTCCTCTCCCCGCTCTTAAACTCCGAATCTGCTGGCACCGTAGACTCTGGGAAACGGGTTGGTGGGCGTAAAGTCCATCGCCGAGAAGGGAACAACCTAGACTTGGGTTAAGGTCCCTAAGTGCAGGTTAAGTGTTATACTAAAGGGCGTTATATTTCTAAAACAGCAAAAGGATAGGTATAGAAGTAGCCATTCCCTAACGAGTGTGTAACAACTCATTTGCCGAGAAATATAGCCCCGAAAATGGACGGGGCTCAAATCTGCCACCGAGACCCAAGAGCACGGGCGGAAGAACCCCGTGATCTGGTAGGGGAGCGTACGGGTAGAGAAGAAGCAGGGGCGTGAGTTCCTGTCGATCTGCCCGTAGTGAAAATCCTGGTAATAGTAAAAGCATAGATGGGTTAGAATCCCATCCGCCGAAAGGGCAAGGGTTTCTTTGCAATGCGTCGTCAGCGAAGAGTTAGTCGATCCTAAGCGTACCCTTAACTGGTATACGCGAAAGGGAAACAGGTTTATATTCCTGTACCACGGCACTACAAATAGCGGTAACGCATGACTTTGTGCCGACGGTTCAGGGTAGGTGGAATAGGGCTGTCGAATATTTCCCTATTTAAATGCATAAAGCTGGTGAATAGTGTAATACTTAGACCCAGCTTAAACCATGAATAGCCATCCAATTGTGGAAGGTTCCGCCAATCCCAGGACCTACTAAAAAAGCACAAGTAAGAAATGCCGTGATCGTACCCAGAACCGACACAGGTGCCCCTAGGTGAGTAGCCTAAGGCGTATTCGTGTAAAGGAGGCTAGGGAAATCGACAAACTAGAGCCGTAACTTTGGGATAAGGCTTGCTTGCGATCTTCTACACGCAGCTTCGGCAGTGTGCGGGGGATCACAAGTTGCAATAACTAGGGGGGGACGACTGTTTAATAAAAACATAGGTCACTGATAGAGTGAAAACTTGTTTACAGTGGCTGAAACCTGGCCAGTGGCAGTCCGATAAATCCGGGTTACAACCCGAGTAAGTCCTGCTAAACGCCGGGAGTAACTATAACTCTCTTAAGGTAGCCAAATGCCTTGTCTGGTAAGTTCAGACGTGCATGAATGGTCCAACGTTCTCCCTCTTGTCCCAGCCTCCTGACGATTGAACTTGCACTCCGGCGAACGGTCCGGAGAAACCCAGTGGGACGAGAAGACCCCGTGGAGTTTTACTGCAGCTTGTTGCTGCGGTTTTGAATTGGATACAGAGTGTAGTCGGGAGCGTCGATGTCGTGATCTCGGTCATGACGGAGCACAATTGGAACACCGGCTTTCCCCTTTGAAATCGCTAACGGCGCCTATACCGCGTCGGACACCCGCAGGTGGGCAGTTTGGCTGGGGCGGCTCACTCTAGAAACAATATCTAGAGTAACCTATGATCAGCTCAAGCGGGTCAGGAATCCGCTGAAGAGTTTAAGAGCATAAGCTGGTCTGACTGGATTCTGATCACCAAGGAATCCTGAGGCTAACGCCTGGTCTAGCGATCCTCAACATTGCTCGTGTGGCTGGTTGAGGTGATAGAAAAATTACCCCGGGGGTAACAGAGTTGTCACGAGTAAGAGTCCCTATCGACCTCGTGGCTTGCTTCCTCGATGTCGGCTCTTCCTATCCTGGAGGCGCACATATGTGTTTCCGCAAAGGAGCACAGCGCAGAACCTCCAAGGGTGGGGCTGTACGCCCATTAAAAGGGAACGTGAGCTGGGTTTAGACCGTCGTGAGACAGGTCGGATTCTATCTACTGGGTTTGTAGGTTGACTGAGGGCAAGGGAAAATCAGTACGAGAGGAACATTTTGCCGGCGCCTCTAGTGTACCGGTTATCTGACAAGGTAATGCCGGGCAGCCACGCGCCAATGGATAAGTGCTGAAAGCATCTAAGCACGAAGCCTAACCCGAAAATAGTCAGCCAATCTCGTGTAAAGAGTGTTGCGAGGTATATTGTGTATTTAAGTTAGTGTGATTGGTAAGGTTCTCCTGTGAAAACCGGAAGCCAATCGGAGTGTAAGTGCGAGTGTAAGTGTGTGCGCGATTGTGGAAGCGAAAGCGGAAGCATGAGGGTAGACATATGCATGAGCATAAAGCGAGAAGCATTATAATTTGAATGTATGGGATGCTTTGTAACGAGATCAGGGCGCGGTGACGCGAACTGAGTATGCGAGACGAGTGCACCCGTAAAAGACGGGGTTAGTGAGGTGGGGGTGTACGTAGGGAGCTTTCGGGCGACCTATTCAGCCCGCCACTCTCAATAGCACGAGTGTGTGGTGTTGAAAGAGGAATCACAAGGTTCAGGCTTAGCGTGTGAGGGATGTGGAAAGGAGCGATAAGGTAAGTTGATGGTTGATTTGAGATGAGAAGGGATGGAGTATGTTCTTGAGCAAGGTTTTTTAATTTTTTTTGATTTTTTTGTTAAATCTTTAGGTTTTTAAATGCTAGGTATGACATTTGGGTAATTATAGCATAATTTAAGGTTGCTGTGTTTCAATTGCCGAAATGTTATCATTGTGGTGAAATTTATCCAGCTTGTTTTTTCTGTGAGGAGTGTGGGGAATATTATTGTGATCTTCATAAAGAGCCCGCAGTTCACGAGTGTGATTTGGTAAAGGAAGAGTCAATTTTAACTCAGCAATGTGGCTTATTGCCCAGACAAGGACTACCGGCTCATATTACAAATTATGAGATGCGAGGGCGCACAGATGGTACGTATACATGGTATCGCCATAATCCTATCAATCTTCAAGAAGAATCAATTGAAGAAGAATCATTGAAAATGAAGCTAAAGGAAGTCAGCGGTACGATATGTCTTTTCTGCGTTATTATTCTTTTTTCTTTACTTACATTGGATTTATTCAGTCGTGCCTACATTTGTTTAAGTGCATATGGGGTATTAAATAGATATTTTTGGACATTTTTTACCTCACTTTTCGTGGTCACGATAGACGGAGGTGCAGGAATTCTATTTTTTCTAATAGGCTTGTTTTTTATGTTTAAAATTGCTGGTGATATGGAAAGGGAATATAGTTTTAAGTTTTTACTGTCTTTATATTGTTTTTGTGGTCTTTTTTCTGGTATGGTTTATTTGATTATTAGATTCATATTTTCAATAATTATCCCTATTTTCATATTGGATATGTTTATTTTTTCAGTAGGAGTGAGTTGGGGATCTTTTTTGGGGTTGATTGCTTATAAAATATTTTTGAAACCAGATGGAGAATGGAGTTTGTATATTTATGGGTTACCAATTAAACTGAAGGGAAAATCTTTATTACTGATTTTAGTCCTGCTGAGATTATTTTCAGGGATTTATTATGGATACTTTCACATTTTAACCATATGGACGTATTTTTTTGAGTTATCAGGGTTTTTGGCTGGTTATATTATCTTTAGATTTAAAAAATAGCTATAGAAATAATTTTATGATAATTAAAAAGAAATGACAATAAAATATTGCATAAATTGTGGAACAAAATTGGATGCATGGTTAAAATCATGTCCCAAATGCAATACCTATATCCCATTACTATTTCCTAAAAAAGGACCATTAAGAATTAAATATATAAGTGAGGATGATGAAATCGCTAAAAAAAATAAAGAAAATATAAATTCTGAACTAAATTATCTGAAACCATATCTTTATAGTGATGAAGAAATTTTATATTATTATATAGAGAGTAGCACTGCTCTTAGTACTGAGTTTAGTAGAATTCTAGGAGGAATTTTTTTCGGATTTCCATCAGTACTAATCTTGACGATATATTTGTTTTTTCTAACTTCAGATGTATTTTTATTAGTTCTATTTTTTGACCTTTTCCTAATGGTTTATACTACATATTTAATAAGCTATGGATTATTTAATTTTCATAGACTAAAGAAAATTGTTAACTTATCCTACAGAGAAATTAAGAAGTATAATAACTTATATGTAATTACGTCTAAAAGATGGATCCAGAAATCTCTTGAGACAATTGACTTGAATCTCGTTGATTTTCCTGAAAATATTATAGAGCGAAAAAAAGATTTTGTGTATATAGATTTAAATTATATCCAAATTAAATACTCAAAAATGACCTATAAAAATCCAGAAAAGCGATTAGATGATTTCTTTGTTGAAATTGGTATATTTTTGAAATACCTTAATAAAGAAACTAAACTCTTACAAATAGGTGGATTTCATGCAATTCGTTCATATTTCAATTTTTCAATTGACAAGTTGAATGAAAAATTAGATACTGAACTAATAGAGAGGAAAGATTATTTTGAACTTAATTTAAAAAAAAGAAACAGTCTTTAACCTATTAGTGTATAGAGATTTCTTATTGTTAAATTTAAATAAGAGGAAATAAATTATTATCATTTACAAAGGCATATATCCTTCCCTACCCAGATATGAGGTACCTTTCGTTTTATGTAATAATTTTCTTCCCGTCCTTCAAAAAAGTTCTCTCTAACATAGATAGGATGGTTTCCCTCAAAGATAAAGAAATCATCTCCAATTCTTTTGCCACCTTTTACCACCTTTATTTTATTATCTTTGTTATTGGGAAATCCCATACACGATTATTATTTCATGTATATTTAAACAAAAAATGACAAAAAAATAAAAAAATCCGTTTGTAAACTTTTTAGCCCGCTACTCTCAATAGCACGAGTGTGTGGTGTTGAAAGAGGAACCACAAGGTTCAGGCTTAGCGTGTAGGGGATTGGATGCGGAAAGGAGCGGTAAGGCAAATTGATGATTGAATTGAGATAATGAGAGGTGGAGTATGTTCTAGAGCAGCGATTTTTATTTTTCCTTTTTTATAAACTTTTTATAGTAGAGGTTCTTCAAGTAACTTATGGGAAAGTGTCCTTATTGTAGTAAAGAAGTTAATATAGGAGATTTTTACGGAGTATGTCAAGAGAAGACTTCAAGGGGGGAGAGATATTTTAAGGTTGACAAACCTACGCAAGCTCTACAGCGTGCGATTAGGGGGCCTGCTGAAGTTGGGAAATTGTGGTTTTGTCCACATTGCGATACTCTACTTGGAATTACTTGAACTTTAAGTAATTTTACTGATAAAGAAACAATGGTGTGAAAGTAGAGAAAAGAGGAAGCTATTGAGCTAGTAATGAGAGATGGAGTATGTTCTTGAGCGTGGATTTCTTATTTTACTTTTCAATTTTTTTAATTTTGAATAATTATATCTGTTAAGTATATTAACAGTCGGAATTTTTTTTATTTACCTTCTTTTTTATTTTTTGTTAATATTTTGATAAGTGAAATGAGTGAAGTAGACAATGGATATTAAGGATATAAGAATCGAGAAGCTGAAGCAGAAAATTTTAAGGTTCAATGGATTGATGGAGGAGCTTTCTCAAGAATTTACCGCTATCATTCTTGAAGGGAATGAGGGACAGTTTCATGATATCGTTTTGGCAATGATACATTCGCTGTATAAGGCTAAAGAAACAGTCAAGAAAGTATCTTCTTTGGTTTTAGGCAAGGATAAAATTAGGGATTTGTAGGACTTCACGAGCAAGATTTTACAAATTTTTTTAATTTGTATTCTTTGTTCTCATAGATTTTTTATTTATTGAAAAGGTAAATTCAGAGTCTGAATTCGGAGGAATTTTGGTAAAAGAATGAAAACTAGAATTTTGGAATTTAGACCTTGTTCTATCCAAAGTTTAGTGTTCATTCATTTATTATAATTGATATTGTCTAAACTTTTATTATTTCTAAAATGCTATTTATCATTAATATCTAAAAAGTATTTCAGATAAAGTATGTCTTTACCATTAAAAAAAGCTCTTATTGTGGATGAAAATAAAACCGATTATGTATGACAGGTAATTCTGGTGTGGATAGATGAAAAAGAAATTAAAAGAAAAGTATGATGCAAAGCCTATTCAAGATGTCTTAGAGACCAACACTAGTGATCCAATTCGAGTTATTCTAATTGGTGATGCTGGAGGTGCTGGATGACATGATGAATTATGATTATGATATAGTGATTATTGGATCAGGTTTGGGTGGATTAACAGCAGCAAGTTTCCTCTCCCGTAAGGGATTTAAAACTCTTGTGGTGGAGAGTAGAAGTCGTATAGGAGGGAGATTTTCCACTTTTGAGTATGAAGGTTTCAAATTACCCACTGGTGCGATTCTTATCCCAGATGGGTGGGTGGTAAAATTGCTTGAGGAGATCGGAATCAGGACTGACAATTTAAGACCAATAACACGAGTTTATTATAGAATTGATGGTGAAAGATATGAAATCCCCTCTGAAATAGGAGTACCAAAGGCGCTTGATATAATAGATAAGCTTGAAAGAAAAGATGCTGAAGAAAAGAAGCGTCCAATGAAACCTGTCCAATTAAGTAAAATTATGCGTGGTTATTATAAAAAGATGCGGGGAATAAATCAAGAAGAAATTATAACTGTACGAGATTGGCTTCTCCAATATACTGAGAATGAAAAAGTGCACGATGCTTTTGATACTCTCTGTACAGGATTGATGATGGCTCATTCTTGGGAGTTACCTGTTTCAAAATTTTTCCTTTTCCAAGAAATGACTAAATTTTATATATCACCCGACGGAAACCTCAACATAGCAGAAGAACTTGCTAGAGTAGTTGAGAAAACCGGTGCTGTATGGACTAATTCTCCTGCGAGGAAAATAATTATCAAAGGGGGAAAAGTTACAAGTGTAATTCTTGAAAAAGCAGGAAAGCAAATTGAAATAAAATGCAAAATGGTTATTAGTAATACAGGGACTAAATCGACGGTAAGTCTGGCAGGAAAAGAAAATTTTGATAATGAATATCTTGAAAAGATGCGTATAAAACTCCGACCAAGCCCATGTTTGCTGGTGCTAGTCGCAAGTGATAAGCCTCTGTGCCTAGAAGGAATACATGACGGGTTAGAAATAATAATGGGATCGCGAAGAATTAAAACTGTTATCCCTATTAGTAATATCTGTCCCGAACTTGTTCCCCCGGGGCAACATCTTATTTACACTTCAGCTAAGTCCGAATCAACCCTCCATCCTATGGATATAAAATACGAAATGCAACAGGTTAAGAGTGATATTAGGGAATTTTTTCCAGATTTCGAAAAGCATGGTCGTATTTTAAAAATGAGAGCGTGCAGCATTATCAATGAATGGCCTGAAGGTCGAACTTGGCTTGGTTATGGTATGCCATTAGAGACGCCGATACCTAATTTATTTAATGTAGGAGATTCATGCATCGCTCCAGGTCTTATAGGAACTCCTGGCTCTGTAGAAAGTGGTTACCGGGTGGTCGATATTGTTGAAAAAGCATTATAATCCAATTTAAAGAATTATAAAATTTGATATTATGGACATTAGTGATCTTAAGATAGGACGAGAGGGAACATTTATCCCCCCATTTAAAAGTAATATCAACACAGTCAAAAACTATGAAAATGAGGGATATGATTCCATATTCTTTGCCGATCATATCTTAAATTGGATACCGGAATCTATATGGACTCCAGATATTACTGATCTTGCTACAGTTTATCCCAGTCCCCATCTAATATATGACGTTTTTGCTATGATGACTGTTGCTGCCTTGAACACAAAAAAGATTTACCTTGGAACAGGAGTAACAGAAGCTTTTAGAAGGAATCCCGCGGTACTTGCGCAAACTTTTCTGACTTTAGATGAATTATCCAGAGGGAGGTCAATATTGGGGATAGGAGCGGGTGAAAAAGAAAATACCGTTCCCTACGGAATTAAATGGGAGAACCCTGTAAGTAGATTAGAAGAAGCGGTTATAATCATTAGAAAATTATGGGAAAGTGATGAACAAATAAATTATGATGGAAAAATTTGGAAGTTAGAAAATGCCCTCCTCAGATTAAATCCTTTTAAAAAAGGAAAATTCCCCCCAATATGGATTGCGGCTCGTGGTAACAGAATGCTAGATATAACCAGCAGATTAGGTGATGGTTGGTTACCTATATTTTTAAAACCCGAAGTTTATAAAGAAAAACTAAGGATTCTTCGAAAATACACACAGGAAGCAGGTAGAAATATGGATGAGATTACTCCTGCAGTTATTTTGGGAGTTATCACTGATGAGGATAGGGAAGAAGTCGATAAAATGCTCAAAAATCCAATTACAAAAAATAACCTAATTACTTTATATCATGAAGATTTCAAGCCATATGGATTATCACATCCTCTTGGAGAAAATATTGATGGAACGTTAGAATTTATTCCTACACATTACGATAAAGAGTCATTGTTGCAAATACTTGAAAAGATCCCTAATAAAATGTGTCATGATTTTTACTTAAATGGTAGTCCTGATGAAGTCATTAGTCAAATTGAAAATTATAGCAAAGTGGGTGCAAAACATATAATTCTATTTAATGTTTCAATATTATGTGGTCTTAAATACATCCCAAGTTCAAATAAGTGTATGAAAAAAATAATTACATATTTCAAAAATTAATGAATTAGGCGTTCTTCTCCTTTACAAAATTAATCAATAAAAATATTATCCTATAAAAATATAAGATTAATAGATAAATATGCCAACAAACTCTCTAAAAATTGACGTTCACCATCACATTGTACCTAAAGAATATCTTACAGCTTTAGCCTTAGTAGGCATCAAAAATGCTGTTGGTGAACCATTCCCTCAGTGGGATATTGAAAACACTCTTGCTTTTATGGATAGGCAAGGGATAGCTATAGCAATTAATTCAATTTCTGCACCAGGTATTTATTTTGGAGATAATGATTTTACTCAAAAGCTAGCACGCAAATGTAACGAAATCTCTGCTCATATGGTGAATGAATACCCAAATCGCTTTGGTGCGTTTGCTATTTTACCCCTACCAGATATAGAGGCATCCATAGTTGAATTGGAGTATGCGCTAGATACCTTAAAACTAGATGGGGTGGTTCTACTTACAAACTTTGGGGGTATATACATCGGAGATGCCCATTATGATGATCTTTTTTATGAGCTAAACCGCAGGAAAGCTGTGGTTTTTGTACATCCAAGTGTGCCTCCTTTAGATACATTACCCATGATAATAAAACCCGCAGTTTTAGAATTCGTTTTTGATACCACAAGGGCAATTGTTAATCTTATACATAGAGGAGCAACAAAACGGTTTCCGGATATAAGTTTTATATTTTCGCATGGAGGAGGAACTGTTCCCTTTATAACTTGGAGAATTACTTTTGGAAATAAAAAGATAATTAATCAGTTAAAACGCTTTTATTATGATATAGCAGTGTCAGCAACCCCCTATACACTAAGTTCCCTTCTTAGTTTAGTGGAACCAACGCAAGTATTATATGGGAGTGATTATCCATTCTTACCCGAAAGAGTTGTAAAACTAATGAATGAAGGTCTTCAAAATTATGATTTCGAAAGAGAAGCCCTCATGAAAATTGTCCAGGAAAATGCTTTTACTTTGTTTCCAAGGTTTAAGGAAATAATATTTTAAAAATTTTAAAAAAATTTTAAGATTCTTAAACCTAATAAGACTTAGGGTGCAGGTGTTTGTAGCGTAAGCGGAGCGGAATGGTTTGAGATGAGAAGGGAAGGAGTAAGTTCTTGAGCCAAGATTTACTTTTTTCTTTTTCTTACTTTTTGGAAAGGTAAATTCAGCGTCTGATTTCAATGAAAATTTAGTGAACAATTCCAATCAATAAAAATAGGGAGAATAAAAAAACACATAAAAAACTAATTATTCAATATTTAATATCTTGCTCGTCCTTTTATTCTATTGGCTTTATAAATATTATAATATATCAGAAAAAAGGCTCTTTCTTATTCTTTTCCCCGTTTTAGTTGCTGCTATTCCACCTTTTCCCGTCTCTTTTAATTCATATGGTAATTTACGACCAACTTTCATCATAGCATCCACAACTTCATCTGCTGGGATAATAGATTCAACTCCTGATAATGCCATTTCAGCAGCCAAAAATGCATTAACCACACCTATAGCATTCCTTTTAATGCATGGTGAAATTACTAATCCGGCAACAGGATCACAAACAAGTCCTAATAGATTTTTTAATGTTAATGCAATCGCATTGTCTATCTGAAGATGGGTTCCCCCAGCCATATAAGTTATAGCCGCCGCCGCCATTGCAGATGCAACTCCAATTTCAGCTTGACAACCCCCTTCACTTCCCGAAAGCATTGCCTTATTTCCAATAATTGCACCTATTGCACCAGCAACAATTAAAGCATTTAATACATCATCATCCGATTTATTAAGGATTTCTTTAGCTTTAAAAAGAACAGCAGGTAGGGTTCCAGAAGAACCTGCTGTAGGACAAGCAACAATTAATCCCATACCACTATTATATTCACCGATAGCCATTGCCCAGCCCACGGCTTCTTTTAAATTATTTCCACAGAAAATTCCTGGTGAAAGCATTCTTTTTGCCTGATGGCTTGCTTCTTTGATAGGCAATTCAATATCACTTATAAGTGCTTTTTCAAGAGACTGCTTCATTATAAATAAAGATTTATTAAGCTTTTCAATTATAATATGCTTAGGAATATTTTGAAATTCCATTTCATCATTTATTATTAATTCATGTAATGGAATCCCTTTTGTTTTAGATTCATTGAGCAGATTAGAAATAGATTCAAACATTGATTACCCTCACCCAAATTATTTCTGGATATTTTTTTAATGCAACAATTAAATCTTCTGGTATCGCTGTATCCGCTTCAAACCATGTTAAAGATATCTTTTTTTTCAAATTTCTGGAGATTTTCATCGATCCTATATTTAATTTAAATTTTTGAAGTGTATTTGCTATATTTACAAGTGCCCCAATCTTGTCATGATTTAATATTACGAGCGTATTTGGTTCCCCCCCAAATCCTGCTTCTAAGCTATCAACTTCTTTGATTATTATGTTACCTCCTCCAATTGAAGAACCTATTACGTTCATTTTTTCTAATCCATCAAACATCTCTATGCTAACTGAATTTGGATGGTAATCCACCCCTAAATCTACTAGTTCAAATGAATAATCAAGCCCCTCTTTTTCAGCAATTTCAAATGCGTTTTTGATCATATCATCTTCAGGTGTAAATCCAAGTAGTCCAGCTAAAATTGCGATATCCGTACCATGACCTTTATATGTCTCTGCAAATGAACCATGAAGTCCTATTTTTACAGTTTTAGGCTTTCTTCCAAATAATAACCGTGCAACATACGCAATTTGACACGCTCCTGCAGTATGGCTTGAACTTGGTCCAACCATTATATGGCCAATTACATCAAAGATAGAAGTATATTTCATAACTTATTTCAACTTAATTTTATATTTAAATATAAAGAATAATACAACTATAAGATTATATAATTTCAAGATATATGGTCATCGCAATTATGAGTCCAATATTTTGATAAATTTGTCTAGTCATATTAAATAAAGGATTTTTTTAAGATTATAAAATTTCTGTTATATTAGCTCTGGTTTGAATTTTTTTTTTGTTCGTGTCTGGGGGTGATGATAAGAATAAAAACGAGATGAGACGGATGAGACGAGGTGGAGTATGTTCTTGAGCAGAGATTTTTTTTTTTTAAAATAATTTATGTCATTTGTTTAAATAGCGCTTGAAATTCTTCTTTCACATCATTTAAACCTAAATTTCCAAGCAGATCAATGGATTTTTTACTAAGAGAATAAAAAGAGCGAGGTTCAGAACGTTTGTATCCCATTCTTTTTTCATTTTTAATAAAATTTTTTTCTTTCAGGATTTTAAGATGATAATTCAGAGTATTCTCTGGAATGGAAGGTAAAAGTTCCCTTAATCGACTGAATGAGAGAGATTTTTCACTAGCTAATAAAGTTAGCAGTATTTTATATCGTGTTTTTTCTGATATGATTTCCAATTCTTTCCTCATATTTTCAAGGTTTTTGGGAGTTTCCAAAACTTTTTCACTCTTATTATTTATATTTTATATTTCATCTAATTCCATATTAAACATGCATAATCAATTATTTAAATTTAACTCAAAATTAATTGAGTCAATTGTTTTTGATATATAATAATTTATACCATAAATGAATTTCTAAATTATTTTATATTTACTGGGAGTAGAGAATGGAATTTTCACACCATCATGCGTGGGATGATTTTTTAGATGAATTTAGCAATATTTTTTCAGTTTACGATCTGAAGAAAAACAAGATCTTTATTTGTGGTTCATACAATGAAGATGCTTTTACTACTCTTCAAGAAGTACAAAAGATTGTAAATGCTATTGAGAATAACTTAGGATTTTTTGAAAAAGAATTTAGACGTACCCATCTTGAGAATTTAATTTTCAAATTTGATCTTATTGCTAAATTTTCGAATGAAATCATCATGATTATAGAACACGATAAAGGAGGTCATATGATCGAAATGGGAATTATCCTCTCCTTTAGAGAATTTTCTAAAAAGACAAAAGTATTCGTATTAAGAGATGCGGAAATTACAGAAGTGCTTAAAAGAGGAGGTCTATTAAAACCATTTTTTAAGGAAGAAGAAAGCTTATTTTACTTTGAAAATATTGACACATTAAGATCATATTTAAAGAAGTTATATTCTTAAGGTTCATAACCCACCGTTCTTAACAGCACGAGTAAATGGTGTTGAAAGAGTAACCACAAGGTTCAGGCTTAGCGTGTAAGGGAATGGAGTGTGGACGGGGATAATGAGTAAAAGATGGTTTGAGATGAGAAGGGAAGGATGGAGTATGTTCTTGAGCTAAGATTATTACTTTTTTTATTCTTTTTAGGTTGGGAAATAGAAATGTGTTTAAGGTAAGCGGTATTATTAGAAGTAATCTTGGGGTGGTAGTCCAGCTTGGTAGGATTCCTGGTTCGGGATCAGGAGGTCGAGGGTTCAAGTCCCTCCTACCCCAGAGTGGAGTGTGTTTTAGAGCAAAATTTTACCCTTTTTAAAAATTTTTAAATTATTGTGGAAAGTTTTCAGGTACATGTCTTGATCCAACATCCAATTAGA
>Ga0307444_1000072_pt1 | contig 52456 bp, 47 predicted proteins | sample SalMarSW160340MG_FD_202145 | JGI IMG/M metagenome (GOLD analysis project Ga0307444, IMG submission 202145) | Salt marsh sediment microbial communities from the Plum Island Ecosystem LTER, Massachusetts, United States - SW1603-40 | ecosystem: Environmental > Aquatic > Marine > Intertidal zone >...
CAGTGGAATACCGAACTTCCGCCACAATCCCTTTTCATCCGCTGTCAGACGGACCCCCGCTCGGACGCTCACACCATGCCCCATGGCAACATGCTCGAGGCGGTCGAGTTCGCCGAAGCTGTCTATGAGTACTGTCACGCGGTCTCTTCCGTTGAGTGCCATGTCCAGCTCAGCGTTTGTTTTGCCCGGCCCGGTGAAGAGGATATCCCGGCAGCCGGTGTGAAAGGCGGCCTCGAGTTCCAGGCCGCTTGAGACGTCGAGGCCGAGCCCCAATTCCACTAGACTGCGGGCCACTGCCGGATGGTTGTTGCTTTTCACGGCAAAGAAGGGGTGGAACCCTTCTATCTGTTCTGAAAAAGCCGCTGTGAACTGCCTGGCCCGTTCCAGCAGGGTATTTTCGTCGAAAGCATAGACAGGAGTCCCCTGCCTCTGGGAGCACTCCAGAAAGTCCCCCCTTTGCTCCTGGAAAGAACGGACATATGCGCAAAGGACCTCATCCTCCAGCAATGGGGTCGCTTTTGCCAGGATCTTCTTTGCTTTCTGCAGGATAGCGGTGGTATCGATCATGGCTGGGGCGCCATTTCCACAATCAATTTCGACGCCAGTGCAGCACACTCTTCTTCTAAGGGAATCGTTTCCGAGGGTCTGAAGATGAGATGGCCGAGCAGCTGGGAATCATAGTCCTTCGGGGGAAGCAGCACCCTGTGACCTGGCCGACACTTGATGAGAACCTCCCGAACCCTTGGATCCTGGTGGAGCAGCCGGCTGTCGAGTTCTCTTACGACCCCGGCATCAGGGGCAAAGAGGCGCAACCCGACCAGGGCGTCCCAGTCTTCTGCTGCAGGAAGGGAGATCTCCAAGCCCTGAGCGAAATCGAGCGCCAGCCCCAGGATGTCGAGCCCACTGCTTTGGCGGATCAACCACGGGAGACAGTCCCCGCCAGCCCGGGGTGTGAGTTCGAGCAGATATGGCCTCTCCTTTCGGATGATGAAGTCAACCATGCAAAGGGCCCTTTGCAAGCCAAGAGCACTCGCTGCACGGTAAAGCTGTTCCTGGAAAGCCCCGAGAGATATTTCCGATGGCAGTATGGCCGGAACAGCGTATGCTGCCGTGGTACCCACCTGGTAGCCGGTAGCCGGGATCTTTTTCGCCGTTCGGATCAACTCAAGGTGTCTGCCATCGATGTAAAAGTCGCAGCTGTACTCCTCGCCAGGGATGAATTCCTCAACCACGATGTCTCGAAGGGGATCGAACCTCCCGCATCCTTCTTGCTCCGGCATGTACATGCGGCTGTTTTTGGACTCTGACAATTGTTTCGCGATCGTCTCATGAGCTGTTAGGCAGTCGCTGGGTCGAGCACACTTGAACACGAGCTCGCTGCCGGAGCCGATGAGCGGCTTCAGGATGACCGGTCCCCCTAGCCGGTCCAGAAACCGCGCAGCGTCTGACGGGCTCCGGGCGATGGCCGCCTCTGGACAGGCTACGTTCGCACTCTGCCACGTGATCTTCGAGAGAAACTTGTTCCGGCTTAGGGCCACTGCTGAGGCAGAGGGAAACGGCAACCCCAGTTCCTCGGCCACGCGTGCAGCGAGCCCCAGGGACTCACAGTCGAAACAGGCCACGCCGTTTGCCACGATGCTGTAACGACCCATACGATCCCTCAGCGCATTCACAACCATCACGGTATTGGCAAGATCGCTGAGGATTTCCTCACCCTCCCCGGGGTTTTCCTCCAGGGCCCTTGCCCTATCGGAAGGATCGGTGACGAACAGCACTCGGCCAGGATGGCGGCGCCGGATAAGATCAATGTAGTCTGAGGTGGTCCCGACAACCACCACACGTCGTGACGGCATCAAAAGCCTCTGAACGGGGAAATGGCGCGGTCTATGCAGCTTTTGCCACAATGTTCGTCAGAAGATACAGCGGCCTTGGGGTGAGGTGGAAGAGATCCTTCCAGTGGAAGCTCCCGCAGAGGAAGTCGACCTGCTTCAGCCGCTCTCGACACGCCCGCTCCATATGGTGAAAGTTTATCAGTTTGGCCACTCCCGGATAGTGGCTGTCCGTTCCGCCGGCAAGCAGGGTATAGATCCCTCTATAGAGGCATCCCATATCCGTGGCTGCTGGCTCGCCGTTGATGAGAACGGTGGTGAATCTGAGCCACCCTTTTTCCTCAAGAAAGCGGGCCAGTGCCCTGAAACTCTCCCTGAACCGAGGATCAAAAAAATAGGAGCGGTTGCCAAACCGCGCCATGTTCATTTTGACCATGACATCGAAATCCGCCATCTCATCGTATCTGTAAGCAACCCCCAAGTTCTCGATGGCAGCCAGTTCCCGCAGGATCTTTTTGGCTGACTTGCGGGAATACTCTCCGAGGTAATTCGACATGTCATATTCATACTTCGGGGGCAGGAAGAGATACCCGATTTCGTCCACGACCTCGTCTCCAGAAAAGACGTCAGGAACCGATGAGAGGTAGCGCAGATGATAGTCAGAAGGGCAGGCGGCAAGAAGATCCCCCAGCATGCCATTCCCGCTCGAAGCGATCTTGTTCTGTTCCAGCCATGTTTTGCCCTGCCAAGTTTCTCCAGGAAAGAATCCGTAGCATCCATATTCCCCGATCCAGCTCAGGGGCAGGAGACCCCATCGGCTGCCGCCATCCTCAGCGAGGATAAAATGGGGCCGATTGCGAAAATGCCTTTGGAAGCAATGACGCACTTCCCACAGGTCCGTAACAGAGTCTATGGGCACGACCTGTTCCCAGATCGCCCTGCACTGATCAAGATCAGAGACAATATGAGTGGGGATCATGATTATAGCCTCAAGGTGACGTGGGTGATGCACCTTTCGCCGCCGAAGAAGGTTCTGGCGAACTGGCCCACCACATCGGGATCATAGGGCTTGCAGCTGAATACATCGAGGTAGACCGTGTTAGTGAGATTTGCAAAATGCCCCGAGATTAAAGAGGTTTCAATCAGCTGCACCATGGAGAATCCCGCAACCCTCTCATCCTCCCCGAAGTTTACGACGATCGCGTCCTGAAAACGTTTCATGTCGATCAGGTCGCAGAGTTCGACGACAAACTGCGTTATCCTTTCGGCACTGCGGATGGTCTCGGGTTTGCATTGATAAATGTCGATACTTGATGCAATTCCCCAGGCATTCTCCTCAATTGCCTGGTCCATAATCGTCTTGGCTTGCGGTTGAGGGCTTTGCATCTTTATTTTTCTCCTTTCTGGGTTCGTTCAGCCCGGTCAAATTCTGAGCCTTTTGGTTCTATCTTTCTAGTCTGATTGGCATTCAGTCGATTGTGAAGCGGACATGGCTTCGTTGATGAACTTCGCAAGGCTAGCCACAAATGCGCCCCTCAAGTCATTGAAGTAACTGTCCAAGTCCTCTCCTTCTGCAGAGATGACGGCAAAGGAGTAGTAGCCTGGGACGAACCCGGCAACTGCGCAGGCGAACCGACGGAGTAGGGGCTTGGGCAAACGGTAGTTGATCACCGAGTCGACGAGACGCTCAAGGCTCCGGAGGTATTTCGCGAACGGCGGCTCAAGACCCGAGTAGCCCGCTTTGAGCTTCAAATCTGCCAAGCCCTGGAAGTAGAGCACGAAATCTTCCCAGCGGTTGCTGAAAAAATCGATGTGGACCCGCACAATACTATCCAGCAGGGTTGGCAGATCGGTGATGTCCTCGCACCGCTGCTGGATAGCCAGCACAAGTTCCTTCATCATTTGGTCGACCACATTTGCGATAACGTCGCTCTTATCCGAAAAGTGATAATAGAAGGTCCCCTTGCCTAGATCCGCCCGCTCGGTGATGTCATCGATGGTGGTCGGGTCCAATCCCTTTTCGGCAAACATGTCGCGAGCTGCGTCCAGGATCTTCCGGCGCGTGGCCTTCACTCGCCGCTTCTGACGGGACGTGCCCTTTTTCTTGGTTTTCTTGTTATTGGGTTGCATATGGTCCTGAAAATCCTTGTTTCTTGCAAAGACTCTTCCTGACCGATCGTTTATCTTCGACCAAATGGTCAGTTTTGACCATATCGTCTTGGTTGGCGAAAAAGTCAACTATTTTTTTAAAATTTTGCTTTCAGCGCCAAAAAGCTGAGGTAAGGACAGAGAATTGGTCTTGCCTTGAGAACTCTATTGCAAATAGGTGAGAAAGGGTTATGCAACCTCTTGCCTTAAACATATGGGCAGGATGAATGGTTTAGTTAGGCAGGCATGTTCTGATCAGCTGAAGCAGCCTTCAGTCTGCCTCCGCCTCCTCATCCAGTCCACCGAAGCAGGCGTCGCCGCACTCATACGTCCACTCGCAATCTTTACATTCCTCCAGTTCCAAGAAATCCATGCCGAACTCTCCCCCATAAGGGCATTGATGTTCGTTCATTCGTCCGTCCTCCTCTCCTTGCTTTCCCGGAAGTCTCACGATCTCCCCCTCGGCGGGTCTTCGATTGGGGGACTTCATCGGCTGGTTCATGCGCCTAAGCGCAGGGCTTGTCAATAGCTGAGTTGATGGTTCGGAGAAGTCGCTGCGGAATACGTCCTCCCTTGTTCACTCTCCCTCGGGGCCTTGATATAAAGCGGAAAGCGTCAATTGAAGCTCCCTGTAGCAAGCTACAGGGAATCTTCGACCGTAAGGAACGCTGACTGTTTTGGATACGCCCGCTAACCCCGCAGCAAGCTACGGGGAATGCGCTCGCTTTTTCGGTTCAAGAAGACATCAGCGGTATGCAAAATCTGCGCGTGTGGGGACGACCTTGGCCAGCAGATGGGATGGTGAAATAGAATGTGGAACGATATGACTTGGGCATCAGGACTCCTTCAAGCGATTCATTCTTCGTCTCCTTTCACTCTCGCGACGTTTGCGACGACGGCGTTCGCTCGGTTTTTCGTAGCTCCTCTTGGCCCTCAGTTGGCGAACCAGGCCGTCGTCCTGCACCTTCTTTTTTAGAAGCCTCATGGCCTTCTCAAGGTCACCGCCATAGACCTTGACCTCTAGGCTGCTAAACTCCATCACATCTATCTCCCCTTTCTTTCAATCCGGAGCTTGTGTTCAAAGGATTCTTGGCTCAGATGTTGGTGTGTTAGGCTGTACCTTTCACAGACACAAGTCACACGTTGCAGGCTTTCCCTGTCACACCACCGTCCCTGGGGGTTCTCATACACCGGTCAGGTGGGATATGTTTGAGGCTCTCAAAAAGCTCATACGAAACAGTGAGAAGGCGTGTTTCAAGAATCTCGTTATGTCTAAGCCAGTCCGAGGAGCCTCGCGGAGGCTGACGGCAAGTGTGTCAGTTAGAGTCCCCTGATTTTCTCGTCAACTTCCTGCCTGTCCTTGCATTTGATGCACAAGGTGGTTATAGGGCGGGCCTGCAATCTCCCCCGGGAAATCTCCTCGCCGCATTCCTCACAGATACCAAAAGTTCCATCTTCAAGCCTGCTTAAGGCATCCTCGAGTTTTCTTATCAGGTTCCCTTCCCTTTCTCTAAGACGGAAGGCAAAACTTGTATCGAACTCTGTCACTGCCCGGTCAAGGGGATCAGGAGGCTGATCTCCAAAGTCGGTCATGCCGTTGGCAGTCTTATTCGTTTCTGTCAACAGCTCATCCAGTTTTTGACTGAGTAACTTCTGAAACTGTTCTTTCTGTTGGATCGTCAACATAGCAGGCGCGAAACCACAAGTTCAGAGGAAAAGGGGTTATCCATCATCACCAAAGACCTCATCATAAAAAAGTGGCGGCCTCATTTTGAGCCGCAGCTTTCTATGCCACCTTGCGCCATAAAGTCAAGCGCAAAGTGAGCGGGGCATGAAAAAGGAGGCGGTCAAAATGGCGTGCAAGACGGTCAGGATGAAATTTGACCTGACCTCAAAAAAAGATGTGAAGCTCCCCGACCAAAGGTCGGGGCTTGCAGGAAGCAGGCCGGTCAACATGCAAACGATATAGTGCTTTCCTTAGTAAGTACTTCGGCGGGGCTGAAGGCAAGAGCCAACCGGGGGATCTGTTGCGTCGCACAGGACAGGTTCTGCACTTGGAACAAACAAGGTGGCCCACAGGTCGAGAGCCACCTTGCTCATGCTTGAGAGCTACTAGATCGCGTCTTTTAAGGCTTTGCCAGGGGTGAACTTCACGGCATTGCGGGCCTTGATGTTTATCTTTGCGCCCGTTTGAGGATTTCGCCCTGTGCGAGCCTTGCGGTGCACCTTCGAAAAGGTGCCGAAACCAACCAGCGTGACCTTACCATCCTTCTTCTTGAGGGCCTTCTTGACGCCGTCAATAAACGCGTCCAGGGCTTTGTTGGCCACAGCTTTTGAGATGCCTGCATCTTTTGCCACGTGTTCAATCAGTTCTGCCTTTGTCATGACACCTCCTCCGTGCGTATGGGTTTATAGGGACTTTCAATGACACTTGAGGCCACATAGAATAGGTCTGTTTCAGAGTCAAGAAAAAAGATGAGTCTCCATCATCACCATTCTTAGAATGTTACAGATATCGTCAGGGTTAGGCTTCTGCAATCATGGCTGTCAATGAAAGTGAATCCTGATTCAGACCGGGGTCAAATCATCTTCGTATAACTGCCGTTTTTGATGATGCCGGCATCAAGAAGAAACGCTTCCACGTCTTCCCGGAATGCGTCCCAACTTGGTGGACAATCATTGTGTCGGCAGTCATAGGTGAACATCTTGCCCTTCTGCGCCGCCCGGTAGAGAGCAACGCCATGCTTATAGGCAATGATGTTGTCATGCCTTCCGTGGACGATAAGGATCGGCCCGGGAAAGGCGCTGACGACTGAAAGATTGTCGAATGGGTCCAGCACCAAAGAACCTGGAACAAAGAAGTGCGAGGCGCATGCCCGGACACTGGTAAAGGTGGACAGAAGAATCATCGCCGCCGAAGGTCGCGCCGCGGCCAGGGCGCAGACAGCCCCACCCCCAAGGGAGCGCCCCATAAGAACGATTCGGCTGGGGTCAACGTCTTTTCGTGCAACAAGCGCATCGTAGGCTGCTACGAAGGCCTCAGTAATACTTCTTTGGGTAGGTGTTCCCCCCGAACGCCCGTAACCAGGGTACTCCACAAGCAGCAGACCTATGCCGAGCACAGTAAACTTGTTGAGTTCTTCGGGCCAGAAGTCAATGAGTTCTCCATTGCCGTGCGCGAAGATAACCGCTGGTGAGGATTGCCTGGCTTGGCTCTTGGCCGCGGGGAGAAACCATGCTTCGACGCTTGCCTCGTGGGTGGCCAGCCAGATCTTCTCTAAGCCTGAAACAGGCTGTCCAATCGGGGAAGGTGCCTTGATGTGACGGCGAGGAAAAAGAATCTGCCGTTGAAACAGGAAAAGCAGGCAGGTGTATGCGAGGTATAGAAGAAGGACGCCTATGGCGATTTTCAGCATGACGTGCACATCGGTGGCTGTTAGGAGGCTTGGGCTTTCAGTATGGGTTCCTTCCTTTGTGGTTCCTTGCTACCGTCCAGTTTCTGCCAGGAGAGACTATAAGGGGTTTTGCGGACAAGATCAATCACTTGTCACGGCGGTTTCTCCCTTGACAAACAGGTCTCATCGTCTATCCTCTTGTTCTGTCCTGGCACGGCGCCCGTTGGGATGCTTCATTTGGCCTGGCAGCTTACGTTCCAACCGGGGAAACAGATCAACCGGCTTCTCCGGGCAAAGACTTTTGGACAGCGCTCATTACCCTGGGAGGCACCTACTATCTTGATGTTGAAAAGACCTGGTCCGCATCCATTCTTGCCAGATACGAGATTCATAGTGAAAAAGATGAAACCAATGTGAGACCCGGCAATGATCTCCACTTCGAATGGGGCATCGGCAAGGCACTGGGAAAGATTTGGGACGTGGGACTCGCGGGATACTGTCAGTGGCAGCTGACCGATGACAGTGGCCTGGATGCCCGGGACAAGAGCGTACACGACAGAGTTCTTGCAGTAGGGCCGGAGGTGAGCGTTTTCATTCCTCCGGCCAAGTCCTTCCTTTCACTCAGGAGTCTGTGGGAGTTCGGGGCCATAGACCGCACTGAAGGCCATGTCACAGCCTTGACTCTGACAAGGGCTTTTTGAACCGTAAGAGTGATGGCTTCGTAAAAAGTCGATTTTACTCACTCCGTGAACATTTTGGGGGCACTTGAGACATTCAGCTAAAATGCTAAAACTCGGGCTAACGCCCTCAGACAGTTAGCATTTTTTAACGCTGAATATCTCAAGTGCCTTTCTCCCAAAATGCTCAATATCATTCGCAAAACACTTTTAACGGATCCATCAAGAGTGATGAACTCGTAAAAAGTCAGCCTGTGCCGCAGAGCACCTCGTACCCCGCTGGTGTGGTTTGACAACACACGTACCATGCTTATTTTTTGAGTGCGTAGGGAAGAGCCGGACATTTTGTCGTCCGGCTTTTTAAAAAATCTTATGGACGTATCCTGCCTCAAGGGGGCTCATAAGGCCTTGGGGTGAAGGGTTAGGTCTTGGTGAAATGGCCTCGGGGCCTTCTGGTGAGCAGGGAAAACGGAGTCGATCATGCGCTTTGACAAATTTACTATAAAGTCTCAAGAACTGATTCAAGGGGCCCAGGCCCAGGCCGGGCAGCTGGGGCACCAGCAGATCGAGCCGGAGCATCTTTTGAAGGTCATGCTGGAGCAAACTGAAGGGATCGCGCGGTCCGTCCTGCAGAAGCTGGGGGCATCGCCTGAGGGTGTATTGCAGGAGGTTTCCCAAGGCCTTGAAAAGAAGCCCAAGCTGAGCGGGGCCGGTGCGGGAGAGGTCTATATCTCTCCAACCACAAAAAAGGTGCTTGACGGGGCCTTTGCTGAAGCGGCAAAGCTGAAAGACGAATATGTGAGCATAGAACATCTGCTGGTGGCCATCACCGATCAGAAGGACACCGATGCCGCCCGCATCCTGGCTGCTGCGGGGGTGACCCGGGAGACGATCCTGAAGGTCTTGGTCGATATTCGGGGCACTCAGCGGATCACGGATCCGAACCCAGAGGAAAAATACCAGGCCTTGGAGAAATTCGGGCGGGATTTGACGGACCTCGCCCGTCTTGGGAAGATAGACCCGGTCATCGGCCGAGACGAAGAGATCCGTCGCGTGGTGCAGGTCCTGTCCCGCCGTACCAAGAACAATCCGGTTCTTATTGGCGAGCCCGGTGTTGGCAAGACGGCCATTGTGGAGGGGTTGGCCCAGCGCATCGTCAACGGCGATGTGCCAGAGAGCCTGAAGAACCGACGACTCGTCGCCCTGGATATGGGCACCCTGGTGGCAGGGGCCAAATACCGCGGCGAATTCGAAGACCGCCTCAAAGCCGTGTTAAAAGAAGTGGAGGCGGCCGAGGGTGAGGTCATCATGTTCATCGATGAGCTTCACACCATGGTTGGGGCCGGGGCGGCGGAAGGCTCGGTGGATGCGTCAAACATGCTGAAACCCGCCTTGGCCCGCGGCACCCTTCGGTGCGTCGGGGCGACGACCTTGAATGAATACCGAAAATATGTGGAAAAGGATGCGGCTTTGGAGCGGCGTTTCCAACCCGTGCTTGTTCAGGAACCTACCGTTGAAGAGACCATCTCCATCTTGCGAGGCTTGAAGGAAAAATACGAAGTCCATCACGGGGTGCGGATCAAAGACTCGGCCATTGTGGCTGCAGCGACCCTTTCCCACCGCTATATCTCAGATCGCTTCCTGCCGGACAAGGCGATCGATCTTATCGACGAATCCGCCTCGAAGCTCCGGATCGAGATCGACAGCATGCCGGCAGAGATTGATGAGGTGGAGCGTAAGATCATCCAGGCGGAGATCGAACGCGAAGCCCTGAGGAAGGAGACGGACGCGGGTTCAAAAGAGCGACTGGCCAAGCTCGAAAAAGAGCTTTCGGCCCTGCAAGAAAAGAGCCGCGAGATGAAGGCCCACTGGCAAAATGAGAAAGAGGCTATCCAGACCATCCGCAAGGTCAAAGAGGAACTTGAGCGCGTGGGTATTGAGGCGCAACAGGCCGAGCGAGAGGGCAACCTGGCGCGGGCGGCAGAGCTTCGTTACGGGGTGGAAACCGATTTAAAAAAACGCCTGGAAGAAGCCAACGAAAAGCTGAACCAGTTGCAGACCAACCGCAAGATGCTCAAGGAAGAGGTAGATGAGGAGGATGTAGCAGAGGTGGTCTCCAGATGGACCGGGATACCGGTTTCCCGCATGATGGAAGGGGAGCGGGAAAAGCTGGTCCACATGGAAGACCGACTCTCAAGGCGGGTCGTGGGCCAACACGAGGCGATTGTGGCCATCTCCAATGCGGTGAGGCGGGCACGCTCCGGTTTGCAGGACCCCAATCGACCCATTGGTTCCTTCATTTTCATGGGACCCACCGGCGTTGGGAAGACCGAGCTGGCCAAGGCCCTGGCCGAGTTTATCTTTGACGACGAACAGGCCATGGTCCGCGTGGACATGTCTGAATACATGGAAAAACACTCGGTGGCGCGACTTATCGGTGCGCCTCCGGGGTATGTGGGTTATGAGGAGGGCGGCTATCTGACGGAATCGGTGAGGCGTCGGCCGTATTCGGTGGTGCTCTTTGACGAGATCGAAAAGGCCCATCCCGAGGTCTTCAATGTGCTCTTGCAGATCCTGGACGATGGCCGCATGACGGACGGTCACGGCCGGACCGTTGATTTCAAGAACACCATTGTCATCATGACCTCCAATGTGGGGAGCCAGTGGATACAGGAGTTGGGTGCCAACCAGCGCGAAGAGATGGAAAATCGGATTTTGGAAGTCTTGCGGGCCAGTTTCAAACCGGAATTTCTGAACCGAATCGATGACATCGTCATTTTTCACAACCTCACACCCGAGCAGCTCACCGCCATCGTGGACATTCAGCTTGAACGGGTGAAAAAGCGGCTTGAAGACCAACACATCACCCTTGAGCTTTCAGACGCCGCAAAGGCCTTGTTGGCCCGCGAGGGCTATGATCCCACATATGGCGCGCGCCCCTTGAAGCGGGTCATCCAGAAACATGTTGAGAACCCGCTGGCCATGGAGATACTCCAGGGGCGTTTTTCCGAGGGAAGCAGCATATGGTGCGATGCGCACGACGGGAAGATTGTCTTTGAGTGAAGCCAGCCGGTCAAACCGTGCAGTAGGGACCAACGATGAGCATGCTGTTGGGTAAGACCGTCTGGATCAATTCCATCTTACTGCCAAAGGCGAGCTGCCTGATCAATCCATGGCCGTAGGCACCCATAATGACCAGCGCATCATGGGGGACCTCATACAGATTCTCCTTGAGTTTGCCCGAGTCAAAAACGGTCCATTTCTCAAAAGCCTCTTCAATCCCCCTCTCCTCGATGACTTTATCGTACTTGGCTCTGTCGTCCCCGTCCAACTGGGTGAAAATCTGCAGAGGATAACCGGAGAGTTCACGCAGTGTCATCCCCAGGCGAACGGCTTTTACGGCGTTCGCCGACCCCCCGAATAACACAGCCAGGCTTTTCCACTGCTTGAACACGGGGTTTGGGATATAGACCGGAAAAGGTGCATTCTGCACAATTCTTCGGACACGGGGTCCGATGTATCCCAGGCCGATCTTGGATGAAAGGTCCACAATGCTTCGCGGGCAGCACATGTAATCGAAGTGTGTGGGGATATCAGGCAGGGTCGATGCGGTGAAGTCTTTTGGCTCAAAAAAGAGGGGCTCCAGTCCCGCCGATTGGGCAATGGACGCTGCATGGTCCCGGGCACTTGCCGGGGAGGTCAAATAAGACCGGTCCAAATCAACCTGCACAACATCGTTTTCAAAATACATGAGAAACTTGGATGTCTTGGGGATATAAACCACGAGCTCCACGCCTAATGTCTTACAGAAATAGGAAGATTCGAGCAGGGTTTCTCGGCCAAAGGGGGTATTTCGAAAAACGTGAATGAGTTGCGCTTCCATGTTACACCTCCTAATATGTTTGAACAATCAGCTCCTTGCGGTATCGGTCCAGTATGGTCGCCTTGGAAACCATGCCCAGGAATTTGTTGCCCTGGACGACCGGCAAGCTCCATCTGTGTGTTTGATCCATGAGGTCCAGTACGTGCTTCATATCGTCAAAAGGTGACACGCGGGGCACAGTCACATCCATGATTTCGCCCATGATCACGGCATCATGAAGATCAGCATTGAAAAGATATGGACGAATATCGTCAAGCCGGATCAACCCCAGGAAATTGCCGGTCTTGGAATCTTCCACAGGGAAATAGTCTCGTGACGACTGCCGTACTACCGGAATCATCTCCCTGAGCGACGTGTCTTCATCGACGACAACACAGTCTCTTTCCACCAACTCTGATATATTCAAGTCGGCCAATAGACGACCATCCGTCCTGGGTCGCAGCAACTGTCCTTGGCTGACCAAATCCCTGTAATAGAACGAAACAGGTTCCATGTAGTGGCAAAGGGTTGCCGATACCGCAGACACCAGTATGAGAGGGAGGACCACCTCGTAGCTGCCGGTGACCTCGACGATGAGGAAGATGCCGGTTAAGGGGGCCTGTAAAGTGCCGCTCATGACCGCTGCCATGCCCAGCATAGCAAAAAAGCCCCCCTCCGCCCAGGGGATAGAAGGCCATAAGAATACGAGGCCGCGCTGGTAGGCAAGGCCCCCGAGGCTCCCAAAGACCAGGCACGGCGCGAATATCCCGCCTGAGCCCCCCGTCCCTATGGTGATGGACGTGGCCAGGATCTTGGCAAGTGTTGCAAGGGCCGCCAGCAAGAGGCCTGATTGATATTCGTTTGCCATGACGGTGCTGACCACATCGTAGCCTTCACCAAGCACGGAGGCAAGAAAAAGACCCAATATTCCGACACAGGCTCCCCCCATGGCGGCCCGCAGCCAATCTGGGGAGACAAGATCGCGAGATTTTCTGATGGTGCCATTCAAAAGACGGGTGAAAAGCACAGAACTCAGTCCTGCCAACACGGCAATGCCCACGGCGGCCCCTATGTCCAGCAAAGACGCATGGAATTGGTGGTGGCTGAAACGGATGTGGTTCCCTTCCACCAGCCGACTCACTTCAGTGCCGATAACCGATGCGATCGCAATGGGAATCAGATTGATGGGCGTCCATTCTCCCAGAATGACTTCCACGGCAAAGATCATGCCTGCTATCGGCGCATTGAAGATAGCAGAAATGGCGCTGGCCGCCCCGCAGCCGACCATGGTCACCCGTTGGCGATCATTGAGGGAGAAGACCTTGGCGATGTTGGAACCAACGGAGGCCCCGCTGATCACAACCGGGGCCTCAGGCCCTGCCGAACCGCCAGTGGCAATGGTCAGGGCGCCCGAGATGAGACGAGAAAAACTGGAACGTAACCGCAACAGGCCGCCCCTCTTGCATACACTGTATATCACTTCCGGCACACCATGGCCCGCCCCTTCCTTCATGATGTAGCCGAGAAAGAACGAAGACAGGGCCGCCCCGCATGCCGGCAGGAGGAAGGCATACCAGCGACATTGCATGGCGCGCAGGGCGTGGTGTATGCCAAACAGCAATCGGTCCAATATGACCGCGGCAAGGCCGCCACCGACTCCAACCAGAGCGGCAATAATCACCAGAAGCAGACGCTCGTCCATGTGCCGAATGATGCGCAGCAGAAAAAGACGTAAGGAGGGAACCGTCATTTTAAGAGGCATCGTTCGGCCTTGAAGAAGGAGCGGATGAATCCATGGCGGCCGCCATCTCATCCACCTTTGAAAGAAGATCGTCTGCCAAAGGCTTGCGTTTCAAGAAGTCCACAAAGGTGTTTTCCCGCAGCAAATGGCTTAATTTGGCAAGGAGTCTGAGGTGTATCTTGGGAGAAGGGCTTAACATGAGGAACAGGACAAAGACGGGGACAGCATCGATGGCATCGTAGTCCACGGAGGTTTCCACGAAACACGTGGTAATGCTCGGCTCTTGAGGTCCGTCTTGTAACGGAGAACGCGGATGGGGGATAGCCACACCGTGACCGATGCCGGTCGTGGAAAGCTCTTCGCGTTCGAGCAATCGGACAAACAGTGCGTCGCGGTCGATGGATGGATCAATGGGGGCTGCTTCGACGACGCTCTTCAGGACCTCAGAGGCATCATTTCCTCTGATTCCATGCAAAACACCGCCTATCCTCATGGCCGAAACCAGGCTGTCGTCTCCCGCTGGATTCTTGGCCGCGGCTTCTTGTGACTCCGGGGTAAATACAATGCCGTGGGACCGGGCCCATCTCCTGAGGCCTTTCTTAAGGAATACATAGCGGCCTTCATGTTTGTAAACTGGTATGTTGCCCTGGCGAATCCAGCGCTGTACCGTACTGACAGGCAAGTGGAGTAATCTGGATACTTCGTCGATTGTATAATGCATCTGTTGTGATGTGACCTAAACAGGACCTTGAACCGCAAAAGCAAGCGCATTCCCCGTAGCTTGCTGCGGGGTTAGCGAGCGTATCTAAAAAAGTCAGCGTTCCTTACGGTCGAAGATTCCCTGTAGCTTGCTACAGGGACCTTCAATCCCTATTTACATACCGAAACGGGAAAAGGGTCAAGGGAAAACTCTTGGAGCAGGAGGATTGGGTTGGATCGGAGCCATGAGGGAAAGTTGACACCTTGTGGAAGGGTGATTAGATTTAATTGCGAAAAAACCCGATCGCGTTGAACCGGGAAAGCGAGCGCATTCCCCGTGGCTTGCCGCGGGGAATCTTCAATAGGAGGAACCATGGGGAATTCAGTAAGGACCGGCCTACTTCTAGGGGCGTTGACCGCATTGATCATGGTCATCGGCCGTTACCTGGGTGGGCATCAGGGGATGGTCATTGCGTTCGTCTTTGCAGTGATCATGAATGTTGGCAGTTACTGGTTTTCAGACAAGATCGTTTTGCGCATGTACCGGGCCCGGCCGGTTTCCGAGCGCGAGGCCCCCGGCTTGCACCGCATTGTCAGACAACTCGCGCAGCAGGCGGGCCTTCCCATGCCGAAAATCTGTGTCATGCCCTCTGAATCCCCCAACGCCTTTGCCACGGGCCGTGACCCCCGGCATGCCGTGGTAGCGGTGACCCAGGGAATTTTAAGGCTGTTGGATGACAATGAGCTGAAGGGTGTGCTGGGGCACGAACTGGCCCATGTGAAGCACCGGGACATCCTGATCGGCTCTGTTGCGGCCACCCTGGCCGGTACCATCATGATGGTCGCAAGCATGGCGCGATGGGCTGCCTTGTTTGGCGGCTTTGGCGGTCGCGATGATGATGAGGGTGGCGGCATGATCGGCCTCATTGCCATGTCGGTCCTTGCGCCTGTGGCGGCCATGTTGATCCAGATGGCCATATCGCGATCCAGGGAATATGCAGCCGATGCGGCAGGGGCCTCTTTTGCGGGGACTCCCCGGGGGCTTGCCCATGCTTTGCAGAAGATATCTTCGGCCTCCCGACGGGTGCCGATGAAAGCGGAACCTGCCACCGCCCACATGTTTATCGTCAATCCCCTCTCGGGCAAGAGCCTCATGGGCCTTTTCAGCACACACCCGCCCATGGCAAAGAGGATCGAGAAGCTCTTGGGCAACCAATCATAATACCGGTTCTTTCCATCAAACTCGTGGAAACACAAGACGTTGGGCCGATTGGTATGTGCCTATAAGTGTGAAAACGGTTACCGCAAAGCTGGGGGCAGGTTGCCATAGCGCGGTTACGAGTCTGTCAACTTTGCTGACCAGAAACAGGGGGCAAGAACAAGATCAGGGTCGGTGTCTATTTTAGTGACCGCCCACACCCAGAATCCCGGAAGCTGCTACCGTCAAGACAAGAACTTCTATGATCGCAAGGAAACCATAAAGGGTGTCTTTCTTGCGGAAGAGGATGGGGATTATTCGGAGGAAGCAAAATATGGTCACAGCCCCCAGAAAAGCAATGGGGGCAAAGTTAAGCATGTCACCCTTGCCCAACTGTGTAATCCAGTTCCAGCCGGCTTGAAGGCCCGTGTGGTGCAGGTAATCGTGTACCGAGTGTGTCCAGTAGACTGGCATGTCCTTCTTGGGAATCACGGGTGCCAATATGCCGAAGACATAAATGACAAAGGTGACCAACAGGCCTAGGAGGCCAACGAGCATCCCCTTGTTGAGGAGATCCGCGTAGATTAACTGCTCTTCTGTGGGCCCTGCCTTGCGGACCTTTGGCTCTGTCATGATTCCCTCCTTAAAAAGCCTCGCTATATTCCAAATCCTTTCAAAAGTGCCCGGATACCGGCGATGCCCAGGATGATGATGACAATCCAGCGCACCATGGCCGGTTTGGTCTTGGCAAGGATCTTGACGCCTACCAGGGAGCCAAACATAATACCGACCACGGACGGGACAACCATCATGGCGAGCACACACCCCTGGTTGAGATAGATCCAGGCGGCCGACGTATCGGTGATCGACAGCAGGAATTTGCTGGTGGCCACCGAGATCTTGATGGGGGCCCCCATGACGAGATTCAGGACCGGCACATTCGCCCATCCGGCCCCCAGCCCAAACATGCCCGCCATGATGCCTATAGCAACAAAGAGACACAGTCCCAAGGGGGTACGGTGGACTTTCCAGTCGACCTCTCGTCCAAGGGACTCCTCATAATACACGCCCATAATGCCCAGGGACTGAGACAGCGCATCAGGGGCCTTGACCTCGGGAAAGGCTGATTTCTTTGCCTTGAGCATGATCCCCACGATCATCAAGATGGCCGCCCCCAGGGCTATTTGTATAATGTACGTGGGTAATGCCAGACCGAGCAGCGCGCCTAAGATGGCACACGTTGATGCGATCAGGGCAACAGGCAGGGCCAGCCGGAGGTCTGCGAGCCCCTTTTTCAGCAGCCCAGGACCCGCGGCGAGGGCGCCTGTCAGGGCCACAAACAGGCCTGCTCCTCTGACAAAATCAAGGTGAAAAGGAAAGAACCCGCTCACAATAGGGACAAAAAGGACCCCGCCTCCGACACCTGCCAGGACCGCAAAAATACCCAAAACAAAGCACAGGACAAGCAGGACAAGAGGCCATACCCACCACGGTGTCTGGGAACCGGAAGCAGCCACTTCTTCTGCAGCCGCCATCACAGGGCTGGAGCAGAACAACCCAAACAGCATGCCCGCCTTTGCAGCTATCGTGGAACCGGATCTTCTTAGCATCGGCAACTTCCTTTCCTCAGGCGACTGATTTTCTGGACACCGCAATCCTTGAGATTTGGACTGAACAGAGCCTTAGGCTTTGGTTCACTGGTCACAATCACTATTTTGTTCACAGCGGACTCCCCTCCCACGTGCTAGCTTCCGAATGCCCAAAGTCTCAAAGATAACCTTGGACGACTTGCGGAGACATTGGTCACACAGACAGACCTGGACCACAACGTCACCGTTTCTCATCTTTGCCAGGTGACTTGCCTCTCGGTAGCAACCTTGAATGAAGCATGGAAAAGTCTCATCATAACGGGGAACTTTCCATACGAGAGGGTTGATTTCGATCATGTTTCCTCCAACACTTGGTGGAATGGATTGCGCAGTACGTTGCGCAAGACAAGCAAAAATAAATATAGGCAACGGGCATGCCATATTCAATGATCATTGGAAGTCAGCTCAACTAGTTGAATTTAAGAAGGATTAATAAAATAGACTCGGTGCTCTGCCTCCGCTGTGAAGCGGATGCCTGTCAGGTTTCTTTACAGATTGTAAAGTTGAAAGATAAAGGCTTTGACCAGATGCCTCGTGAAGTGTTTGTTCGAACCTTCATGGCTCTCCCTTTATGACTCGGCCCCATGAGCAAGAGCTTAGCAATTACCACTTCTATTCCCCATATATATCGAAGACCTCCGCTTTGTGAATTTGAGACTTGAAGATCCTGTAAAGGCTCGAGATTCCCATTCTCGCGAGATTCAGGCGGTGTAAATAAAGCTGAGCCAGTTCCGCCATTACTTCAAGTCCGTTCGCCGGATCCCGCCTTATGATGTCTTGGAGCCCAGCGGAGTCTAAGGCGAAAACTGTTGCCTGTCTTACGCACTTGGCCGTCACGCTATAGATAGCGGATCTCGTCAAGGCAGCGATACCGAAAATACTGCCAACTGCTTCTACTTTCTCGGCCATTACATCAAGTTCCTGTGCCCCCTCAATGCTCAGTGATACTGAACCATTCAAGAGTACATAAAGTGTCTTAGCCCGCTGTCCGTGTTTATAGATTTCTTCACCCGGCATGAAGCTCTTGTCCTGACCGAGTTGCATCACGGCGTTGAGTTGATCGTAGGACAAGGCTTCGAACAGGTTGGTCCTGCTCACGATCTGTGCGGTCTTCATAATACCCCCCTATCAATTCAACCTGTAATTCTATCTTCGTCGGCACAAATTCTCAAATCGGGTACCGCACCGATTCCTCCTTTACGCATTGAAGCTCCCTGTAGCAAACTACAGGAAATCTTCGACCGTAAGGAACGCTGACTCTTTTTGGATACGCTCGCTAACCCCGCAGGCCGAGACTCTTACCAAGATCTCCTTGTCTCTCGAAATCGGGTCAGGCAGGTCGCCAAGTTCCAGGGGATTCCTGTTTTTATTCATGCTGCAGATCTTACGCAATACCATGGCCTTCATGTCAGCCCAACCTGCTCGCGTATGGTTCGTCATCATGTCAGGTCGTTCCCGAACACGTTTCCCACGCAGTTACCATGCATCACAGGCGCTGCCATGTCCTGAAGACAAGAATCAAACTTCCCAAAGTGGTTGGCGGGAAATTGGAAGCCCCAGAAAGTGAGCCGGGCGGTGAACCGACGGCCATAAAGAGAGTCTGTGACTGCTATGCGGCCGAGCGTAACCTGTTGACCTTCCCGGAAGCCCGGGCGCTGAAATGATGAGGCTGCTGGAACCAAGGGATGCACTGCTGGCACAGCTCCATCTCCAATATCAATTGCCGTATCTTCTCAACACTGGTTGGTATGTCCCCGTCCTCATCCATAAGAACCTGTTGATGCCACCTTAGCTCCTCATTGAGCTTTGCGATCTGGCTTTTCAGCTCGTCAATCCGCTCGTGAGGCGACAGCCTCATAAAATACTCCGACGGTTCCATTCTTGCACTCTTCAATTTTGGGTTATAGATGATCTTGTAAAGTTCATGATCCATCGTGTCCTCCTGTCGATGGGCTTTCTGCCCGGCCCGTCGGTTGCCCCCGCGTGGGTGCCGTGTCACCAGCCAGCCTGGAACTTTGGTGAGATCATCGGCCCCGTTGCTCTCTTAGGCTCTTCTGTCAAGAACAGAACATGCGCATTGAGGCAAGCTAACGGTTCCGTTCACCGTGTGTGTTGTTTGAGGCAGATTCCCGGCGATCACGAACACGGCAAGGGCAATATTTCGACAATCTCTTTCCATACAGGCACCATGCGAGTAAACACGAAATGTAATAACAACACAGCATACATTCTGGCAAAACTGGCATAACCTTTTTCTCCACAGGCTGTTCGCGTTAGAAACGTATTCATCAAATGACCCAAACCGGAATGTCCGCTATCCGTTGAAGAAGCTTTGCCGTCACGTTGCCAAACAGCACATCTCTTAATTTGCTAGCCCCTTTTCGCCCCACTACGATCGTCGAATAGCCTTGTTTGGACTCTTTCGCAATGTCCCTGGCAACACCTGCCCGCTTTTCCCGAATCTCCACTCTGACTGCTTCTTCAGGAAAACCGACATCAAGCAAAACTTGACGGGCTGCGTTCATAAATTTTTGCATCCTGCATTTTCGCGCTGCGTCCAAAGCTATTACGCTGGCAATCTGTTCACGGAACAGGGGATGTGTGGGCACATCCTTTTTACCCGGATCTGTTTTTTCCGCTACGTGGAATAGGACCACTTCTGCTCTCTTTCGAGCCGCCACCTTGGCTACATGACGCACCGCCTCCATAGATCCATCAGAGCCATCAACAGCCAACAAGATCTTTTCTCGATGTGGATCGGAGGCTGTAGCTTCCTTTCCGGCAGCAGAACAAAGCTCGCATATAATCCCGTCTGGGGTTGTATGGTATTGATCAATAACGCACTCATAGACGCCTCCCTTGTTAACAAGGCTGCACAGGCGCCTCTCGCAGCTCAGGCAGACGATTGGTTCCGTGCACATATCCCGAATGATTCTGGCGTCCATTTTCTTCATTTTTTGCATTCCCTCCTATAACAAAGCTTCCAATACCAATATGTTGCATATATGTAATGCATCATTTACAAATGCCCGCACGGTGACGCCCACAAAAAGGCCAAAAACTGCCATGTTGTTTACCCATGGGGTTTATACAACAATCACCTACAACAAATTTGCAGGGTGCCCCCCTCATCCAAATTGCGCAACAGCTGTAAGGTCACTTGAGCTCCCTACACTTCTTCTATCCAGGCAGAGCTGTTATAATCGTCGGCGCTTTGACCATTTCATAGACTTGCTTCTTCGCGTATATGTAACGGTCGAAATAAAGCTGCGCAACCGTAAACATAAGATCGTATCCCAACCTGGTGTCATTGCGGCAAAGTGCAAACAACCTCTTCGCCTCTATTGCCATGACCTGTGAGTCTTCCAGACAGACAGCCGTTAGCGGATGTCCCTGGGCCCTTACCAAGGAAGCCGCTCCGAACAATTTGCCTGGGTCACATGTCTCATAAGAAATGCCTATCAGATCCCCGGGACCGATATCTCGCAGGCTCACAAGGCCTTTGCTCACCAAAAACAGATGGGTCGCCGGCTCGCCCCGTTCGTAAACGTGGGCACGCTTTCCATAGGCCTTCTCCTCAGCAATGCTTGCCAGCTCGAACAGCTGCTTGTCTGAAAACGAATGAAATATCTCGTACTGTTTTAGATCTGTCACGTCTGCCATAAGAATTCTCCTTTCGGGCCATCACGATCTTCGGAGACATTCACGCAGAAGATTTCCGCTTCATTGATTTGAGACACGAAAATTCCGAGGAGGTGGAAAACGTACGGCTTGAGCCGAAAGGCGATCTCGTTTTTCGAAGGACTCAAACCGATCAGGATAGCGCTCACGTAATACCCCAGCAACGACTGCTGTAAAGCCATCAACATTGTTCCCACTGTCCTCAAGAAAAGCAGCTGCGTCATGGACCACGATGGGCATACAAGAGTCATAATTCTTGAGCCAATCCAAGATGCGCATCCCCATTATATGTCGTATATCCCCATCCAGGATCACAAGATCAGGAGTTTTATTCACGTTAAGCACCATGAACACCTCCATCCCGTCCTTCGCTGTCCATACATGGTAATCCTCTGCCGTAAGTGTTCGCCGCAAAAGCTCTCGAACGTAGGGGTTGCGATCTGCAATCAAGATTGTGAAAGTCTCAGTCAAGGCAATCACTCCTTGAACCGCAAAAGCGAGCGCATTCCCCGTAGCTTGCTGCGGGGTTAGCGAGCGTATCTAAAAAAGTCAGCGTTCCTTACGGTCGAAGATTCCCTGTCGCTTGCTACAGGGACCTTCAATCATTTATAATGAAGAACCGCAAGGGACATGCCAACGTAGGACTTGGAGAGAACCTTCAGAAACTAGTTGAAATGAGGGCAGATTATGAAAACACAGGATGGTCTGTCACTCGGCTACCAGCATAGTGGGCGTCAGCTTTTTTTACAGGTTGTAAAAAATGTTCATTGCGGTTATGGTAATCGCTGATTTGACGCTTTTGCGAAAGTCGGAATCTGAAAACCAAAAGGAGGACAAAGGAAAATGCAGGAAGCCGTTCAAGAGGCGATCGACAAGATACGACCCACACTGCAGGCGGATGGCGGTGATGTGGAACTGGTCAGTGTGGATAGCGGTGTGGTGAAGGTCCGTCTTCAGGGGGCATGCAAGGGTTGTCCCATGTCTCAGATGACTCTGAAAAACGGCATCGAAAAATTCATCAAAAAGGAAGTGCCCGAAGTAGACCGGGTGGAAGCCGTCAACTAAAAGGCCCACTTCACGATGGAGGCTCCCCAGGTCAAGCCTGCCCCAAAGGTCACCAACAGGACATGGTCCCCACGTTCCAGCAAGCCTTCCCGGTTGGCTTCGTCTAAGGCAATCGGTATGGTGGCTGAAGAGGTATTGCCGTACCTTTCAATGTTGGTGTAGACCCTCTCCATAGGAATCGACAACCTTTCTGCCACAGCATGGATGATTCGGAGGTTGGCCTGGTGCGGGACCATGAGTTTGATGTCATCACAGGCAAGGCCGTTATGTTCCAGGGCCGAGGCGGCAATGTCAGCCAGGCAGACCACCGCTTTTTTAAAAAGTCGATTCCCCTCCATTCTTAAAGAAAAAGGCTTGCCCTCGATCGTATCCAGGATCTCAGGGATCTTCGACCTTTCGTCATACGAATAAAGCAGGTTCCAAAAATTGCCGTCAGACTGCAAATGGGTTGAAAGGATCCCCTCAAGATCGGTGGTAGGCGTGAGGACCACCGCACCGGCGCCGTCACCCAACAGGACGCAAGTACTCCGATCCTCCCAGTTTGTAATGGATGAAAGACGTTCGGCGCCGATGACCAGGGCATTATGGCAAGTTCCGGTCGCGATGGCATTATCTGCAACACACAGGGCATAAAGGAAACCTGAACATCCCGCAGACACATCAAAGGCCACGGCCTTACTGGCCTGGAGTGCCTTTTGCACAAAACATGCTACAGAGGGGAATTGACGGTCCGGCGTTACCGTGCCCACAACTATCATGTCAAGGGCTTCGGGTAAGACGCCGGCCATCTCCAAGGCCTTGAGGGAGGCGCTCGTAGCCAGCTCCGAGGTGTTTTCCCCTCGTCCGTTGGTGGAAATACGTCGCTCCTTGATCCCTGTGCGCCGCGTTATCCACTCATCGCTGGTGTCTACGATGGCCTCCAGGTCCTTGTTCGTCAGGATCCTCCTGGGGGTGGTAGAGCCTGTACCGCCAATGCGTGCCTTGATCAAAACGAATCGTCCCTCTCGGTCTTGGAATCAGAAATCAGACATGGTATTTAGCACCAAATAGGCCTAGTGTCATGATTTTTTTGCAAAGCTTCTACAACCTTCTTTAACTCGCAACAACGTGTGACAATTTTCTTGGGGGGGTGCTGTTATGTCGATCGCCGCAAAAATTCACGTCATTTTGGAAAAGGCTTCGTGGATTCGCAAAATGTTTGAGGAAGGGGCAGAGCTCAAGGCAAAATATGGTGCTGAGAATGTCTTTGACTTTAGCCTGGGAAATCCCGATCTTGAACCCCCTGCCCGTTTCAAAGAGGTCTTGATCCAGGTGGCAGGGGCCTCGGAGGCTGGACACCATAAGTACATGCCAAACACGGGATATCCCTCGGTCCGAAAGGCAGTCGCCGAGTTTCTTTCCACACAGCAGGGGACTGCTGTCACAGCAAATGAAGTCATTATGACCTGTGGGGCTGCCGGCGCCCTAAATGTGATCTTAAAGGCCATCCTGGACCCTGCAGATGAGGTGATTACGCCGGCCCCTTATTTTGTGGAGTATGGTTTTTATGTGGACAATCACGGAGGCGTTCTCAAGACTGTGCCTACCAAAACGGATTTCACGCTGGACCTTCGGGCCATCCAGGGGGCTATAACGGCAAAAACCAAGGCGGTTCTCATCAATTCTCCAAACAATCCTTCCGGGCAGATTTACTCTGAAGAAAGTCTCAGGAAATTGGGAGCCATTTTGGATGAGGAAGCCCACAGATTCAAACGGACCATTTATCTTATTTCGGATGAACCTTACCGCAAGATAACCTTTGACGGGGTTGGGGTACCGGCCCTATTTTCCTGTTACCCCGAAAGCATGATTGCTACGTCCTACTCAAAGGACCTTTCCATCCCTGGAGAGCGGATCGGATTCCTGGCCGTCAACCCACAATCGACCTACAAAGAAGATCTTCTGGCCGGCATGGCCCTGGCCAACCGCACCCTGGGATATGTCAACGCCCCTGCTCTGATGCAACGGGCCATTGAGTCGTTACAGGGTGTCTGCGTGGACACGGCCGCTTACCAAGCAAGAAGGGACCTCTTGTGCGATGGTCTGTCTGAGTGTGGATACGAATTCATTCGGCCAAAGGGGGCATTCTATCTTTTCCCAAAGAGTCCTGTTCCCGACGACGTCGCTTTTGTCCGAGCCCTCCAGGAGGAACTTATCCTCACCGTCCCGGGAAGGGGTTTCGGATGTCCGGGTTTCTTTCGCATTGCCTTTTGCGTAGACGACAACACGATCAAGAGAGCCATGCCTGGCTTTGAGCGGGTTCTCAAGCGGTTTTGATCTCCAACTCCTCTCTTTTTTCGTCATGACTCCTTAAAGGGCAGAGGGACCTCCTTGACCCTGCCATGATCTTCCGCAAGGAGATGGATAGGCCCTCTCAGGCTCTGAACTTCTGTCTTGACAGGGTCCATTTTTTTATCTAAAAACAACTGGTTGCGGGGCGTGCCGATTTTCTGTAATTTCTACACCTTTTCACGTATTGAAGATCCTGGCAGCCCCGCCTGGCAGGATTCGACCGTCAGGGAGTTCGCCGTTTTTGGATGCGCTCGCTACTCCAGCAGCTCCGCTGGTTCGAGACGCTGCTCAGGCCTTAGACAAATACGTCGGTCCGGCAGGAAACCGCACAGCATTGGAGGGCAGGCTTTTTGACACCCCTATCACAGACTTTAACGCCGTCGAGGCTTTGTTTGGGCAAAGGATAGACATTGGTCACACCAAGTGAGCTCAAAGCAGGGGACGTACTGTTGGCATTGGAAGACCTTCACATGTATTTTGGAAGGGTCGGCGCCCTGGCCGGCATCAGTCTGGAGGTCAGCAAAGGGGAGATCCATTCCATTATTGGGCCGAACGGGGCCGGCAAGACCGTGATGATGAATTGTATTAACGGACTATACCATCCGCAGAGAGGAAACATATATTTCAAGGGACGCAACATTGACAAACTCAAGGCTTATGAGCGGGCCAAACTCGGCATTGCCAGGACCTTTCAGAAGGTTGAGGTCTTTGGCGGGATGACCGTCCTCGACAACATCCGCCTTGGCCGCCATATCCATCTCAGGTCAGGCATTACCAGCGGGGCCTTATACCTGGGTAAAACGGCCCGTGAGGAGATTGAACACCGGGCATTTATTGAAGCGGAAATCATCGATCTTTTGGAAATCGAACATATCAGGGACAAGCCGGTCGGCATGCTCCCCTACGGTCTGCAAAAGCGGGTTGAATTGGGTCGTGCCCTCGCCTTGGAGCCTGAGCTTCTCATTCTGGATGAACCCTTGGCCGGCCTGAACCTCGAGGAAGTCGAAGACATGGCTCGCTTCATTCTGGACATCAATGAAGAAGAGCGTTGGAAGGTGACCTGTATCCTGGTGGAACATGATATGGGCGTGGTGATGGACCTTTCCGATCGTGTCTTTGTGCTCAACTTCGGAAACAAGATTATTGATGGGACCCCGGAACAGGTGCAAAACCATCCCGAAGTGATCAAGGCGTATCTGGGGGAAGAGGACCTATATGCCACAAGGCGGTAATACAGGCCGTTCCGGCATTGAGATAACAAGAGACCTCACCATCCCCAAACTGTTCTTGGAACGGGCGAGGGCCTACGGCAAGGGGAAGGTGGCCATGCGGGAAAAGGAGTTCGGCATCTGGAGGCCTGTCACTTGGCAAGACTACCTTGAGAACGTGAAGCATCTTGCGTTGGGTCTCATCAGCCTTGGCCTCAAACAAGGGGACAAGGTTGCCATGATCGGCGACAACAGGCCCGAAGGGTTGTGGGCCGAGATGGCCGCCCTCTGCGCCCGCGGAGTGGCTGTATGGCTCTTCCAGGACTGCCTTATGGACGAGGTGAAGTATATCGTCGACCATTCCGACACCAGATTCTTGTTTGGTGAAGGCCAGGAAGAAGCGGACAAGGCCATTGCCATCTTTGACGATTGTCCCAGGCTGGAAAAGATCATCTGGGATGATCCCAAGGGAATGCGAAACTATCATGAAGACTACCTGATCAGTCTCAAAGAGGTTCAACGGTTGGGCAAGGCGCTGGACCAAAAGGAACCGGGCCTTTTCGAAGAGCTGATCAATCAGGGCCATGGCGACGAGGTGGCCCTGCTCTTTTACACCTCGGGAACCACGGCATTACCCAAGGGGGCCCTGCTGTCTCACTGGAACCTGCTGAGCATGGGCCGGAATCTCATGTCCGTGGATCCATGCTTTGAAACAGATGATTTTGTCTCCTACCTTCCCTTTGCCTGGATCGGCGAGCAGATGATGTCGATTTCGTGCGGGCTTCAGATAGGCTTTACCATTAATTTTCCGGAAGAGCCTGAGACGGCCCAGGAAAATATCCGCGAGATCGGCCCTCACGTGATGTTTGCCCCTCCGCGCCTGTACGAGCAGATGACCCGCACCGTTCAGGTCAAGTACCTGGATGCTTCGTGGGTCAAAAGAAAGATCTTTGAACTGGCCACTAAGATCGGCTATCATGTCGCCGAGCTTCAATTTCAGAAAAAGTCAGTGGCGTGGTATTGGAGGTGCCTCCAATGGTTGGCTTATATCAGTATGGAAAAAAAGCTCAAGGACCACTTGGGACTGAGCCGTGTCCGCTATGCTTACTCCGGGGGGGCCGCCATGGGCCCGGATCACTTCCGCTTCTTCCACGCCCTGGGGGTGAACCTGAAGCAGATATACGGGCAGACAGAGATTGCCGGTATTTCCGTGGTCCATCGCAATGGGGACATCAAGTTTGACACAGTGGGCGTTCCTCTTCCGCAAACAGAGGTGAGGATTGCCGAGGACGGAGAAATCATTTCCAAGAGCCCTTCTGTCTTCCAGGGTTATTACAAGAATCCCGAGGCCACGGAAAAGACCTTGCAGGACGGGTGGCTCTATTCGGGCGACAGGGGCTTTGTTGATGAAGACGGACACCTGGTCGTTTTCGACCGCTCCAAGGACGTGATGACGCTGAGCGACGGCAGGCCCTTTTCGCCCCAGTACCTCGAAACCCGTTTAAAGTTCAGCCCGTATTTGAAGGATGCGTGGGTCATCGGAGACGAACGAGAGTATGTGACCGCCGTCACCTGCATCGACTATTCCGTGGTAGGCAAGTGGGCCGATGAAAAGAAGCTCACCTACACCAGCTACCCGGAACTCTCTCAGAAGCCTGAAGTATATGACCTGGTTGAAACGCAAATCCGACAGGCCAACAAAGACCTTCCCGAGGTGGCCAGGGTCCGAAAATTTATCAACCTTTACAAGGAGTTTGACCCGGATGATGATGAGCTTACAAGGACCCGAAAATTGCGGCGCGCCTTTGTGGAAAAACGATACGAGGAAATCGTGGCGGCCCTTTACACTGAGACGGATGCGGTGCACATAGATACCACTATTACCTATGAAGATGGCCGAAAATCCCATATCAAGACCGATCTTCCTATTCGTAAGGTGAGCGTGTAAGTGCTTACTGGTTACTAGGAACAAGGGGAGCAAGCAATGGAACTGTTTCTCATGACTCTCACCACCGGTATCATGGTAGGCGGTATCTATGCCCTCGTTGCCCTTGGGTGGGTGCTGATCTATAAGTGCTCGGGGGTACTGAACCTGGCCATGGGGGAACTGACCCTCATCGGAGCCTACGTCTCCCTGAGCTTCTATTCCATGGGATTCCCCTTTCTCCTTTCACTCCTCTTTTCCCTCATCATCGGGTTTGTCCTGGGGGTCTTGACTGAAAGGATCTTCCTCGACAGGCTCATCGGCGAGCCGATCTTGACCGTCATCATGGTGACCGTAGGGCTTTCCTTCTTCTTTAAAGGGATCGTGGAACTCATATGGGGAACCGATACCCGAGTATTCACACCGCCCGTTTTTCCATTGGAACCGATCCACATTGGACCCTTGTTCATCGGCCAGGTCTATTTGTGGAGCTTTGTCGCCGCCATTGTGCTTCTGTTTATTTTTGTGGGATTTTTTCAATACACCCGCTGGGGCCTTGCCATGCAGGCCACGGCCGACGATGAAATGGCGGCCCTTTCCATCGGGGTGAGCGCCCGGTTTGTTTATGCCACGGCCTGGGCCATCGCCTTTATGGCCGCTGGCGTGGGAGGCACCTTGTTGGGAAACATCAATGGCCTGAACATCTCCGTGGGCTATCTGGGGTTGCTCGTCCTGCCTGCAGTGGTGCTCGGTGGGCTCAATTCCGTGCCAGGGGCCATCGTAGGCGGCATTATCATCGGGGTGTTGCAGAACTTGGCGGGCGCCTATCTGGATAGGTACTTCCCGGGCGGTGTGAAAGAAATTGCCCCCTTTGTCTTTATGGCCGTCTTCTTGCTGTTCAAACCCTATGGCCTCTGGGGCTGGGAACGGATTGAACGGGTATGAACGGGTTTGGCCGGTTATGCCCGTTCTTTGAAAAGAGCCCAACCGGCTAAACAGGCTCAACTGGACATCGGAGAGTAGCCATGTCAACCACCTTTTTGCCATGCGGCGTATACCACGAAAACTACGCGCAGGATCATGCGTGGTGGCAGGCGCGGTTTGTCAAGGCAAAGATGATCCTGCTATGTCTCCTTCTGTTCGTGGCCATCCCTCTGGTTGCGGATGCTTATTGGATCAGCGTCTGCAATCAGATCGGCTATACGCTCCTCGGGGCCTTGGGGGTGCAGCTTTTGATCGGCTATTGCGGCCAGCTCACACTGGGTCACGCCGCATTTCTTGCTGTGGGCGCATACACCAGCACGCTCCTTATCTTGGAATTTCCCTGGCCCCAGTTCCTCATAGACTGGGGTATTGCCTATCCCATCAGTATCTTCATCGCGGCGGTGGTAGCCGGTGTCTGGAGTGTGTTGTTTGGCCTGCCTTCGGCCAAGGTGAAGGGGTTTTACTTGATCTTGACGACCATGGCCGCGCAGTTCATTACCGTTGATTTTGTCATCACCCAATATGTAAGCCAGATTGGCGGTCGGGGCCAGGCCTTTTCCATTCCCCCTGGGATCATCAAGGTCGGACCCTGGGTGATAGATAGCGACCTGAAAATCTATTGTATGATGCTCTGTTTGGTGATCGTGTGTGTGGTCGGTTTGGCCAATCTGCTTCGCTCCCGGGTCGGCAGGGCATGGGTGGCCATCCGAGATAATGATATTTCTGCCGAGGTCATGGGAATCAATATTATCAAATACAAACTCCTCGCCTTTTTTGTGGCCGGATTTATCGGCGGGATTGCAGGGGCTTTCTGGATTAGCAATCTGGCTGCCGTCAGTCCCGAGCACTTCCCCTGGTTCTGGTCCCTGTGGCTGGTAGGCGTGATTCTCATCGGGGGGGCGGGCTCCATTCACGGGGCCGTCTTCGGATCCATGTTCATGGTGGTGGTCATGGAGGTGCTGCAACTGGCCGTCATCCCCCTTGCGGATACCTATCCCAAGCTCTTGATGGATTTTCTTTTTATTAAGGAGGCCGCCTTCGGTCTGGCCATCTGCGCCTTTCTGCTATTTGAGCCCAACGGTCTGGCTTATCGCTGGTGGCAGATTAAGAATTATTTCAACCTCTGGCCATTTTCGTACTGATAGGCTAACTTCAACCACTGAAAGGAGGGGATAAGAATCTGTTTAGGCAATGGAGAGGTTTTGAAAGGTCTTTTTTCTAATGAACAGGGAGGGAATGATGAAGTCGAGAAATCTTTGGTTCAAGTTTTTTGTACCGTTGTTGGCCGCGGGAATCCTTGTAGGCCTTTGTGCCACTGCAGGGGCCGCGATGATCAATGTTGGCGCCCTCAACGATATGACCGGGGCGACCTCTGATGTTGGCAAGGATTATGCCTTGGGCATTGCTGAAGCAATGCATTATGTGAACGACAGTGGCGGGGTAAACGGCAAGAAGATCAAGCTGTACCAGTTTGATTACGGCTATCGTGTGCCCGAAGCCCTCACTAAGTACAACCTGTTTAAACGGCTCAAGTGTGTGGCCGTCCTAGGGTGGGGAACCGGCGATACAGAGGCCCTATCACCCACCGTCACGAAGGACAAGATCCCCTATGTGTCGGCCTCCTATTCGGGCCACCTCACAGACCCCAAGAAGACACCCTACAATCTGTTTTTTGCCACGGACTATTCCACCAATGCCAGGGCTGCCATCACGGCTTGGTTTGACAAGAGATGGCCAGAACACAAGGACTTTGGAAAGAGAAAACCGCGCTTTGCCTGCTCGTACATGTTTGCATCGCCTTACTGCAGCGCCCCTATCAAGGCCATCAAGGATCAAGCCACGATCTTGGGTTTTGAGATCGGACCCGACCAAGACGTCTCCCTTTTTGCCATTGATACCAAGAGCCAAATCCTGGCCTTAAAGGAGTTTAAGCCCGATCTGGTCTGGCACGGAAACACCACCATGTCTGTGGCAGCAACCCTGAGGGATGCCTATGCCTTGGGGCTGGGCGCAGATCACATTGTGGACAACTGGGGTTTCGATGAAAACCTGCCCCGGTTGGCCGGAAAGGCGGCTGAGGGTGTTATGGGGATTGCTCCATGTGCCTTTTTCGGCGAAGACGTTCCAGGCATGGCCAACGTTGTGGCGTATGCCAAGAAATACAACCCTGGCATCCCGGCGGAAAAACGCCTCATTCGTACGGTGCAGGCCTGGGGGGATGTGCTCATCCTATGGGAAGCCTTAAAGCGGGCTGACAAGACCGGGGATCTGAGTGGCGAGAGCATACTGAAAAACGGCTTTGAGACCATGAGGAATTTTGACATCGGTCTGGGCGCACCACCCATTACCTTTACTGCCACAGATCATCGGGTGGCGGGACAGGTGCCGGTCTATGAGTGGAAGAACGGAAAATTCGGTCTCGTTGAGCGAGTCGATCTGAAAGACAGGTGGCCGGACAAGTGGGCCAACGAGTGGATCGGCTGGTAGATCCCAAAACTCCTCAAGGAGGTCTGAGATTTGTCAGGCCAGGAATCGATATTAAAGATCAGCAGTGTTGAGGTAAAATACCACGAGGTCATCCTTGTTCTGAAAGGCGTCTCCATCGAGGTCCCGAAGGGCAATATTGTGGCCCTTCTTGGAGCCAACGGGGCGGGAAAGAGTACCACCCTGAAGGCGGTCTCGGGTCTGTTGAAACATGAGGATGGAGAGGTGACTGACGGGTCCATTGAGTTTATGGGCGAGCACATTCACAGGATGGGCGCTGAAAAGATTGCCAAAAAAGGGATCGTTCAGGTCATTGAAGGGCGCAGGGTCTTCGAACATCTCACCGTGGAGCAAAATCTCAAGGTGGGCGCGCACCTGAGGGGCGGCGGCAAGTCCGTCAAGGCGGGACTCGAGATGGTCTATCACTACTTCCCCAGGCTGAGAGAAAAGCGCAATGAGATCGCCGGCTTTGTCAGCGGAGGAGAGCAGCAGATGACCGTGGTTGGCCGAGCCTTGATGACCAATCCCAAGCTGATCCTCCTGGATGAGCCGTCCATGGGGCTCGCCCCGCTGCTCATCCATGAAATTTTCAACATCATCACCAGGCTCAATCGAGAGGAGAACATTTCCATCCTCTTGGTGGAACAAAACGCCAAGCTTGCCCTCAATGTGGCCCCTTATGCCTATGTGATGGAGAATGGGCGTATCGTTATGGATGATACTGCGGAAAAACTCCGGGAAAATCCGGACATCAAGGACTTCTATCTGGGCCTCACCGCTGTTGGGGGCCGAAAGAGTTTTCGGGATGTGAAACACTACAAACGAAGAAAAAGATGGCTCACCTAACCCTTCAATCGAACAAGGGAGGTCAAAAATGCGAAAGAGATCAGTTGTATTTATAGGTCTTGGTGTCATTGTCTTCAGCACCCTTCTGTTGGCCTGTGCCACGGCGCCAACACCAACCGAGCCGACCTTCAGCCCACCGGTGGTTACTCTAGATTCGGTGGAGGTGGCCCACTACTGGGGGTGGTGGTACTTTTCAAAAAAAGTGGAGCCGACCAAGGGAAAGGCGGGCGACTATGGAGCCCCCATGGATCTGGCCTTCATCTTTGACATTTCAAACCCCAACCCCTATCCGGTGAAGATGGAGGGTTTCAAGTTTACGGTCGCATTTGAGGAATTTGATCTCAATACGGTCGGTTCCACCGAAACCCAATGGATACCCGGGGGCAAGACCAACCAGGTGCGCGTCCATGCCATGTTCGACGGACGACAGTCCCTGTTGAGCCTGCTGGTCACCGGCGGATTCAAGCTGAAGGAAAAGGGAATGTCCGTTTGGGACCAACTCGAAAACTGGTGGGTCGGGGTGCCTGAGTTCTCGTTTCCAATCTACGTGAAGGAAGGTTCGGCCATTTTCAGCACAGATGGCCGTAGCGAGGTCACTACCTTCAGTGGCACCTTCCCGCAGGAGTGATACAAGAAACAAGACGTGGGCATGCCCAGCAAGCGTTCATGTCTGGTGTCGGCTAAAGTCTCTTTTTAGAAGTTCATGTGGTACAGGGCATGCACACGTCTTTTCTTGGTTTGTAACGATTCCCAGTTCGAGGTGCGGGTTCCGCCTTGTCCGGGTCATGCACGCAAGTTGTATTTCAGGGAGACCACCAACCATGGCAACCAGGAGTGACCGCACATCCGGGTATTATGATCGGGGGCTTGAGACCCTTGCTCCGGCTGACCGGGCGGCTTATCAGGCGGCCGAGCTTCAAAAGATCGTGCGGCATGCTTATGAAAACGCCCCGGCCATCCGGGAGAAGTTTGACAATAGCCGGATTCAGCCCGACGACATAAAAAGCGTTCAGGATTTGGAGCAGCTCCCGATTACCCATAAACATGAACTGGCCGCCCTCCAGCAGCAAGCCCCGCCTTTTGGTGGTTTCCTGGGCGTGCCCTGGGACCGACTGAAAAGGATTTGCATGTCTCCCGGCCCCATTTATGAACCCGAAGAGATCCATAGTCAGAATGACCGCTGGACACAGGCGTTCTTCGCAGCAGGTTTTCGGAAGGGCGATATCGGCCAGATTACCTTCAGTTACCACCTGGTGCCACCCGCTTTCTGGTTTGAGGATGCCCTTCACAGGTTAGAGTGCATTGCAACCCCCGGAGGCGTGGGCAACACGGAACTTCAAGTGCGTATGATGCACGACCTGAAGGTCACCGCATATGTCGGCACCCCGAGCTTTCTCGTGAATATTTCCAAAAAGGCCCGGGAGCTGGGATATGACCTGAAGCACGATCTCTATCTGGAAGTGGGTTTTGTGGCAGGCGAAATGCTGCCAGAATCCCTCCGTGATGAGTTGGAGAAAGGCTTCGGAATGATCATACGGCAGGGATACGGAACCGCTGACGTGGGATGCCTGGGCTATGAGTGCTATCATAAAGACGGTATGCATTTTCCCCACAACTGTATTGTGGAGATCGTAGACCCCGAAACGGGAAGACAGCTCGGTCCCGGCGAGACTGGAGAGATCGTGGCAACCGTTTTTGATGAGGTCTATCCCATGATCCGTTTTGGCACAGGGGACCTTTCCTATTACACCAACGAGCCGTGCCCATGCGGGCGCACAACCCATCGTCTGGTCAAAATCTTGGGACGCCTGGATCAGGTGACCAAAGTCAAGGGCATGTTTGTCCATCCAGGCAGTGCGGACGAAGTGGCAGAAAAGTTTCCCGAGATCGATCGGTACCAGGTGGTGGTGGACCGTAAGGCCCACGCGGACCAGATGATCTTTACCATTGAACTCAAGGAGGGCATTGACCCTGCGCCTGAGCTTGCCGGGCGCATTGAGGCCGCCATCCCAACGAGCATGCGTGTGCGCGGAACGGTACAGTTCATTGAACGGGGGACCCTTCCAAAGGAGTGCAAGAAAATCGACGACAGGAGAAAGTGGGAGTAGATGGTCCAACCGGAAATTTGCCTTGTCATTATGTAACAGTACGTCCTTCGCTATACCTTCACATCATGGCCCGTTCCAGGTGGTTTCAATTCCCCTCCCGCATACATCGTGATTGCACTCTTTTCTTGTGGTCTTCGCTTCCACTCACCCTGAAAGATCCGTACGAAGCAGCATCTCTATTTTTTTGTTGACGATATGAACATAGTGTCATAATTTGATAAAATGTTCACAGATTGACGATTGCCTCAAAAGACATGGAGATCTACAATGGAAAAGGTCAAGCTTTCAAGGAAGGAACGGGAATACTTGCGGCAACGTCGAGAGATGCTTGCCGCCGCCCTCGAGCTTTTCTCGGAGAAGGGGTACCACAACGTCTCCATGCACGAGATTGCGGAAAGAGCCGAGTTTGCCGTGGGAACGCTCTACAAGTTCTTCAAAAACAAGGAGGACCTCTATAAAGCCCTTGTCCTTGAGCAGTCCGAGAAGTTCCACAGTGCGCTCGTACGAGCCATTGAAGGGGCGGATGACGAGATTGAAAAAATGCGAAATTACGTCAGGGCCAAGGGCAAGGTCTTTAAAGAGAATATTTCCACGATCCGCCTCTATTTTGCGGAGACCCAGGGCGCGAGCTTTAACATTATGGCAGGACTTGATTCCGAAATCCGTGAACGATATGGCGGCTTCCTGCATACCCTCGCCTCGGTGTTTGAAAGCGGGATGAAAAGGAAGCGCTTCAAGAAGATCGCCGACCCGTACTACCTGGCCGTTGCCCTTGACAGCATCACCAGGGCCTTTCTTTTTCTCTGGCTTGAATCGCCTGAACGTCATCCCTACCCGGAAGACCCGGACGTCATCCTGAATATTCTCTTCAACGGGTTGGTTGCCCCGTGATTATCCGTGGGACTTTTGGAACTCAATTCGCTCATCATTATCGATACTTGGAGGAACTATGATGCAAATCTATGGAACTGTTTATGAACCCCTTAAATGGAGTGTGGTCTTGGTGGCCCTGTTAGGCGGCTTTTTGCTGGCAGGTTGCGACCGCCAGCAGCAATCCCAGTCGCCACCCCCTGCTCCGGAAGTGGCCACGGTGACGGTCCAACCCCAGAAGGTCATGCTGGCCACTGAATTGCCGGGCCGCACGGCTGCTTACCGCATTGCGGAAATTCGGCCTCAGGTCAGTGGCCTCATACAGAAACGCCTCTTTACGGAAGGTTCCGATGTCAAAACCAGCCAGGTGCTCTATCAGATCGATCCAGCTCCTTTTCAGGCGGCGCTTGACAATGCCATGGCCGCTCTGAAACGGTCTGAAGCGAATTTGCCTGCGATTCGTTTGCGGGTCGAGCGTTTTCGTGATGTGTTGGCTGACCATGCCGTTAGCCAGCAGGATTACGATGATGCGGCTGCCGCTTTGAAGCAGGCCGAAGCCGATACCCAGTCCTGGGAAGCAACGGTGAAATCGGCTCGCATCAACCTGGACTACACCCGGATCACCGCCCCCATCTCCGGCCGCATCGGTAGATCCAACGTGACAGAGGGCGCTATCGTGACTGCATATCAGCCCGTGGCCCTGGCAACCATTCAACAACTGGATCCCATTTACGTGGATGTGCCCCAATCCACCACCGAATTGCTGCGCTTGAAGCGCCACCTGGAGGACGGCCGCCTCAAGTACGGCGGAACGAACCAGAACAAGGTCAAGCTCCTCCTGGAAGACGGCGCGGCATATCCACTGGAAGGGACGCTGGAGTTTCGCGATGTCACGGTGGACCCGACGACTGGATCCGTTATCCTGCGGGTTGTCTTTCCAAATCCAAAAGGCGTTCTCCTGCCAGGCATGTTCGTTCGGGCGGTGGTCAAGGAAGGCGTCAATGAACAGGCCATCCTGATCCCTCAGCAGGGTGTGTCCCGCGACAATAAGGGCAATCCCCTGTCGCTGATCGTGGGTGCGGAGGAAAAAGTCGAGCAGCGGATGCTCACCCTGGACCGGGCCATCGGCGACAAATGGCTCATCTCGTCAGGCCTTGCTCCCGGCGATCGGGTCATCGTCGAGGGTCTGCAGATGCTGCGGCCGGGTACGATTGTGAAGGCTGTCCCTTTTAATGAGACGAAAACCGGGCCCGGACCTGCTGCGATCGGACCTGCTGCCGGACCTGGCACGGAGCCGCAAAAGCACAGTGAAGGAGGGGCGTAATGCTGTCAAAATTCTTTCTGGATCGCCCCGTCTTTGCCTGGGTCATTGCCATTATCATCATGACGGTCGGGGGGCTGGCCATCCACAAAATGCCCATCTCCCAGTATCCGCCCATCGCGCCTCCGGCCATCGCCATCGACGCCTTTTTCCCCGGGGCCTCGGCGGAGACCGTTGAAAACACGGTCACCCAGATCATCGAACAGAAGATGACCGGTCTGGACAATATGCTCTATCTTTCCGGCACCAGCTCCTCGTCCGGCGCATCGAGGGTCGAGTTGACCTTCGCGCCCGGGACCGATCCGGATCTTGCCTGGGCCAAGGTGCAGAACAAACTCCAGCTTGCCATGGCCAGCCTTCCCGACGTGGTGCAGCGCTCCGGGGTCTCGGTAAGCAAATCGACCCGGAACTACCTGATCATCGTCGGACTGATCTCGGAAGACGGCAGCATGGACGGCGATGATTTGCGGGACTACGCCCAGTCCAATCTGGAGAAGATCCTGTCCCGGGTGCCGGGGGTGGGTGAGGTACAAAATTTCGGGTCCCAGTATGCCATGCGCGTCTGGATCAACCCCGACAAGCTGACGAGCTACCATCTGACCATGGAAGATGTCATCCTGGCGCTCAGGGCCTACAACGTGGAGGTATCCGCCGGTCAGTTCGGCGGGACTCCGGCCGTGGAGGGCCAGCGCCTGAATGCCGTCATCATCGTCCAGCATCTGCTTGAGACCCCGGAGGAATTCGCCGCCGTGCCCATCCGCACCAATCCCGACGGCTCGGTGGTCCGGATCAAAGACATCGGCAGAACCGAACTGGGCACCGAGCGCTCCGATGTCGTGGCCTACTTCAACGGCATGCCCGCCGCCGGCATGGCCATCCGCCAGGAGGCGGGCGCCAATGCGCTGGATACGGCCAATGCCGTGAAAAACAAACTGGAGGAGTTGAGCCGGTATTTCCCCCCCGGGATGAAAGTGATCTACCCCTACGATACCACCCCTTTTACCAAGGTGGCCATCGAGGAGGTGGTCAAGACCCTGTTTGAAGCGGTCTTTCTGGTCTTTGTGATCATGTATCTTTTTATGGGAAACATCCGGGCCACCTTGATTCCGACGATCGCGGTACCGGTGGTGCTCCTGGGCACCTTCGCCGTGCTGGGGGCTTTCGGGTTTTCCATCAACATGCTGACCATGTTTGCCATGGTGCTGGCCATCGGGCTCCTGGTGGACGACGCCATCGTGGTAGTAGAGAATGTGGAGCGGATCATGGCCGAGGAGGGGCTCCCGCCCAAGGAGGCCACGGCCAAGTCTATGGACGAGATCACCAGCGCGCTCATCGGCATCGGCCTGGTGCTCGCCGCGGTCTTCGGTCCCATGGCCTTCTTTCAGGGCTCAACCGGGGTGCTCTATCGCCAGTTTTCCATCACCATTATCGCTTCCATGCTCCTTTCGGTGGTCGTGGCTTTGATCCTGACCCCGGTCCTGTGCGCGTCGTTTCTCAAACCGATACCAGCCGGGCATCACCCTTCAGACAACGCGGTCTTTTTCCTGCGCCCTTTTTTCCGGTGGTTCGATCACGGCTTTGTGCGCGTCAGAGCGCTCTACGTGAGAGTCGTTGGGCACTCCTTTTCAAGGACAGTCCGATATGGGATCATCTACCTCTTGATCGTAGCGGCGGTAGGGTTCCTTTTCAGACGGATGCCTACATCCTACATTCCGGATGAAGATCAGGGGATCCTGCTGGTCATGGCCATGCTTCCATCCGGTTCCACCTTGGAGCAGACCGAGAAGGTGATGAACCGGGTGAGGGAACATTTACTGGAGCATGAGAAAGAGGGGGTGAAATCCTTCCTGTCGGTCGCCGGTATCAGTTTCGGCGGTCAGGGACAGAACATGGCCCTGGGGTTTGCCCAACTGAGGGACTGGAAACTGCGCGATCGGCCGGACCTGAAGGTCAAGGCGATTGCAGGCCGGGCCATGGGGGCCTTTTCGCAGATCAAAGAGGCCATGGTCTTCGCCTTCCCGCCGCCGCCGGTCATCGAACTGGGGATGGCCACCGGATTTGATTTTCAGTTGCAGGACCGTGGCGGCCGGGGCCATGAAAAACTGATGTTGGCCCGCAACCAGCTCCTCGGTATGGCGGCCCAGGATCAACGACTGGCCCGGGTCCGACCCAACGGCATGGAAGATGTGGCCGAATACCATGTCGACGTGGATTGGGACAAGGCCGGCGCCCTGGGGATTTCCATCAGTTCCATTCACAACACCATTGCAGCGGCCTTCGGCAGTGCCTATGTCAACGACTTCATCCAGGCCGGCCGGGTCAAGAAGGTCTTTGCCCAGGCGGATGTCCCCTATCGCATGTTGCCGAAGGATCTGGAAAAACTCTATGTGCGCAACACCGTGGGCAAGATGGTCCCCTTTGCTTCCTTTGCCTCCGGGCGCTGGGCCCAGGGATCGCCCAAGCTGGAGCGCTACAACGCCTTTCCTTCCATCAACATCTGGGGCGAGCCGGCGCCGGGTCGCAGTACCGGCGAGGCGATGACTGTCATGGAGGAACTCGCCGCCAGGCTGCCTCAGGGGATCGGCTTTGACTGGACCGGGCTGTCCTACCAGGAACGCATCGCAACGGCTCAAGGGCCCATGCTTTATGCCTTTTCCATTTTCGTGATCTTCCTGTGTGTGGCGGCCCTGTATGAGAGCTGGACCATCCCTTTTGTGAATCTGTTGATGCTGCCGCTGGGTGTGTTCGGCGCGATCGTGGCTACGTCGCTGCGGGGGCTGCCCAATGATGTCTACTTCCAGATCGGGTTCCTTACCACCCTTGGCCTTTCGACCAAAAACGCCATCCTGATCATTCAGTTTATCAAGGAACGGCTGCGGCATGGAGACAACCTGGTGGATGCAACCCTTGGCGCCGTCAAAACGCGATTCCGGCCTGTTATCATGACTTCTCTGGCTTTCTTCTTCGGTGTGCTGCCGCTGGCCATCGCTGCCGGCGCCGGCGCCGGCGCCATGAATGCCATCGGCACCGCTGTGTGCGGTGGTATGCTCTCCGCTACTTTCATCGATCTCATTTTTATCCCGATGTTCTTTGTTCTTGTCTCCCGCCTGTTCAAAAGAAAAAAAGGAGAGCCGGCCCCTGAGCAGCATATCGATTCCAACGGGTTCCAGGAGGTGCGCTAACATGAGAAGGCAAATATTATTTGCATTGGGAGTATTCATTTTCATGAGCGGCTGCTCCCTGGCCCCAAAATACAAACAGCCCAAAGCGCCGATCCCGGCTGAGTGGCCACAGGGTGAAGCCTACGAGAGCGGCCAGGCGACACCTAGAGCGCGGACTGTCCCGGAGCTGAGCCGGCAGGAGTTTTTCGCCGACGAACAGCTGCAAAAAATTATTGAGATAGCCCTGGACAACAACCGGGATCTGCGCCTTGCCGCCTTGAATGTGGAAAGGGCGCGCGCGTTGTACGGCATTCAACGGGGTGAACTGTTCCCCGCAGTCAATGCGGCTGGTGCTGGAGGCAAACAGCGTCTGTCATCCGATCTTGTCAGCCCAGGCGATCCAAGGACAAGAGAAGAATACAGCATTAATCTGGGTATTACTTCCTGGGAGATCGATTTCTTCGGCCGCATCCGCAGCCTGAAAGACCAGGCACTGCAGACGTACCTGGCCACAGAGCAGGCACGCCGCAGCGCACAGATCGCACTGATGGCCGAGGTTGCCAGGGCCTATCTGACCCTTGCCGCAGATAGGGAAAACCTCAAGCTGGGCCAGTCCACCCTTGAAACCCAGCAGGCCGCATACGGTTTAGTTCAAAAGCGTTATGACGTTGGACTCGCGACCGAACTGGATCTGCGTCAAGCGCAAACCCCGCTGGATGCGGCCCGGGGAGATGTCGCCCGCTACAAGCAAATGGTGGCGCAGGATCAAAACGCTCTGAACCTCCTGGCCGGTTCTCCGGTGCCCGAAGATCTCCTGCCGGCGGACCTGAACAGCGTTATCCCTCCCAAAGAAATTTCTCCGGGCCTGTCCTCCGAGGCGCTTCTGAACCGGCCTGATATTGTGGCAGCGGAACATCGGCTCAGGGGTGCCTACGCCTTTATCGGCGCGGCCCGGGCCGCCTTCTTCCCCCGTATTTCTCTGACGACCTCGGTGGGGACCGCAAGCGACGATCTATCCGGGCTGTTCAGCTCCGGATCAGGTACCTGGAACTTTGCGCCGCAGATCACTATGCCGATTTTTGACGCCCGCACCTGGGCCGCGCTGCGGGTCAGCAAAGCGGAACGAAAAATCATCCTGACCCAGTATGAGAAGACGATTCAGACGGCTTTCAGGGAGGTGGCCGATGCCCTTGCCGTGCAGGGCACGGTGGACCAGCAGGTAGCGGCACAACGATCTCTGGTCAATGCAGTTGCGGAAACCTATCGCCTCGCAAATCAACGCTATACAAGGGGGATTGACAGCTACCTGGGTGTCCTTGATGCGCAAAGATCCCTTTATGCGGCCAAGCAGGGGCTCATTACCATCCGATTAGCCAAGCTCGCCAACCAGGTGAGGCTTTACGCGGTATTGGGCGGAGGCGGTGACCAACCCAGGGCACATCAAGGTGGAACATAACTGGAGGCATCGAAGGGAATCGCTGAAAGCCGCTGTGGCGACGGCAAGGCTGGCCTGTGAACTGGCTCGGGATCAATACGAGGCGGGCCTGGTGGACTTCAGCAATGTGTTGGACGCCCGGCGCTCACTGCAATCCTTCCAGAGAGCGATGGGACCGGGATTTCCAATTTAGTGCGTCTCTATAAGGACCCCGAGGATTAGCTGAAACTTGAAAGTGGCGTGCTTTTAAACACGCTGGGCCGGGTAACACCCCACTTGTGGTTTTTGGGGAGCATTGTGAAAAAAGGGAGGCAGAACAATCTTTGACCGGCCTGCTCCCCGCAAGCCCCGTCCGGAAGGGCGAGGTCAAGGGGAGCTATACAATATACAAAAATGGCAATCTTCCTTACCGGGAAGCCCCGCCCGGGAGGGCGGGGAGGCTTCACTGAGATTGCCGGGCGTTGAAAAGCCCAGTGAATGGACTGCGGCAAAGGTCGCAAGGTGAAATAGGGAGGCGGCATATGGACTCGCACAAGTTGCCGGTCAGCTTGAAGAAGACGATGTATGAGAAGATGGTTCTCATACGAACATTCGAAGAAAAACTGGTTGAGCTTTCCCAGCAGGAGAAAAGAGTGCCCGGTATGCAAATTCTGGCAAACGGCCAGGAAGCCGCGGCCGTGGGAATCATCGAGGCATTGAGACCAGACGATGTGATTGTGACCAATCATAGGAGTCACGGCCACTTGTTAGCCAAAGGCGCAGAACCAAGATACCTTATGGCTGAGATTATGGGCAAGGCGACAGGCGTCAACAGAGGCAAGTCCGGCACCCTGCACATGGCCGTGCCTGAAGTAAATGCCTTGATGACAACAACGGTCGTTGGTGCGGGAGCACCTCTGGCCGTGGGGGCGGCCTTCGCCCAGCAATACCGCAATGAATCAAATGTTACCGTCGTTTTTTTCGGCGACGGCGCTGCGGCAGAGGGGAGTGTCCATGAAGCCATGAACCTGGCTGCACTCTGGAAGCTTCCCGTTATCTTTGTTTGTGAAAATAATTGTTGGGCAGGCGCGCAGGGCCTCCACGAGCATTGCTCTATTGGGAATATCGCCAGACGTGCCGTGGCCTATGGAATGCCGGGCGAGTCTGTAGACGGCAATGACGTAGAAAAACTATACACCCTTGCCTCGAAGATGGTCGCTCGCTGCCGCGACGCTGAGGGGCCGGCCCTTATTGAAGCCAAAACTTACAGGATGCGGGGCCATGGAGAACAGGACCACCAGCATTATGTGGACAAGAAGGAACTGCAGAGGTGGTCTCAATTGTGTCCTGTGAAGCGCCTTAAGGATAAGATGCTCTCAGACAGCCTCGTCACGCAAGCAGAGCTTCAAGCTATAGACAGCGAGATGGAAGCAAAGATCAATGACGCGGTCAAGTTTGCAGACGAAAGCCCCTATCCATTACCCGATGAGGCCTTGGAAAACCTCTGGGTTGCAGTGAAAGGAGGTCGATGATGGCGCTTTTATCGTTCGGGCAGACTGTAAGAGATGCCCTTGATCTGGCCATGAGCATGGATGACAGGGTTTTTGTGGCGGGTGAAGGCGTTGGCGTATCTATCCATTACGATCCCAACATGCCGACCCATGGCCTCCTGGAAAAGTACGGTCCCAAAAGGGTCAAGGACACGCCTGTGAGCGAAGCTGCCATAGCAGGACTGGCTGTCGGCGCTTCAACGATGGGGCTCCGGCCGGTCGTTGAGATCATGTTTTTCCCTTTTATAACGCTGGCTACAGACATGTTAGTTAACCATGCGGCCAAGTTACGCTATTTGAGCGGCGGGAAATCCTCCTTCCCGCTTACGGTTAGGGTAAAGGCCGGGGTCAATTTTTCAGCCGGTTGTCAGCATTCACACAACCTGGAGGCATGGCTTGCCCACAGCCCGGGATTGAAGGTCGTTTTTCCTTCCACACCTGCAGATGCCAAGGGACTGCTCTTGAACGCCATATTTGACCCGAATCCTGTTATCGTGATTGAAGAACTGATGCTTTACTGGATGAACGGGGAGGTCCCTGAGGGCGACTATCGCATACCCTTTGGAGAGGCCAGGATAATTACGCCTGGCCAGGATTGCACGGTTGTCAGCTATGGTGGGGCCATATATACAGCCATGGAGGCGGCCAAAGATTTATCAGAAGAAGGCGTTTCTCTTGAGGTGGTGGATCTGAGGAGTCTGGTTCCTCTCGACAAAACAGCCATACTCGAGTCAGTGAGAAAAACCGGCAGGCTGGTTGTCTTGCATGATGCCACAAAATTTGCCGGATTCGGCGCCGAGATCGCAGCGATCGTTGCCGAGGAAGCCTTTGATGCGCTCAAGGCGCCCGTAAGACGTGTTGCAGCCCCGGATATTCCCGTACCCCTTTCACCACCTTTGGAAAAATTTTATAGGCCAAGCCCTGAAATGGTCGTAGAGGCAGTGAGATCAATCGTCCGGATGGGCTAAGTTTTAGCTCAATGTCTCAAGGGCCCCCAAAATGTTCACGGAGTGAGTAAAATCGACTTTTTATGAAACCATCAACCTTAGCCGCTCTACCAAAGCAGTATAAAAAATTGACGACACCAACAACTACGGCTATTATCAACACTGGGAGCAACAAACCCTATATGCGGTCTTGTAACTATCCTGTATCCGAGTCCGAACTGATTCCCGATGCCCTTAGGGCTCGCCTGCGCTCCGATCAAAACACGGCAGGCTTCTTGCAGAACCGTCATTCAACCAGATAGGACTCTATGTGCATGAAAATCATTGACCTCAGATCCATCGGAGGTGCATGGAAGATCCGCCGGCAAACGTGACAAAGGACTCTGAAGGCGCAAGTCCCTGGCACAGGGCCATAAGGTTTAGGTCCTGGACCCTCCTTTTGATCGGAGAGCTAGGCCGTATGGTCTCGCTTCGTCTGACCATACCCTTGGTCGCCGCACTGGCCGCTGGCGTGGCTGTGGTCCTGGCCTTTGTCGTTTTCTCCACCGTCTCTTATTTTGCTGTGCGGACAGAAAACACGGCACTGAAAAGGGACCTGGGTGCAGTCAGGGCAGACCTCGTAGCCGCCGACAAAGCCAAGGAGAGGGCTCTCGTGCGCTTGATGGTCCTCGAGGAGGATGCGAAGCCCCACAAGAAAGACAAACAAGATCACAAACAGGACAAGCCGGCCTCTCATGAAAAGCCGACAATCCTTGTGTCGCAAGCAAGACGAGCGCCCGCCCCCCCAAGCGCAGATACCCGAAGTGATCCATCCCAGAAGGAGCCAAGAGAAAAGGAGAGCACCCCCTCCCCTGATAAGAAGCCCGCATTACAGAAACCTCAAGCAGCGCAACCGCCTCCATCACCCGCATCAGCGAGTGCGGACACATCAGGCGCTGCTGTCGAGGAGACGACTATGGTTGCCAAGGCGCCGCCTGTCCACGCAGGCGAGAGCAAGGAAGCCACTGATACTATCTCTTCCGAGAGCCTGTTGGTTGAAAAACTACAGGTCTGGCCAGAAGCGGGAAAGCATGCAGTGAAGTTTCAGTTTGATCTGAAGAACACTGACCCGGTGGGCAGGAAGATCACGGGATATGCCTTCGTTGTTTTCAAACCTGAAGAGGGCTCCCAGGAGCCCCTCAGGGCCTCACCGTGGACGCCATTGAAGGATGGAAGGCCCACTATCTATAAAAGGGGACAGTTTTTTTCCATTGCCCGGTTCAAGCTTGTTCGTGGGAGGGTTCCCCAGATACAGGATCTGAAAAGATTCAAGACCGCTACTGTTTACGTCTATTCCGAGGCCGGGAGCCTTGTGCTTGAAAAGGTTTATGCGGTAGAGGATATATTGGGTTCGTAGCGCCGACCGCGGCGCCAAAGATTTTCGGGGCCGCGGATGGAAGGACACGAAGAGGGCCATCATGCCGGACAAAACAACAGGTCTTTCTATCATCCATCAAGGGCTAAAGGTGGAGGGCATCCTCAGTGCTGAGGGGAAGCTCATTATCGGCGGGGCCGTGGAGGGGACGCTTATCGGAGATGAGGTCGTTATCGCCGAAGGGAGTCACGTTGTTGCCCGGGCAAAAGTTCGGGAGATGCTGATCTCTGGAGACTTTGAGGGTGATGTCACAGCTTATGAAACCCTCAAGATCATGCCCACGGGAAACTTTCGTGGCAACATCGTTTGTAAGAACCTGAGCCTCCAAGCGGGTGGCAGGCTGAACGGGAGTGTGCAGCCCCTCGAGGCCAAGGAAGAGATTATAGAGCCCGATACGGGAGGAGAAGACGTCTCGGGTCCCGGCTAGGCGCCAGGTCTCTCAGTGTAGCGCCCACGCCGCCCCTTCCGCATTTCAGGCCCTGTGAGCACACAGTGAAAGCCTTCCCACAGTTGTCAGAACGTCCGTAGTTTTTCCCAAAGGCCACAATGATTCGAGCCCCCATCTTTTGCCATTCTGCTTCCCCCCGGGACAGCCATCCTTTTAAACACGTCAGTACTTGCCTTCGAAGCCAATCGTGACGACGTCGCCTTGTACAATGACCGGGATCTTCCGTTTTCCGCCCGAATGGGCAAGCATGCGTTCGAGATGTTCTGGCGCATGCAAGACATTAAAGTACTTGACTTCCTTGCCTGCGTTAGCAAAGGCCTCCCGGGCTGCTGTGGTGAACGGTCACGTGTCTTTTCCAAAAACAAGAACCTCTTCAGGCATGTTAAGGACCTCCTGTTAAGGGCGCGGGGAACAAAACACCGTGTTGCGTCGTATCGAATACCTTTACCAGTCAGCCCACGGGCTGTCAAACGCCGCTGAGACTTGTTAAAATAAAGCCGGCATGATAAACAAATGTAACACTACTTCATTGCTTTTGACTCGATTGAGATACTGCAAATATTCCGATAAGGCGTTTGGAGAAAGAAAACAATCGGTCATGATTTATTCGCTTTTGCCATCCGTCATGCCATTGTTCTAACATTGACGGCTTCGTAAAAAGGCCATCTGCGGCGTTGTGCTTCATCTTTCGTCGTTGCGACGTACCGTAAGTACGCCTCACTCCGCAAGATTTGCGCGCCTTGCATCTGGAGCTTTTTACTTTGCCGTCCACCTGATGACTTTTTACGAAATCATCAACATTCCATCTTCCATGCGGCTGCGCACAGCCAAGAGCCTTTCGTTAGCAATCATCTCAAGTGGCCGCAAGAATCCCGAGGGGTCAACATAGTCAGGCAAGCATGTCTCATACAAAATTATATATGGGCATTGATCTTGGATCCGTCAGTCTGAACCTTGCCGTTATCGATGAGACGGCAAACATCAGGGCCTCCCTGTACAGACGCACTGAAGGGAGGCCGTTGCCCCTCCTTCTGGACTCCCTTGAAGAACTGAGCACCGGCTTTGACGTCTTTGAGGGGATTGTCGCCACCGGAAGCGGCCGCAAACTGGTGGGCCATCTCCTTCAACTCCCCGATGTGAATGAGATCGTCACTCAGGCCGCAGGGGCTTGTCATTTTTACCCCAATATTCGCACCATCGTCGAAATTGGCGGCCAAGACGCCAAACTCATCTTCGTGGATCAAAACCAAAAAACGGGTGAACCGATCATCGTGGACCATGTTTTAAATGAGGTCTGTGCTGCCGGCACAGGCTCCTTTCTCGATCTTCAGGCCCACCGCCTTGGGATAACGATTGAAGATATCGGCGCTCTCGCCCTTCGCTCCGAGCATCCCGCCAGCATTTCCGGCAGATGCAGTGTGTTTGCCAAGAGCGATATGGTCCACCTCCTGCAGGAAGGCACGCCCAAGACCGATATCGTTGCAGGGCTTTGCCACGCCCTGGCCCGAAACTTCATAACCAACCTTGGCAAAGGCAAACCGTTTCCCAGACCCATCGCCTTTCAAGGAGGCGTCGCTGCAAACCCGGGTGTCGTGAACGCCTTTGAAAAACTGCTGGAACTCGGCCCGGGCAGCCTCATTATCCCAGAGCATTTTCTTGTCATGGGCGCCTTTGGTTCGGCCCTGACGGCCCGAGGCAGGACGTGCTCTGGGGTGCACCACACAGGAGACCTGATTTCAAGGCTCAGGGATGCCCTGAAAATGAGCCGCAATCGTTCTCGCGCAACCCGCGTCAAGCCGCTGGTGCGCCCAAGGGACCACGGACAGACCGAAGATCAATACTATGGGATTCAGCCGGGAGATTCGCTCCAGGTCTTTCTGGGTATTGATGTCGGAGCGGTCAGCACCAACATCGTCCTTATTGATAAACAGGGCCGCCTGGTGGCTAAACAGTACTGGTACACGGAGGGAGAGGCGGTTGATACGGTTCGCTCCGGCCTGGAAGAGATGGCCCGTCGGGTGGGGCGGCAGGTCCGCATTTGCGGTGTGGGTGTCACAGGAAGCGGTCGCTACTTTATCGGGGATTTTGTGGGGGCGGATGTGGTCATCAATGAAATCTCCGCCCAGGCGCGGGCGGCCGTTCACCTTGATCCCGAAGTCGACACGATTATCGAGATCGGCGGCCAGGACTCCAAATACATCAGGTGCAGGCACGGGCACGTCATAGATTTCGAGATGAACAAGGTCTGCGCAGCCGGCACCGGTTCGTTTTTGGAAGAACAGGCTGCGCGCCTCAAGGTGCCGATTCGCAATACCTTCAGTGACCTTGCCTTTTCCTCTGCGGCTCCGGTCGACCTTGGCGCCCGGTGTACCGTCTTTATGGAATCGGATCTCATTCATCACCAACAAACCGGACAAGGCCTGAGCGATCTCACGGCAGGGCTCTCATACGCCATCGCCCACAACTACCTGGAAAAAGTGGTTGGCACCAAGAAAGTCGGCCACCACATCCTATTCCAGGGCGGGGTGGCTGCCAACCAGAGCGTTGCGGCGGCCTTTGAAAATATTTTAGGAAAACCTCTGGTTACGGTCGAGCACCACAATGTCACGGGGGCCTTCGGGGCAGCACTGGCCGCCAGAGATCGCCAACCCGCCGCCAGCAGGTTTGCAGGGTTTGACCTGAAGGATCGCCCCTATGAGGTGAAGACCTTTGAGTGCCAAAAATGTCCGAATCTGTGCCGTGTCCACCAGATCTACATAGGGGGGAGGCTTCGCTCCTACCACGGCAGCATATGCGGGCGCTACGAAAAGCATTCGCACCATCGCCGCTACGCCTATGTGCCTGATCTTTGCATGGAACGGCAGTCTCGCCTCATGGAAGGCTTTGATGAAGAAAGAAGCACGCACGGCACAGGAGAGAGCATCGGCATTCCGAGGACCTTGAGCTTTTTTGACTTTTTTCCTTTTTGGCGTGCTTTTTTCACAAGCCTGGGCCACCCTCTGGTCCTTTCAGAAAGCACCAACAAGACCTTGATCCAGAGAGGCCTTTCCAGCATTCCTTCAGAAACGTGTTTTCCCATCAAGACGGTTTACGGCCACATCAGCGACCTCCTATCAAAGGGGGCGGACCGAATCCTGCTGCCCTGCGAAATCGATCATCCCAAGACGGGAGACAAGAGACTTCCCAGCTTCAACTGTCCATACATTCAGTCCATGCCGTACATGGTGCGGGCCGCCATGGGCTCGCACGTGCCCCTTCTCACACCCGTCATACGGTGGAGTGATTCGAGGCGAGCGGTTGACCGTGTTCTCCTGGGCCTTGGCAGGACACTGGGCCATGGCGCCAAGAGGTGCAGAGAGGCGATAGCGGCGGCCAGGGCCGCCCAGAAACGCTTTGACAAGTGGCGCAAGGACCGTGGTGCAGAGATTCTGGCCTCAGTGAGGCCGGCGGAACGATGTCTTGTCCTGCTGGGCAAAACCCACAATATCTTCGATCCGGGTCTGAATCTCCATCTTGGCAAAAAGCTAAGACGGGAAGGCGAACTGACCCTGCCGTTTGATCTGCTTCCCCTTGACGAGATGGCCCTGCCCAGCCAGTATGACAACGTGGTCTGGAAAAATGCCCGTGATCTCTTGAAGGCCCTTCTCTGGATGCGCAACGACCGGCGTCTCTTCCCGGTGCTTCTGACCAATTTCGGATGCGGGCCGGATTCTTTTCTCCTGAAATACATGGAAACAGAGCTGTCTGAAAAGCCACATCTTGTCCTGGAAGTCGACGACCACACGGGCGATGCGGGGATGGTAACCCGCATTGAGGCATTTCTGGACACTCTGAAGACGGCGCCCCCGATTAGGCAGGACCTCCCGGGTCCTGTCAATTTGGTCATCAAGGCCCGGCCAAGGGCCATGGATCCCTGGGAGCCGGCGCCCGAAATCTTGAAGCGCCTGGATAATCGGACGATCTATTTCCCTTATGTGTCCCCGGCTTTTTCTTTTGTCGTCCAGGCCGCTTTTCAGGCCATCGGTCTTGAAGCCCAGGTGCTTCCTGAACCGGACGATGAAAGCGAATACCTCGGCAGGCAGGTGACTTCCGGCAGGGAGTGTCATCCATTTATTGTCACTTGCGGAGAATTCGTAAAGCTTACTCGCGAGCCGACGTTCGATCCTGAACGTGCTGCCATATGGATGGCCAACTACGACGGCGCCTGCAGGTTTTCTCAGTACGGCATCGGGCATGCTGATCTTTTCAGGCGTCTGGGGCTGCCTCAGATTCCGGTCATTGCACCGCTAACCTCCCCCCGCCTTGACGAATTCTCAGGCCTTTTTGGTCTGCGCTTTGCCAAACAGTTGTGGCAGGGATGGTTGGCCGCTGAGGTACTTGAAAGGATTCGACTGCACGTGCGCCCCTATGAAAAAGATCCAGGACAGACCGATCGGCTCTATACGTTCGGTATCCGAGATATTGCCGCAGCCGTGGCCCGGCCTGACGGCAAACCTTCCATATGGAGCCGGGCCATCCTTGCCGCCCTGAGACGAGCCGTTGAGTCCCTTGAGGCCGTGCCCATCGACCGCTCCGAGAGACGTCCGAGGGTTGGCATCGTCGGGGAGTTCTATACAGTCTTAAATCGGTGGGCCAATCAGGGCCTTATTCAAACCCTTGAAAAGCTGGGCGCCGAGGTAGCCGTTCACGGTCTTACAGTCTCGAATTTTTACACCCTGTTTTCCGAACACTATTACCCTAAGAATCGCTTAAGACAGGGAAAAGTGCGTGCCGCCTGTTATTATTTTTTTCGGAACCAGTGGCTGATGTCCTGGGTGAGGCGGGTGGAAGCCTACCTGCCCAAGGAACTGCGTCCCTTTGGCACCCTCGGCGCCAAAACAATCCTTCGGGAAACTCGACCCTATATCCATTATGACATCGATCCGGTCCTCGCCACCTTTACCACCCGGGTCAGGCGCTTTGCCGCCTCCGGTGTCTCCGGCATCTGCAACCTCTTTGTGCTCAATTGTATGCTAGGCAATGTCACCGTGCCGATCTTCAAGAATGCCCTGCAAGGGTATCCAAACCTGCCGGTCTTGCACGCGGTCTACGACGGGCAAAAGGCAACGAATATGCTCACACGCATCGAGGCCTTCGTGCACCAGGCGAAGCTCTACCGGCAGCAATTGGATGACCGGGGGCAAGCGCTTTGAAGTTCCGTGCGCGAGAGAATCCGCGGACGATGGCCTTATCTCCCGCCTTAGGCATCTGAGGCGACTTAGGACACTTAACGACCGGGTTTTTGCCTTTGACATTTGGACCGTACGTATTACATTAGACTGTTTTTTCATGAAACCAACGTCCCAGTCCAAACTGAGTCGAAGCGTGACGATTCCCAATGAACTGGGCTTGCATGCGCGCGCGGCGGCCAAGATTGTCCCGTTGGCGGAGCAGGCTCGCTCTGGGGTATTTCTTATCAAAGATGGTCAAGAGGCCGATGCCACAAGCATCCTGGACATGATGGGCCTCTATTGCCCGCGTGGCACACAAGTGACCGTGAGAATAACGGACCCTGCCGACGTGAAGGTCCTGAACCGCATCGCCGGGCTGATCGAGGCAGGCTTCGGAGAATCATAGAAATGGCTAATGCGACGGCAAAAAACCTGTCACTTCAGGGCCTTGGTGCCTCCCCCGGGATCGCTATCGGCAAGGCGTATCTCTTGGAGCACGAAGATGTCGAGGTGATAGAAAAGCGTGTTATCCGTCCTGAAGATGTCGGGGCGGAAATAAACCGCTTCAAGCAGGCCGTGCAACAAGCCCAGGAGCAGCTTCGTGAGATTATCCGAGATGTCCCTGATGAGTATCGGGATCATGTGTACATCCTTGACAGCCATATGATGCTGCTCAAAGACAGGATGATCTACGACGGGACGATTGAACAAATCCGGCAGAAGCGCCTCAATGCGGAAAGCGCCTTGAAGATCGCTGTGGACAAGGTCAAGGCCATTTTTAGAAAAATGCCGGAGGGGTATTTTCGAGATAGGGGATCAGATATCGTCCATGCCTCCAAGCTTATTCTTGAGAATCTCCTTGGAACTGGTCCGTCAAAGATCTCGGACATCGACCAGCGCGTCATTATTGTGGCCCACGACCTTTCTCCTGCCGAGACCACTCAAATACAACTGGCAAAGGTCAAGGCGTTTGTGACAGATCGGGGTAGCCACACCTCCCATACCGGGATCATGGCTCGATCCCTTGAGATCCCCGCGGTGCTCGGGCTGGCCAATGCCACGCAGCTCATTCACACAGGTGACATCATGATTGTGGATGGCAGTGCCGGCACCGTGATCGTGAATCCGAATGAGCAGACACTCACGCGGTATCATGAACGCAAGGCGCTGTTGGAAGACTTTCAGGCTAAGGTGACCCGCACCAGTCACCTGCCCGCGGAAACAACCGACGGGCATCGGCTCACAGTGACCGCCAATATCGAACTATTAGAAGAAGTGGTGTCGGTCATGGACCACGGGGGAGACGGTATCGGCCTGTACCGGACCGAGTTTCTTTACATGAATCGACCGGCCCTGCCCTCAGAGCAAGACCTTTTTGACAATTACAGAGATCTCGCTGAGATTATGGGGACCCGTCAGGTGACGATACGAACCCTGGACATCGGTGGAGACAAGTTTGCCACGAGTGTCCCCTGGGGTGAAGAAATGAACCCGGCCCTTGGTTTTCGGGCCATCCGATTCTGTCTCCAGTCCCCCGAGATCTTCACGGCCCAGCTGCGCGCTATACTCCGGGCGGCATATTTTGGAAATATCCGGATCATGTTTCCGATGATATCCCAGGTGGAAGAGCTTGTTCAGGCAAAACAGATGTTACGTGAAGCCGCGGAGTCTCTGGACAAGGAAGGCATCCCCTTTGAAGGCGACATTCAGATCGGTGCCATGATCGAAGTCCCTTCGGCGGTTTTTATGGCCGATGTTCTCGCTAAGGAGGTCGATTTTTTCAGCATCGGCACCAATGATCTGATCCAATATTCTCTGGCCATCGATCGGGGCAACAAGCATGTTGCCGAGCTCTACCAGCCACTTCACCCAGCGGTGCTGCGGATGATCCATCGCGTGGTACAGGCCGCCAAAACGGCCGAGGTCCAGGTCGCCCTGTGTGGTGAGATGGCAGGGGATCTGATCAATGTCCCCGTGCTCCTTGGTTTGGAGCTGGATGCCATCAGCATGAATCCCATATCCATCCCTGGCGTCAAGAATTTCGTTCGCAATCTGTCCTTTGAAGAATCGAAGCAGCTTGTCCGGGCCGTGCTAGAACAGCCGACCACCTCCAACGTCCTGGAGTTGATTCGGGAAGCCTATGGAACGTCCTTGGAAACAGGCGATTTTTTTTCAGGCGAGCGGGGCATAGAACTTGGGCGATGAGATACCGGGCAGAGACGGGCTCACCTAGAATGGATTCCTATAAGGGCAACCAGAAATGCCTGATACAAAGATAGTATGCCAAAACCG
>Ga0307444_1000074_pt1 | contig 52117 bp, 50 predicted proteins | sample SalMarSW160340MG_FD_202145 | JGI IMG/M metagenome (GOLD analysis project Ga0307444, IMG submission 202145) | Salt marsh sediment microbial communities from the Plum Island Ecosystem LTER, Massachusetts, United States - SW1603-40 | ecosystem: Environmental > Aquatic > Marine > Intertidal zone >...
ATATTATTTAAATATCGGCGACTGGGTTAGCAACTTTTCCTACGGGGTCATCGAAAAAGGAAAACCCAGGCTTCGCTTTTACCGCTGATATACAAAATCTTAATGAATCTTAATGGGGTCAAATCTAAACACTTTACATTAATTTTTTGATGCTTGCTTCAAATTCTGTATATCTCCTACTAATTTCTGCATCCTCACTCATCCTTTCTTTCAAACGCCGGCGCAATTGAGACACTGACATATAATCAATGTCACCCAAAAGACCACCTATCTGAGCTTGGGTGATCTCACAATATTTGTACAGCAACTCAGCCACAATCCCCCGGAGCACACCATTAGCACCACGCTGCCTTATTGATTCTTCACTTATCCGGTACTCCCGCTCGAGTATCCCAAGCACAACATCAGGTTCCAAAACCGGCGTGATGATATCCCGATAGGATGGCTGTTCCCGACATGAAGCACGTTTCAAATACTGCTTCACCTCTTCGGCGAAATCATCATCCCCAAGAATAATGCCATTCCTTACTTTTTTAAATGGATCTACCATATCATGCTTCAACCCATCAAGCATAAAATCCCGATATGCACGCCGACTACCGACCATCGGCAAAATTAAATCGTAATTGACCAAAGAAATAGACTGACGCACACTTACATAACCCGCTAGACTACTCCATTTGTAATCCTTTGCGCAACGCCACCTGTCCCGATATTCCGACGACCGCACCCTTCGCGTACGAACACAATTCAGATGAAGATACCGGGATACTTCAAGCAGGTAACTCTCAATATCAACTAAGTATGCCTTATATCTTCCCTGATATAAATTACCGCAACGATCATGGCGCCAGTTGAACCAACCCGTGTAGCAGATATTAAAATGACGCATAAATTCAGAGCAATTCGCCTTCCTGGTCTGAATAAGCAAATGAAAATGATTACTCATGAGAATAAATGAGTGTAGGAGAACCTGGTAGTTTTCTAAGGACTCCGATAGTAGTGCGAGAAATTTGAAGCGATCTTTATCATCCATGTAAATCTTCCTTCGTTCAATACCACGACAGGTTACATGGTATAATGCACCAGGGTACTGTATCCTTAATGGTCTCGCCATTTTGAAAGTATACTCATCATCGCTTCAGTGTCAATGTAAAGTGTTTAGATTTGACCCCATTAAATCCTCGTTCAATACCACGACAGGTTACATGGTATAATGCACCAGGGTACTGTATCCTTAATGGTCTCGCCATTTTGAAAGTATACTCATCATCGCTTCAGTGTCAATGTAAAGTGTTTAGATTTGACCCCATTAAATCACTTCAGTGTCAATGTAAAGTGTTTAGATTTGACCCCATTAAATCCCGCTCATTTGTGATCGGCATAGATTATGAGATCCTGGTACCGAATTTTTTACGTACCTGGTACCAGAATGTAGTTATCGACTTGATCTTTCTAATATTTTTTTCAGTTGCCGCGCGTCCGATCTTAATGAGTTCATCGACCGCGGCAAAATCAGCCCAGTGAAAATCGTGGACTTCTGGTTTGATAGTAAGATCGACCGGCTCGAGTATTTTCTGGTCAAGATGATAACGGATAAAGGATTGAGCACGGCGGCTGATCTGAAATCCGGTGTCAGGATGACCTTTGAATTGAGGCTGGTTACCAAGGTAACTCGCGAGCACTACCGACGCACCGAGATCCATGACCGGTCTGACCGGGATATTATCGATGACCCCGCCGTCAACAAGTATGCGATCATCCTTTACAAAGGGCGGGAAAATACCCGGTATCGCACAACTCGACCAGACTGCTTCGAGGAGCGAGCCCTTTTTAAATACCACTTCGTCACCTGACTGGATATCAAGAGCATTACAGGTAAAAGCGATCTTGCAGTCGCTAAAAGTTTTATCACCGAAAAGATTGTGGAACATTTTCTTGGCAGCCTCGGTTTTGATATGAGCTTTCTTAAATAACAAACGACCGATATAGAATTTTTCAAAGACTTCTTGTTTAAACCTCTCCAGGATATTTTCAGAATCCTTGTAAAATTCATCGAGACCAAAATTTTTAAATTCCTCAGAATCGATCATGTTTATCGCTTTTTCTTTAAGATTTTTCGCGGTGCCGTCAAGCGCATAGATCCCGCCGATTATCGAACCGATCGATGTTCCGGCCACAAAATGTGGTTTGATATTATGTTCTTCAAGGACTTCAAGCACCCCGATATGCGCCAGACCTTTTGCGCCACCGCCGCCCAGAGCGATACCGAGTTTCATAAATGATCAATCCTCACTGGCCAAAGCTTGATCATCTTTGTCGAGCATATGGGCAACAACGACTTTGTTACGGCCCAGATCTTTTGCCCGGTACAAAGAGCGGTCTGCTTTTTCAACGAGATCTTCCTTGGTTTCTGCATCGTTTGGATAATGGGCAAGACCGATACTGATCGTTATGTAAATATCACGGTCATTGATCTTGATCGCCATCTTCTCGATATTCGATCTTATGCGCACGGCTCGATCAATACCCTTTTTCAAAGAAGTATTGGGTAAAATAAGGGCAAATTCCTCACCCCCATAACGCGCAGCAATACCGGTCCGTGAGATCAGGTTTGAAAGGGTGATCAAAACCTTATCACCGGCTCGATGTCCATACCCATCATTGATCTTTTTAAAGTGATCGATATCGATCATTAAAAGGACAAAATCATCTCCTTCATCGATCAGTTTCTGCAGCATTTCATGGAATTGCCGGTGATTATATAGATTTGTAAGCCCATCGAGCGCTGCTTTTTCCTTTTCTTGCTGATGGTGGATAGCCCGCTGCCACACTAAACTCAAGTGTGACGCTAAGATATTGACCGGTTCAACATCTTCTGCCTTGAATCTCTTCTTTTTGCTGTCCTCGCACCACAAGACACCGAGCAGACGGTCATCCTGCATGATCGGTACGCCGATAAAAGAAAGATTACGGGTTTTCTCGCTCTTTTTGAAAACGACCAATCTCCCCTGACTTAGATCTTCTTTTATGATATAATTTCTGTGCCGGGCGATAAAACCAACGAGACCGTCTTCGAGCGAAAACTCGGTATTTTCTTTAATATAAGTAGATTTGATCACAGTACCGCATTCATTCAGTTCATCGATCTCCGCGATTGAAACATCATTACATTTGAGCACGTCTTGAAATGATTGTATCGCACTGGGCAGGATCATCTCGAGATCCAGACCCCGGTGCAAACGCATCGCAAACTCAGCGATCGAATCAAGGTAGGCAGCTTTAAACCATTGCTTTTCATACAATTGCAGCATCCCCAGCATGTACCCGGCTGTTTTTACGGCTTCATCAAAGAGCTCTTTATCCTTATCAATAAAGGGTTCATCTTTGCGATCGATAACGAGCACACCTTCAGTCCTTTCAAGCAGAATGATCGGCGCGATCATGACCGATGCGATCTTTAATTCACCTTTATAATAACCGAGTTCCTCGGGGTCCTGGAAGAATTCCTTAATGAGAACGGTTTTATCTGAAGCCATGATCTGACGGTAGATGCCTGATTTCAGACTAACGACCGCCCCTCGCTTGAATAACTCTGATTTTGAAAAACCCTGGACCAAGACAAGATTATCATCGGTCTTAGCAAAAAAAGCGATCGAGAAAGCATCAAAAAGTTTGTGGATGAATTTTATATAATAAAGCAAAGGACGCTCAACACCCTTATGCTTGTCGATCTCCTCGATCGCGGTCGTAACTGTTTTAGCGTCAAAATCAGCCGGTCGAAAAACATCATCACGCGCTTCGTATTTTATCAATGACTTTTTTAAAAACGCTGCGTTCCTGGCATAATTGCCAGCGAGCAGACCGAAAACAATGATCGCGGTTGCCAATATGACAAGATGTAAAATACTTATTTCGTGGCTAAAGACCGCAGACATTGTTTCAATGACAAACAGACTCGAAGCGATGATCCAGTAATTAGTATATTTTTCTTTATAGCCTATTATCGGTAAAACTATCGCATAGGCAATGAAAAGCGGTGAATCAAAGCCGCCGGTCATTTGAACGGCCAGATTCACCAGAATCGCACCGATCATGGTTTGGAATAGTTGGATCTTCTTTTGTGCCGTATAAAATAAATAATATATCGTGATAACGACTGGGAAAATATAAAGAAAATAACCGGGTAACTGCAGTCTTAGAACACCGATGCTGATGATAACAGCATAGATAATTGCGATCAGGTAAAAGATCTTTATTCCCATTCGATAGTCGCCGGCGGTTTCGATGTAATGTCGAAGACGACCCGGTTTATGCCCTTAACTTCATTGGCGATCCGGCGCGCAACGCGTCCGAGAAATTCTTGCGGCAGCCTGACCCAATCAGCGGTCATGCCGTCCTCAGAACAAACCGCCCGGATCGCACAGACCGAATCGTATGTTCTTTTGTCGCCCATTACACCGACACTGCCTAAAGGCAAAAGCACCGCAAAAATTTGCCAGATATCGCCATACATTTTCAGTTTGCTCGCTTCAGCGATGAGTATTTTGTCTGCCTGCCGCAAAATATTCAATCGTTTTTCAGTCACCGGTCCAACGATCCTCACCGCAAGACCTGGACCCGGAAATGGTTTGCGCCCGATAAAAGAAGCCGGTAATTTAAGTAAACGACCAAGCTTGCGTACTTCATCCTTAAAAAGAGGCCTGAGCGGCTCGATGACTTTCAAACGCATTTTTCGCGGTAGACCACCAACATTATGGTGGCTTTTTATTACCGCCGATGGACCGATACCCTTACCCGATTCGATCACATCAGGATATAATGTGCCCTGAACCAAAAACTTGATGTTTTTGATCTTCCTTGCTTCGGATTCAAAGATACGGATGAATTCACGACCGATGATCTTCCTTTTTCTTTCCGGATTTTTTACGTCCGCCAATTTTCGGAGAAAGCTCTTTTTGGCATTCACTACTTTGAGGTTGATGCGAGAACCGATCGTCTGCATGACTTCTTCTTTTTCCCGATGACGCAAAAGACCATTATCGACAAAAATCCCGATAAAATTCTTGCCCACTGCTCTGGTCGTCAATGCGGCAGCAACGGTTGAATCAATGCCTCCACTGACCGCACAAAGGACTTTATCGCGACCAACCGCACGCTTGATCTTATCGACCTGTTCATCGATAAATTTGTCCATCGACCATGCTTTTTTGGCCTTGCATACTGAAGTGACAAAATTATTGATGATCTTCTTGCCGTACTGCGTGTGATGGACTTCAGGATGAAACTGCAGTCCGTAGATATTGCCCAGCCTGAAACCTGCTATCGGCGTTGCTTTGGTCTGGGCGATCACCTGGGCATCAGACGGCAGGGATTCCACTGAATCACCGTGACTCATCCAGACATTGAAACGATTCGGTAGTCTGGCAAATAAAGGCACACTTTTCGCAGTAATGACTGCGTGACCATATTCCCGTGTCTTGCTGTGTTTTACGACTCCGCCAAGCATCTGCGCAGTAAGTTGCATACCATAACAGATCCCGAGGATGGGTACGCCCAGCTCAAAGAAATCCCTCGATAGATAATAGCGTTTCTGGTAGACGCTACCAGGACCTCCAGAGAATATCAGTCCTTCGATATCCTTGTTCTCGAGTTCATCGATATCAATGAGATGGCTGTATATCTCCGAATATACTCTGCATTCCCTTACCCGACGGGCAATGAGCTGAGTATACTGAGAGCCAAAATCAATGACCGCGATCATGCTATTGCACAGTTTTTTCCAATGCCTTTGAAGCGAGTTTCTTCAGATAACGATCTTCTGCTTGAGCCAGTTCGTTGAGTGTAGATATTAGATCATGGGATCGCATTTTCAAAAGGGTTGCGATACCAAGCTCTTTGAGGCTACGCGCGGCTGAATCATTTCTTTCCTGTAATGATAACAGTATTTCCTTTATCCAACCAGCGGCTTCGAATAAGGTTTTATCTTCAATTATCTTAAGAACCTCAATATAAACTTCATCTCCAGTATCTTTGAAGCGCGGTAATAGCCGGACGAACTCCTCGGAGGCCAACTTCTTTTTTAATCCTCTCAGGGCTTCTGCCTGGACCTCGACGGACGCATCATGCAATGCCTTTAGCAGTCCTTCGGTATACTCAAGTCGTGTAAAAGTTTTCACCAATTCAAGACGGACGCGGTAGTCATCATCTGCAAGAAGGGGTTCAAGCTGTACAGTTATTGCCGGAGTTCCGATATCGCTGAGAATAGTAAGGATATTTCTCCGCAAATACCATTCAGGTGCACCCAAATTCTTGAGCAGGATCGTGGTGCTTTTTTCACCGATATTTTTCATGATATCGACGAGTCTCATACGGATATTATAATCCTCAACATCACGCAATGTAATGATCGCCTGATTTACAGCCGCCGCACCGAATTTCACGATCGCAGTTCTTACCTCGGGATAGATGCCACTCTCCCATACCATTGAAAAGAGTAAAGATAGCCCAAGGGGGTGTCCGGTCTCGCCCAAAAAGTGTATGATCTCTGTCTTGAAAGAAGAGCTGATCGCCTCTTTTGACAGGATTGTGTTGAAGGGTTCAAGAAGCCTGGTGCAGAAATCTTTCTGGCGATGTTCTCTGCATACATGATAAAGCAGAGATAGATCGTTAAAAACCTGTTCGATAGATTCGACGATGGGTTCCCTCTCAAGCCCTGTGGAAATTCGTGCAATGATCGTCTTGGCAATATCGTAACTGCCCTGTACGACAAATCGATTAGCCAGTACCGCGAGTGATCTGAGAGCAGTCTCCCGGGTGGTGACATTCTCAGAATCGAGCATCGCGAAATAAGGTTCAACGGTCATACGTAAATCGTCTTCAGTAACCACTGACGCAAGTTTGTCGCTGAGCAGTAATTTCACGCCCGTATATGCAAGATGCTCGAATATTTTCGGCATCTTGTTTTTAAGAGCCGGAACCATGCGGGAAAGTTTGTCTTCATCCATCGCACGCAGCAATTTATGGATATTCGTCTCTTTGTTGCGGTCAACCCAATCAGTTATCACGCTGAGCAGAAAATCATCATTCGCACCGGACAATAAATTCAGTAAAAATGGTTGCATATCCATATTCTGAAAGAGCTTCAGCCGTTGTTCAGGGGGCATCATCTGGAGTATCTCGGCGACAGTTTTGCTGTATGTTTTGCGTGATTCCTCTGGTGTTTCTTCAATATGATCGACAACCTTACCCAGATCCTTTTGCATCTCTGATACTGGCAAGCCCTTTTCGACAAAGGTCTTGAGATTATGAAGAGCGCCTAAGATATCTTCTTTTGTTTTAACGGATTCTTTGTCGACACCGGCTACCTGCACGGTCCCGCTCGTCTGAACGCCAAATTTCACCGCATTGATCTTTATCAAACGAGTACCTTTTGTATCGAGCATCGTTGCCGCGTCACCATACTGTTTGATCTTCATTTTTGGTGTTGCCATAAGTTCTAAAAGGTTCCGTAGATCTTGTGCTGTAACGCCTGATGCAAAAGACAGACTGTCGACTTCGATCTTGCGCAATGCATCAAGCATAGTAAGCACTGCGGGATTCTTTTGTACATCGATCTTTATATCCTGAAAAATAACGGTCTGTTCCAAGAAAAACATAGAAAAATCGCTGATTTGACTATACACGATCGATAATTGCTCCTGCAATTTGTCGACGACTTTGTCCATCACTGGATGGCCTGGCGGGTATGATTTTGCAGTTCGAAATGATACAGCGATCTCTTTTAAGAAGTCATTGACAACTGCTTGCTCCACACTCTATTGTAAACAGATTTTACATCTTGTCAACTTCATAAAAAAATGTATAATAAAAGGACTTTAAGGAGAGAACTATAATGAAATCTTTAATAAAAAAGAATAAAATCAAGGTGGGTATAATCGGTCTTGGTTACGTGGGTCTACCACTTGCTGTTGAGATAGCTAACAAAGGCGCAAGAGTTTATGGTTTTGACATAGACAGCACCAAAGTCAATCAGGTGAATCGCGGTATATCAATGATAAACGATGTTGGATCGACCGTATTGAAAAAACTTATAAAAAGGAAGAAAATAAAAGCAACAACTAATTTTAAGGAATTAAAGCTCTGCGATATCATCCTGATATGTGTACCGACCCCGGTCGACGAGAACAAAGAACCGGATCTAAAACCAGTTATTGACAGCGCGCATGAGATTAAAAAGAACCTGCGCCGGGGACAGCTGGTCATTTTGAAAAGCACGACATACCCGGAAACTACTGAGAAGGTGGTATTACCTATTTTAATGGAAACGGGTTTTAAAGTGGGTAAGGATTTTTATCTCGCCTTTTGTCCAGAAAGAATCGATCCTGGAAATAAAAGGTTCGGCGTTGAAAATACACCGACAGTGATCGGTGGAGTTACCAAAAAATGTACTGAACTAGCTACTATCTTTTATCGTAAATATGTAAGTGATGTTCATCGAGTGAGCTCTCCGCGCGCTGCTGAAATGACAAAACTCTTGGAAAATACTTTTAGAAATGTAAATATCGCTTTAGTAAATGAGTTTGCCCAGCTATGTGAAAGAATGGGCGGTATTGATATCTGGGAAGTCATCGAAGCAGCAAAAAGCAAACCTTTTGGGTACATGGCTTTTTATCCAGGGCCTGGCGTGGGCGGACACTGCATCCCGATCGATCCATACTATCTATCATGGAAAGCAAGAGAGTATGATTTCCATACGGTTTTCATCGAGCTCTCCGCACGTATCAATGAAGAAATGCCATATTTTGTCGTTAACAAGACGATAAATGAACTGAGCAAATCAGGTGTTTGCCCCAGTAAATCAAAAGTTCTTCTCCTCGGCATGGCCTTCAAAAAAGATATCTCTGATCTGCGTGCATCGCCGGCCATCAAGGTCTATCAAACCATTAAATCAAAAGTAGCCGTGGTAAAATATCACGACCCACATGTTTCGCAGTTCCGCATTGACCGCAAAGTCATAAGGTCAGTTAAGTTGACGAGCAGCGAATTGAAGAAATACGATGTCGTTATAATCCTTACAGACCATAGCGCATTTGACTATGATTTCATAGTCAAACACGCCAGATTAGTCATCGATACGCGGAATGCGATAAAGAAAAAGCACAAGAAAATCAGGAAACTGGGAGTCTTGTAGTCAAAAAAACATCCACAATATAAGCTCAATACAACGCCAGAGAATAGCTGACAATATTGGAAAAACCCTCCAAACCCCTTCCGGCCGCGACCCGCAGGTCGCGACCGGGAGGGGAAATGTTTCTAATATTTAGACACCTGAAGCTATCGGCGGTTTATTATCTTCGTGCTCATTATAACAAAAAATACTTAAGTGTCAAGTAGTAAAAATACTGTTTTTTTGATCATTTATCGACAAAAAGATCTTGCTGGGTCAATTTTGCTTTTTTTAATTTTCTCACACTAAAAACTTCACCCTCCTGAAAATCTCTCAAGACTTTTTTAGCCCTTTGAATGACCGAATCAGGTAAACCCGCTAACCTTGCCACCTGGATGCCGTATGATTGATCGCTCGGCCCAGCGCCCAGCTTACGCAGGAATATGATCTCATCACCCCATTCTTTAACGAGAAAATTGAAATTCTTAACACCTTTGAGAAAATCCTCAATGCGTGTCAATTCATGAAAATGTGTAGCAAAAAGCGTTCTCGGCCTTTTTGTGCTATGCAGATATTCAACGATCGCCCAGGCCAAAGAGAGTCCATCATACGTTGATGTTCCCCGACCGACTTCATCGAGGATAACAAGGCTATTCTCCGACACATTATTCAGGATGTTCGCGGTCTCCATCATTTCTGCAAGAAATGTGCTTACGCCACGCGAAATATCATCGCTCGCACCGATACGAGTGAATATCTTATCGACAACACCGATCTTTGCTTCCTTTGCCGGCACAAAACTGCCAACCTGAGCCATTATCGTTATCAAAGCAACTTGCCGAAGATAGGTCGACTTACCGGCCATATTAGGACCGGTGATAATGAGTATTTGATTAGAATCCCTGTCTAACATTACGTCATTCGGTATGTATGAACCTTTTTCCAATATTTTTTCAACGACCGGATGCCGTCCTTCAGTGATGCTCACTTTTTTGCCTGTGTTGATCTCTGGTCGAGTATAGTTATTCAATACCGCACTTTGTGCAAAACTCTGGAGTACATCTAGTATAGCGAGTTGCTTGGTCGTTGCCAATATTGCCCCGGCGCTCTTTGCGATATCATCCCTCAACTCGATATACAATTCCTGCTCTAATTCTTTAATATCATCCTCAGCACTGAGAATTTTTTGTTCAAACTCTTTCAATTCTGGTGTATAGAACCTTTCTGAGTTGGCGAGGGTTTGTTTCCTGATGTAGTTGTCAGGGACGAGTTTTAGATTGGCTTTTGTTACATCGATGTAATAACCAAATACGGAATTGTAAGACACCTTCAACGAAGCAATACCGGTTCTTTGCTTTTCTGTCCGTTCAAAATCCAGGAGCCATTCTTTTCCACCGCGCGCAATACTACGTAGGTCATCCAACTTTTTTGAATACCCCTGTTCAATAATACCACCTTGATCCATAGTTGGCGAAGGACTATCGAGCAAAGCATTTTCGATCTTCGCTACTTCACGGTCAAAATTGCCGATACCATTGCATATATTCTCAATGATTATGCTCTCACAACCATCGACCATTTCTTTGGCCTTAGGGTAGAAGTTCAAAGATTCCTTGAGGGCTACCATTTCCCTAGGCATGATCCTTTTGCAGGCAAGGCGTGCTGTTATGCGTTCGACATCACGGATATTTTTCATGACCTCGCGCAGTTCCTGTCGGAGGAACTCTTTATTTTTGAGTTCCTCCACGCCGTCTAACCTCTCCTCAATACTTATTGTATTTATAAGAGGTTCCTGAAGCTCACGGCGTAATCTTCGTTTACCAAAAGGCATAAGACAACTGTCCATGACCCATAATAAATTCCTGACCTCACCGCCGTGGATATTCTCGAAAATCTCTAAGTTTTTGCGCGTCGGTGCATCGATATACATCGCATCCTTCGCTTCGAATAATACAACTTTGCTGATATGCGATAATGATGTTTTCTGATTTTCCTCAAGGTAATAAAGCAAGGCACCTGCGGCACCTGTTGCGAGCTTGAATTCTTCAACACCAAAACCATCGAGCGCGACAACTTTAAAATGATCGGTCAGTTTTTTATGCGCGATCTCCTGGATAAAATGATAACCGTCAAGATTTGTTTGCGGCAGTTCCGATTTAATTTCAACGCCCTCGGGCACGATAACTTCCTTCACTTCTTTTCTCAGCAGTATCTCTTCGGCTTGCGAGGTATTCACTTCACCGCATGAGAATTCACCGCTGGTGATATCACAGAATGCGATACCCGTTTTCTCTTCATCGGGTAGGCAAGCGGCGATAAACAGAGGTTTATTTTCATCAAGCAGTGAAGTTCTCAGAACAGTACCCGGTGTTATAACTTCTACAACGTCCCGTGCAACAAGCTTTTTGCCTTTGCTGGCTGGTTCCAGCTGTTCGCAAATCGCGATTTTCAATCCATGTTTTACAAGTTTTGCGATATAGGTCTCGCTCGCCTTGATAGGCACACCAGCCAGAGGTACCCTGACACCCTTTTGAATGGTTTTTGATGTCAACGTTATGCCCAAGTATGAGCTTGCCAGCTTAGCATCCTCGTAGTAGAATTCATAAAAATCACCCACTCTAAAAAGCAGCAAAGCATCCTTGTAATTACTTTTGATCTTCTGGTATTGCTCAAGGAGGGGTGTTAATTGCATAACATATTTTGGATTTGGGACTTGTCCCGATTCATCATTTCTGGATTATTTTATGCAGGAAATCATCGATCCCGTAAAGCGGGAGAATCCGGAATTTCCCGGTTACCGGGCTCAGTAGCCTTTAACGACATTCCCTCTTATGCCTGAAGACTCAAGTTCCGCGGAATAAGTCTTGGCCTGTTCAATAGTGGAGAATTTACCGACCCAGACACGGTAGTATGTATTGCCTTTAACTAATGCCTCGACGACCTGAACGCTGTGTCCCTTTTCTTTGATCTCATCAGCATAAGTATCCGCATTGCTCTTATTACGGTATGATCCCACCTGTACGGTATAATACTCTTTGGTTTTGTCCGGGGTATCTTTTGAGGGAATAATCGTTAGCGCTCTTTCACTCCATAAGGATTTTGGATATGTTTTCCTCAAATCCTTGAGAATGCTGATACCCTCATCCTCCTTACCACTGCTCATATACGAAACACCTAACCAGAACATTATTTCATCGTGTAAATTTGTATCCGGATATTCTCGTAATAGCTCGGTCAGGGTTATAATCGCATTTTGATAGTGCTTCATCGAAATATTACTCTTAGCGATCTCTAAATATGCAATATCGGCATAACGCGACTGAGGATAGTCTGTTTTGACCTTATTAAAATAGTACAGTGAACTGTCGGGGCTGATCGACAAACGACCCAAATAATAATACGCTTCAGGGATCCGTGGATTGCTCTTGTCTTTTGCTACTTGAACAAAGATATCGCGTGCCCGTTCAAACTGTGAAGAATTAAACAATCTTATAGCTTCATCAATGTCCTGAGAAAACAGACAAAGAGGAATTATAAGCAGGGCAAGAATGATTCTGGAGCGTGGCATCTTGGACATAATAAAACAAATGCATCGATATTGAAACCGCATTTCTCACAACAATAATTTCCATGCGCTACGGTTTCCTCTATTTCGATTAATTTTTCTTTCAGTGATTTATCTTTGATATTTGTTTTCAACAACCGCAATCTCGGCAATGCACTGTTTGGAAAAATATCAATAAGTTTACTGTAGATCTCCTTAGCTCCTATCAGGTCGTTCTTTTTTTCGTAAAGATCAGCCAGAGCAAAAGCCACGGAAAAATTCTTTGGATTTTTGTGGAATATCTTTTCGTATATCGGTATTATTTCGTCGAAGAGCCCGAGTTCAAAATATACTTTTTCGAATTTCGAAACGACAAGGAATGCTCGGTCTGGATGTTGAGTCATTATTTTATGATAATATTCTTTGGCTTTCTTCAAATTACCTTGCTGTTCATAGTAGCTGGCAAACTGACAGGAAGCAGAGAATGAATTTGGATATATCTTTAGGGCTCTTTTAAGAAGACCTAAAACGGCTTTCTCGGCTTCAGGGTCTTTCCCTTTTATGTTCTGCAAGCGGACATCAGCGAGTGATGCATAATAAAACGCGTGCCGCTGGTCATCTTTGAGATTAGCACCACCCTCTTCATAAAGTGCAATGCAGTCTCCGTAATTAGCCATATCCTCATAGATGGTAAGGATCATTTCCCAGGCATGCTTGTCCTTTTTATCGATCTTAATGATCTCTTTCAAAAAAGAAGTTGCTTTATTGAGCCGACTAGTTTCAAGCATGTCTTGGACCAGCGCTAAATAAACCCTTTTTTCTTCGTGTTTTTTCAGGGTCGGCCGCACTGTCAGGGACTGGTGTATCTGGATCGCTCTATCAGTATCACCCTTTTTCCTGTATAGATCACCGAGTCTTATGTAGGCATCGACAAGATCACTGTCAATAGCGACCGCTTCTTTGAATTTTTTCATTGCTAGGCTCTCTTTGTTTTCGAGCAAGGCAATGAGGGCTTCAATATACGGCGTGTGACCAGTAGCTTTATCTCTTCTTCGATAGAAATAAAGAAAAAGAACACAGGCGATCAATGCAACGATCAGAATTATCAATACTATCATTCTTCTTCCTCAAATGGTAAATTGCGTAATGCGTTCAATTCTTTGCGTAGATTCTTGTTTTCTTTACGGAGTCGGTGCAGACTACTTCTGAGAACGATCTCATCAGCGAGAGCAAAGATCAATACGAATATCATACCTGCAATAAAAGCATAAAAACAAACGAGTGATAATGACATATCATTGACTTTTTGGCCAAAAACATCGAGATCGACTCGTGCCTGGGAATTAAGTACCATAAACCCGATCATAAAACCGATGACCAAGATCACAAAGACAAGTCCAACAAAGCGCATTAGACCTCCTGTTTAATCATATACAATATGGATTATTTGTCAATACGTAATTTGGTCTATTTGGTTTGTTTAGTTTATTTGGTTTATTTTATTTCTTCCTAGTGATTAGTGTAAGTATCCTCCATTTCTCCCTTTCTCCTATTCTCCGTTACTTTCTATTAACGCCTTACTCTTTACTCCCTACTCTCTACTCCCTACTCTTCCCCTTGACTCATTTCATTTGCTGATTATCATATTGTATGGAAAAAGAACGAAAATTCTTCATGAAAAAGAATATCGCTGTTTTATACGGGGGCTGGTCTTCAGAAAGAGATATCTCGCTTGGTTCTGGAAAATGCGTTATGCAATCTTTGAAAAAACAGGGATTTAAGACTAAAGGTATCGATGTCGACAAGAAATTTACGAGTAAACTCAAAGGTATCGATGTCGCCTTTATCGCGCTCCATGGTAAACCCGGTGAGGATGGTTCGGTTCAAGGTATCCTGGATTTTTTGGATATCCCCTATACTGGTTCTGGTGTCCTGGGTTCTGCAATCGGCATGGATAAAGTTGTATCCAAGTATCTCTTTGAGATAAACGGCATACCAACACCGGATTTTTACTTTGAAGATAATATCGATATCGACGAGATCATAATAAAACTCGACTTGCCGGTCGTGGTCAAACCTCGAGCTGAAGGATCGAGTGTCGGGATCCATGTCCTCGAAACTAAAAACGATATTAAAAAAGTAATAACGAGTATGCGCCGTAAATACAATGGTCTGCTTTTTGAAAAATATATCCCCGGGATGATGGCAACCTGCGGGATACTCCACGAAACACCATTACCGGTCCTGGAAATCGCACCAAAAAAACGTAAATTCTATGACTATAGATCAAAGTATACAGAAGGTATGACTGAATATATCGTCCCGGCCCGTATACCTGAAGTCCAGTATAAGAAAATCCAGGAATATGCACTCAGTGCCCACCGGGCGATCAGTGCTCAGGGATTTTCACGCGTGGATTTTGTCCTCGATGGGGATCATAATCCTTATGCACTCGAAGTGAATACGATCCCGGGTCTTCTTTCCGGTTCCAACCTGCCCCTTGAGGCAAGTGCCATGGGTCTTTCATATGATGATTTGATCTTCGAAATCTTGAAGACATCGCGACCGAAATTTAAACGTTGACGGTAGTAATTTTTTAGCAGCCGCATCGACCAGATTCTTTCATGATCAGTGAGTTCTAAGAAACCTTTAGGCTTCGAAGAAAATCAAGTTATCAGCATCATGAAACAAGTAACGCGCCTTGACGCACCACAATTGACATCAATATTATTTCTGCTATAATCAGCTGTAAAGAATAAAGAAAGGAGTATATAATGTTTATATTCGGAATCATAATCATCGTTGCAGTGCTAATCTTCAGGAATACATTCAAAGTAAAACCTGAAGACCGGCGTTTTCAGGATAAACTCAAAGCACGCCAATTAGGCTCGGTTGCCGGTTTTGTCCTGGCTGGAATTCTCATTCTTGCTTCCTTGCTGCGTATCGTACCGCCTGGTGCGGTTGGTGTCCAGGTCTTATTTGGTAAAGTGCTCACCGGTTCGACCCTGTCTGAAGGACTAAATATAGTTAATCCTTTTGTTGACCTCGAGATCATGACGGTTCGTACCCAGGCTTACACGATGTCTATAGCACTCGAAGAGGGACAGCGCTATGGCGACGACGCGATTACTTCACTTACCAAGGACGGACTTGAAGTAGCCATGGACTTAACTGTCTGGTATCATCTTGAGGCCTCTGAAGCAGCAACGGTCTTTCAGAAGATCGGCGCCGATTATGTCGATAAGATCGTTAGACCTGCAGCCCGTACAGCGATCAGAAACACCACTGTCAAATACAATGCCGTTGAAATATATTCAGAAAAAAGAGAAGAGGTTCAAACTCAGATCAATACCACCCTGGATAGGGATTTCCAAGAAAGAGGCATTGTCCTGGAAAAGGTTCTGCTGAGGAATATAAAACTTCCAGCCAAAGTGAAAAATGCGATCGAAGCCAAGCTCGAAGCTGAACAGGATGCACAAAAAATGGAATTCGTTTTGCTGAAAGAGATAAAAGAAGCAGACCGGAAAAAGATCGAAGCTACCGGAATTGCCGAAGCACAGCGGATCATTGCCCTTTCACTGATCGGTGAACGCGGTCGAGCTTATTTATCCTGGAAATATCTCGAAAACCTCAAGAGCCTGTACCAGTCACCCAATAACACTATCGTTATCTCCCCTTATGACAAGAACTTCATCCCGCTCCTTCAGATCAAGTAATTCGCGAGGGTATAATATCGGGTTTTCAACAGCAACATAATAGAGCAGAATGGATTTTGCGGCACAAAGAGTATTTGGCAGCGCATTGTTTACAGATATCAGGTATTTCAACAGGATCGCTAATATCTTACCATTAGAGGAAATCCACGCATTCCTCAACGACTGTTATAAACCTATCGTCGATACGGTTCTTCAATATGAAGGAAATGTCGATAAATTCATAGGCGATGCGGTCATGGCATTTTTCGGTGCACCCCGGCAACATGATGATGATCCGCTGCGTGCGGTGAAATGCGCCTTGGATATTCAGAAAAAAACCGAGGATATTAATATACAGTGGCGGAAATCATTTGATTTTCTAGTTGAAATCGATATCGGTATTTGTACCGGTGAAGTCTTGGCCGGCAATGTCGGACACATTAAAAAAATGCAGTATACGGTTATCGGCAAACCGGTAAATCTTGCCGCGCAATTGGTCCACATGTGTCGTGACCACAGCGCTGAAATACTCGTCGATGAGCAAACCTACCAGAAGGCAAAAAGTGATGTTGTGTTCAGAGAAATAGGAGAAAAACTTATCATGGGGTTTGTCGAACCAGTACGTTTGTACTCGCCCGATTGAATGATTCATTCCAGCTGCTGTTTGCTGGCTTCTTCAAAAAAATTCAGGTCAGCGGTGAACATCTTCTCTATGTACTTCATTTGTTCATAGCTGACCCATTGATAATCCTTAACTTCATCAGGGTTCATGGTAATCCTGTCATCGACCAATCTTACTGACCACCAGTGCAAAACATACTGTTTATCTTCCGTATAACACTCCCATATTTTTTCGATCGGGGCAACGGTGACCCCCATTTCTTCACTCGCCTCGCGTATCACCGCCTGTTCCTGGGTTTCTCCGGGTTCGATGGCGCCGGTAATCGGACACCAATAGTCCTCAGCTTCACCTCTTTTGGCGCGCTTGATAAGAAGGAATCTGTCAGCCTCCCTGATAACGATAGCAACTGCTTGTTTCATTATTAGATAATCAATGCCAAAGAATGATAGACACCCGATTCACCCACGCCCCTCGGCGAGGATCGCGGTTTATCGGATAGAATCAGGTTTTTTGTCCAATGAATTGGACGACTACAGAACGAAATGTTTGCCAGCAATTTAGCGACCCCGGGCAAGATGCTGCTTCTGACGGAATACTGAAAGGCCATCTTTCAACAAAAGGCCTGTTGATTTTTCAGTATTCGCGCGCATACTTACATAACATCCGCCACACGTATTTGTTTTCGAGAAATTATCGATCAAATCGGCTTGGTTTTGAAAAGGCTTGTTTTGCATTGCACAAGGGACCAGTCGACCATCAGGGTTGACCACGAGCGAACGGTAACCAGCCCGACAATTAGGCATATAACTTCCGTTTGCGAAAAAATCATAATAGCGATTTAAAACCGTTTCCGTGGTAAATACCCGTCCGGTTTTTCTCTTGAAAGCGATCAGATGATCGATCTGTTTTCTCAAGCGCCTGAGTTCCTCTTTCGTTACGATCGATTTTGTATAATCACCCGTGCGTAAAGGCGTATAAGTGCTGAAGTTAATGGCTACATCCCATTTGATCGCGTGCTCGGCGAGTGCCGGCAGATCATCGATATTCTCTTTTCTGATAACACTGATCAAGGTAATATCGTTGTTATGGTAATTTGCAAGCTGCGGGATAAGATCATTCAGATGTTTGTATAATCCACGAACACCACGGTTTTTATCATGACGCTGGTCAGGATAGTCGAGTGATATCGAAAATTCATCTACCCCGATCTCCTTGAGCTCGATATATTTCTCCCTGGTCAGAAACTGTGCATTCGTTACAAAAACGATATGGGGTGGTCTACCCCATACCTTGATTTCCTTGATGATATCATAGACATCACTGCGCAGAAAGGGCTCGCCGCCAGATATCTGCGCGAACAGCGGCTGTAGTTCTCTGACGAGCGCGCCAAAACGTTCAGGAGGAGCCAATTCTTCATCCGGTATAATTCCGCCTTTGTCACAATGCTGACAATTGCAATTGCATGAATGAGTTATCTCTAATGATATTGCCAGAGGTTTCTTATAGAGTACGTTATATATACCCTGAGAGGCTAGCCGAAACGCAGTGGAATAATCGATATCAGCCATATTGCATCTCAATCATCTTACCTCACTATCTCAGCATCAGCATTTTTCCTGTTAGCACTTTCTTATCAATATTCAAACGATAGAAATAAATCCCGGCAGACAGTAGATTACCCGACTCATCGTTGCCATACCACATCGCTGTTTGCTTACCCTGATTCTGAAATGCATTAACTACCGTCTTAATCAATCTTCCGGTTCTATCATATACTCTCAAATCGACATGACTCCTCTGGGGAAGCGAATAGGTAATAGCCACTTTATCGGAAAACGGATTTGGCTGATGTGACAGTGAAAAAACAGCTGCTGTTTTTGATTCCTCGATGCCGGAAGAAAAAGAGGTAAGACGCTCAAGAATTGCGGCGTCTGTGAAATTTGGATTTGTCTCTTCTGGGTAGCTTATGATGCAAACCACAGCACCGTGGTTTTCAGCGACAAACTGATAATTAATATGGGTGATGGTATCCCAATATATGGGTGTACCGCCGACATACATGGTCATTGCGCAGGTATCGAAAACACAAACCCGCAGGCATGGGTACGAACCATAAGGGATCGTAACTGTTCCATAGGCATTGCAGGTCTGTCGACCAAAATGGTCATACCGGAGCGAATCACTACCCATCTCTATTGTAAAACCATAATGGAAAGAACGGCTGTCCTGATAATGCAGTGGCAATGGGCAAGAATCAACCGGCGCGTACTGCATCAGAAATGTTGTGTCCGGACCTATCCCGCCAAGACCCAGGGTAATATCCCACCCTGCCGTGAGTTCGTAATACCCGTAAGCTGTGTCGCTGTCAACTGGTGATTGGTAAACCAGGTTCGCGTCAGGAAACGAATCGGCAAAAGGCGTCGACGATACGGGAACGATAAGCTGGATTGAACTATCTGAACCCATTGGCTGACTGGTAAAAGCCCATGTTTGCGGACCTCCTGTTGAACCAAGATCAACGGAGACGCTGTCCTTGTTATTTTTGGTCCAGGTGGTACCGACGCTATGAGGTATTTCAGTCCAGTCGATGACAATCTGGCTGTACAGGGGAACGATTGTCCATGCCAGAATCAATATGATTATTGAACTTAATGATTTCATAATTTCTCCTTTGCTATACTATTATCAACAGAAAATCATAAAAATCAAGCTTATGTTTTTCAGTCATCTGATAATCAACCGGCGCTGCAAGGGAAATTTGCGGCGTTGACACTGGTAGGTTTTCATTTATAATGATACATGTTAATGCGTGCTTACCTGGCGCCGGACGAATTCACCGCTATTACGCTGCAGACAATACTTGAAGGTCAGGGCATCAAGGCAATGATCAAGCGCTTTGAAACGACCTGGCTCGATGGCCTACCCAAGATCATGAAAGGCGGCTGGGGTGAGGTCCTGGTCGACGAACATGATATCGTGGATGCAAAAAAATATATCGAGGAATTTCTCCAAGATATCCCTGAGCCTTAACATTGCTGGCACTTGCCCTCATCATATTCCTTCAAAATCCCACACCAGCGCGTATCAGCTTCTGTGCGGTCGGTGATATTCTGTTAGACCGCGGCATCAGAACAAGTATCAATGCCGAAAATGTCGATCACCCGTTCGCTAAGATTACACATTTTACAAATCAATTCGAGCTGGCTTTTTGTAACCTTGAATGCCCAGTCTCAGCAATAGGTAAATCAACCGGCAAAATATACTGTTTCAGGGCGGACACCAATTTCTTTTCAGGCGTGCAGAATGCCGGTTTTAACGTAATTTCACTAGCCAATAATCATATAATCGACTGGGGTGAGCAAGCCTGTCTTGATACCAGACGATTCATCGAAAAAAAAGAGCTCTTTGCTTTTGGCGCTGGTAAAGATCAAACTGAAGCGCTGCAACCTCTTATTGTCAATAAAAACGGCTTGAGGGTTGCGTTCCTCGGAAGTGTTGGCGCACCATTAAAAAATGTGATCTGGCCAATAACAAAATCAGGCCCTGGTCAAGCGACCCTTGCCCAGCTCATTGAACGTATCGATCTCGTGCGCAATCATGTCGATTATATCGTCGTCTCTATGCACTGGGGGACTGAATACGAGCATATACCAAGAAGTCACCAAATTACGTGGGCGCATGCTCTTATCGATGCCGGAGCAGATCTCATTATTGGACACCACCCCCATGTGCTGCAGAGTATCGAGATATATAAAAACCGCATCATTCTATATAGCCTGGGTAATTTTGTCTTTGACCAGCGTAAACTATATCAAAGACAGAGCGGGATTTTTTCATGCATCTTCAAAAAGGGTCGTATTGATTCTGCCTGTTTCCATCCGGTAATGATCAATGACTTCCAACCAGCAATAGCTCAAGATACTCTCTTTGAAGTAATTGCAGAAAAGGTAAATGCGATATCGGATGAGTACAATGCTGTTTTCATCAAAAAGAATAATCAGCTATTCATCACCGATTCGGGCTGTGCCTTGTATTTCGATGTACCGATCATGCGCACAAAAATTCCAGGGTTAACGATACTCGTCAACCGCAGCTCAGTAGAAATGTATGATTCCTGTGGTTTGCTACATGACAGACTCATACTCCAGTTAGATCAGGAAATACAAGACTGTTGTTATACAGAAGATTCTGCTGGTATCAGGCTTTTTGCGCTCATCCGTGGAGCAGATCCTCAATGCGGTGACTTTTTGGGTCAGTTCAGGATCAATGCACAGGGGATTACACCTGAATACTGTATCGAGAATATGAAATACCGGTTCTGGAAGATACTTACCGCTGACATCGATTGCGATTCAGTTCCTGAAATATGCATCGGTGCTCATAAAAAAGGCACGCTTGAAAGTTCTGTTAACACCCTTATTCTATACCGATGGAGCGGTGCTAATTTTCATCAAATGTATACGAGTTCTAAAAAATTAGGTCCCTTCGTGGATTTTTTATTCAAGGACATCGATAATGATGGTCTTGATGACCTGATCAGTCTTGAACCATGTTCAACCGGAACATACGAGGCCACGGTGTATCAATGGCTTGGATTTGACTTCATGAAGTATCGAGTAATGATCACCGGACTTAAACAAGCATGGTTGAGTAATTGTGATGTGAAACGACTGGTCTTCACACAGTAGGTTGTTGACACAATACATTCTGTCGCTATAATAACGAATGAGATTACGTTTTGCCATCATCTTGATTATCCTTTTCCTGATTAACTGCCCCAAAGCCTATAAACCCGATGTTGAGAGTATCGAGGTTTTGTATCTGTCTTCATTACATGATGATATCTATCGGGACAAACCAATCCTTGCTGGAATAAAAGAACTCCACGGCTTCAAAGTCGGCCATCTCAAAACAAATCCACCATTTCTTAGCATAATCATGGGGCGTCTGGGGTTCTATGAATTGCTCAATAATACGGGTATAGATTTTGTCGTCGCCGATTCTCTCACCTTTTGGACCGATAATATCAATTACTTTCTAATACCTGAATCAATGGGTTATGCTATTAAAAACCATGAGGGGATAAGGTTTGCCATTTTGCGAAAAGACAAAGATATTCTAACTATCGATGACGAAATACGGATATCACTGGTAAAACAAAGAAGCGATGTTCTCTGGATAATCGAGAATACACTAATCGATATCTCGCCGGTAAAAATAAATTTCTTCATTAAAGACCGCGGTCTTACAGATACTACTATGACCGTACTAAGCGTTGAGCCAGATTCATCATTGCTCTTTAAGATAAAAAATTTCAAAGAAATGCTTGAACAGATTTTGAATAAAAAGACCTTTCTCGATGGTAAATCCTTCAAGGAATACATCCTGTCAAGTACCGCGCAGGATGAGGGAGTTAACGTGATCCTTTATCCACAACATCTTTTTATGAATGGTATAAAACAGGACTCGGTAAGCTTGCGGGAGATCTTAAGCAATATAATATGTGAGATGAGATTCACCAAAAAAACAATGGACAAAGAACAAATACAGAACTTGAGCACCGAAAGGAAATACGAGATCTGGGGTAAGGTGGGAAAAAATAACAGTGTTCTCCTGCCCGATGGTTTCGGGACATATTTATTCGATATGTTCTACGAATTGTGATTCTATGGCAGGGAATAAATTGAAATTCAATTGGAAAAGATGCCTCTGGGTTACTTTCTTATTTCTCTATTCAGGTTTGTTCTTCTACAACTTTTTCAGGCCTTTCAATAATTGGCTTGTTACCTACATATACACGATGATATTAGTGTTATGGTTATCTGTAGAATATTATGAGAAGCACCTTTTTTTCCAAAGCGGATTCCTGCCGATAAATCAATATCCATGGTATTTGCGTGCGTTATTCGCACTGTTTTTTTACTCCTCTTTTATCATCGGCTGTGCGACACTTGTCTGGTGGCAGAGTAATCGCATACATCTTTACCCGATCCTGCAAATCCCTGGTGTGCTTTTGTTAATCTACTCCATATTCATTCGCCGGCAAGCCTTCCGCAACGCTGTCCCTGATCAAATGAGTATCACTAAATTTTATGTTAGCTTGTTCTTCCTAACGATCTCGCTGGCCCTGGGTTACAGCTCATGGTTTCTTTTCCCTTATGTCATATTCATAGGCTATCCGCTTATCTTCTGGCAGCGTTTCTATGAACTAAAACATTTTAGAAAATTTACAAAATATATTTATGAAGATAAGAAAATTAAGAAGATCGACGCCAAGAACTATTTAGATCTTTGGGAAATATTTATAAATAAACATAGCAAAAAGCGAGGGAAACAATGAATTTAATACTAAGTGCCCTGACATTATTCATGCTTAATGCCGACATTCCAGCCAAAGTATCATTTCTTGTCGGCACGGCAACTATTGACCGAGCCGGTAAAAGGTATTCTGCGGTACTCGATGCTTCACTTCTTGTCGATGATGTCGTGACAACCGGCACAGATTCAGAATGTGAAATTCAATTCTCAAACTATGCCCTGGTTAGACTCCAGCCGAATTCCAGTGTTAAAATAGAAAGAAAAGAAGAAACCCCTAAAGGAATTTTTCACAGTATCTTTGCATCGATGGGAGAAGTTGTCTCCAAGGTCACAAAGATGAACAAGGACGATGAATATCAGATAAGAACCGATGCAGCTCAGGCATTCATCAGGGGAACGACATTCACGACAACGATCGAACAAGACGGGACTAGTTCTTTCAGCGTCTTTGAAGGAAATATCGCCGTCAAAAGTCTGCTTGAAGGTGCCAAAGAGATACTCCTGAACGAAAATTTTAAATCCAAGATCAAAAAGGGCGAGTTAGAACCCGTTGTCGACAAATTGTCTGACCTTGAAATCACCGCTTTTGCCAATAACTATAAGGATTTCCTTGATCGCGGCAAAGTTCTCGATGAAATGCGCGAAAAGCTGGAACAAGAGAAGAAGAAGATCGAAGAAGATCTTAATAAAGAAAAAGATGGCGCCAAGGATAAACTGAAGGGTTTATTTAAGTAAAGATCGTACCGCATAATAATGTTCAGTAAAACGCTAAGAGTACTCTTTAGGGGGTATATAAGCTTATTCCTCGGCATTTTCTTGTTTCAATGCGAAAAACCACCGCATCACGACGGTCTCAAAATAGTATCCCTTTCTCCGGCAATGACCGAAATCATCTATGCCCTCGGTGCTGAAGAAAACCTGGTTGGCGCAACTACTTTTTGTAATTACCCAAAGCAAACTAAAAAGCTCTACAAAGTTGGAGATTTTTCCAATCCATCGATCGAAAGGATTGTCAGTCGGAAACCTGATATTGTAATCGTTAACCTCCCTGAACAAACGAGGATCAAAAAAGAGCTCGATAAATTAAATATAAAGATCTTTGCATCATCACCTAGGACACTCAATGATATCTATGAAGAAATCATCGAAATCGGACGTATCGTCGACAAAAAGAAAACCGCAGATTCTCTTGTGGGATACATGAAAATGCATATAACCAGGGTCGATACACCGGATCGGCAGCGCGTATACGTTGAGCTTTCACCCAAGCCGCTGGTGACTGTAGGAGCACCGAGTTACCTCAATGAATTGCTGGAAATGGCCGGTCTTGAAAATATTTTTGCCGATCTCCAGAAGGATTATCCGGTCGTTGGTCAAGAACAAGTGATAAAACAAAATCCGGATATAATAATCGTACTCCATCCGGTACCGATAAAAGATCGAATGGGCTGGCAAACAATAACGGCGATAAAAAACAACCGGGTCTATACACATTTAAACCAGGATCATCTAATGCGACCCGGACCCAGGTTAGTAATCGGTTTTGAGGAACTGAAAAAAATAATAAATGAGTAAATTCATACTGGTTTTTATCGTTCTTTTATGCGCGATATTTCTCAGTATCGCAGTGGGACCGGTAGAGTTGAATTCCGATATTTTGCAGCTCCGTATTGCGCGCGTTATACTGGGCATTTTCGCTGGTGGTATCCTTGCTTTTTGTGGTGGTATGCTGCAGGGTCTGTTTGGCAACCCACTCGTTGAACCATATACCCTCGGCTCTGCCTCGGGTGCAGCACTCGGGGGTTCAATAGGCTTGCTATTATTTGGCACGATAAGCCCGTTATTTGCCTTCTTCGGCTCACTCGGAGTCGGTTTTTTCGTTTTCACGGTCGCCCGTATTAAAGGCGGGGTGCTACGCGACCGTTTGATCCTGGCCGGCGTTGTCATGAGCTTTCTGTGTTCATCCCTGGTTATGATCATCATGGTCATGGGTGGTCGTGAACTATATGAGATACTTTATCTGTTAATGGGTTATCTTGGTATCGTCATAAATTCATCGAATCGCCTTATGATAATTACGATGATCGCGCTTTCTGGCATCCTGCTCGTTTTTCTTTACCGATATTACCGAGAAATAGATATCATATCTCAAGGTATGGAAACGGCGGCTGGCCTGGGCATCGATATTCAGAAACTCTCGGTAACAATATTTCTTACGACTGCCCTACTCATCGGTATCACGGTTTCTCTAGTCGGCGCGATCGGGTTTGTCGGTCTCATCGTGCCTCATATCGCCAAGTTGATATTCGGTCCAAAGCACATTAAAAACTTACCTGCTTCATTTCTGCTCGGGGCGACTTTTCTCCTTCTTGCCGACACTCTTGCACGGGTGATCACGGTCTATGAACTCCCGGTTGGTGTCGTTACGTCACTTGTCGGTGTGCCGTTTTTCATTTACTTATATAGAAAACAATGAACAGGTCTATCATACGCAATTGTTTGGTTTATCAAACTCTTCCTTCTCTGTTTTGTAGTTGTCTGGTTTATCAAACTCTTTCTTTCTACCCGATGAATCGGGTAACTACAGGGATTGATTTCTGCCCGATGAATCGGGTAACTACAGGGATTGATTTCTGCCCGATGAATCGGGTAACTACATCAGACAATGAAGGTGAAGGTGTGATCGAATGAATATCATCAATATCCAAAATGCCTTCTTTTCCTACAACACAAAAGAAGTGCTGCAAGACATATCGTTTTCCCTTAAGCAAGGGGAGTTTCTCGGTATCATCGGACCCAATGGTGCCGGGAAATCGACTATTCTCCGGTTGATCTGCGGCATCCTTAAACCAGGAAAAGGTATGATCACAATTTTAGGTGAACCCATTGAGCGTATTGAACCCAAGGAGCTCGCTAAAAAAATAGCTTTCGTACCACAGGAAACCCATTTTGCTCTGGATTTCACAGTTGAAGATATCGTCATGATGGGCAGATATCCATACCTAAAAGCTTTTCAAAGGGAGAATAAGATCGATTACCAAGCCCGCGATCATGCACTTGAATATGCCGATGTTCAGACTTTTAGAAAACGGATGATAAACTCACTCTCATCAGGAGAAAGACAACGCGTCGTTTTGGCTCGGGCTCTGGCGCAAGAACCAGCAATTCTGATACTTGACGAACCAACCAGCCACCTTGACCTGCACCATCAATATGCAATAATGGAACTGTTAAAAAAATTTAATAAAGAGGGTATGTCAATAATAGTAGTCAACCATGATCTCAACCTGGCGAGCCTGTATTGCGAGCGTTTGATCCTCATGCACCAAGGTAAAATATTTGCGCAAGGAAGCCCCGGTGAATTAATAAATGAGAGAACCTTAAAGCAGGTTTACCAGACTGATGTCAAGGTCATTAAACACCCGCATAAAAACGTACCCCATATCCTGTTAAAGCCTAAAGGAGACTAGAATGGAGATCATAAATCACACGCTACAATTGAAAACCAAAGGCAGTGGCGATCTTATCAATATTACCGAGCAAATATCAGAATTGCTGCACAAAGCTAAATTAACTAAAGGTAATGTCACGATCTTTAATATCGGTTCCACCGCCGCGATCACAACTTTCGAATTTGAATCCGGCATGATCAAAGATGTGCAGGAGCTGTACGAAAAACTCGTTCCATCAGATCGACATTACCACCACGATGATACCTGGGGTGATGCTAATGGCTTCAGCCATCTGCGGGCGGCGCTCCAGGGACCAAGCCTGACCATACCCTTTGAAAAAGGCGCACTCATGTTAGGCACCTGGCAGCAGGTCGTCCTTGCCGAATTTGACAACCGACCGCGCCAGCGCAAAATTGTCGTCCAGCTAATCGGCGAATAGAAAAACCGAAAAGCGACGGGGTTGACCCTGTCAGAGAATCCTCCATCAGGCATCAGTAATACCAAACATCCTTAATATCATTTGTCGTGCAAATGGGATTTAGCAAAAGTCAACGTGGGATTCTCTAACAGGGTTGACATCTATACCATGCCAACTTATAATTATATATGCATATTTTGATGTTGCTAATAACGCTTTTTGCGCAGTATGATTTTACCATCGCTCGGTTAAAATATACAGGTGGCGGTGACTGGTATTCTGATCCTTCTTCTCTGCCTAATCTGCTCGAGGCGGTAAATGAAAGAACGACGATAAGAGCAGCGCCGCGCGAAGAAAATATCGAGATCACAGACCCGAAACTTTTTCAATATCCGTATCTATACATGACCGGGCACGGCAGAGTTCGCTTTTCCGATGAAGAGATCAAAATACTCCGGGATTACTTTGCCGCTGGTGGTTTTCTCCATGCTGACGACAATTACGGCATGGACTCCACATTCCGGGAGGAAATACAAAAAATTTTCCCTGAATCCCCGCTTGTCGAACTCCCATTTGATCACGGCATATACCATTCTTATTACGAATTTCCCAATGGTTTACCTAAAATCCACGAACACGATGGTAAACCACCACAGGGTTTTGGGATATTTTATGATGAACGGCTGGTAATTTTCTACACATATGAATGTGACCTGGGTGACGGGTGGGAAGACCCTGATGTGCATAATGACCCGCCTGAGAAAAGAGAAGATGCCATCAAAATGGGGATCAATATTATTGTTTATAGTTTAACCAATTGAGCAAAGTGTCAAACATCGATCTTATCCTGCATAAAGTAAGAAAGTATGCACGCGTGCAGCAGACCGTTGATCTCATCGGTTGGCTTCTGATAATGTTGACAATATCGTTGATCGCGGTCTCGATCGCTCTGCTTCTTTTGAAATCACCGTGGTACGGCATGATCGGAGTCCTCCCCGTGTTTTTCTACCGAACGAAAAAACTCGTTGAAAGAGCACGAATCTTTGAAAACAAAATAAACTTCAAGGGTGAGTTAGTCAACAGCATCCAGCTATCTTTAATAAGCAAAGATAATAAAGAACAATATTCACCGGAGCTTATTAGTGCCTATATATCTGATGCAGCCAGTAAAGTAATGCCGATCGATCCCGGAAAATATATCTCATATAGACCAGTGTATACTGGTCTACGCTTTATTTTGATCGCTATTATTTTTGCACTTATCCACCCGGTCGCGGCACCGGGTCATTTCTGGTATGCCCTTAACCGCCGAATATTCTATACTGTAAAACCAGGTACTGCTACGTTTCTTGAAGGTTCATCAGTCGATATAGAAATATCTCTTGATGGCGTCTATATACCTAAAAATGTCGATCTTGTCACGTTAACAGACCGGACAAAAACAGTCAAAAAAATCCCGGTCCTCGATGCTTTTGCCCGGGATGATATCAAATTGGATCGACCGATAGGTTATTACTTCACCTTTCTTGATCAGACTACCGAGCAGTACTTTTTAAAGGATTTGAAGCAAGTATATATTGAAGAATTGAGTTTCTTTCTTAAATATCCAGCGTATACAAAGCTCAAGGATGATGTCAAAACCGGGCGGCAACTGATCGTACCCGAGGGGACTGAAGTTGTTATGAAAGGAAAGACATCACAATCTCTCCTGTCGGGCATAATGGTTATTAAAGATACCATCATTGTACAATGTAAAGACACCTTATTCAGTGCTGAATTCAAGGTTACCCAAAGCAGCACGGCCATGCTCCACCTGACTGCAGCGACCGATATCAAAGAACAGATCGTTCTCTATGCAGTATCTGATCTGCCGCCGCTTATCGACATTTTCTACCCGGGGTTTAATATCGCCCTGCCTAATGATATGGAGATCGACATCGGGATCAAATGCAGTGACGATTATGGTTTGAACAAAGCTGTTTTTTATTACAAATTTGAAGAATCCCATGCAAAAAAACTCGATATACAATATAATGCCCTGGAGGATACCCTGTATTTTACCTGGGACATATCAGAAATCGGTATGCTGCCTGGAGACGAGATCGTTTATTACGCTGAAATCACAGACAACGCAGGCAAAACGAGTAAAAGTAAATCATATTATATCTACTTCCCGACAATGGAAGAGATCTATGAGGACGTCGATAAAAAAGAAGAACTTGTTCAAGCAGAACTCGAGGATCTGAAAAAAGAACATGTCGATGAAATGGATGAAATCTCGAGGTTACACGAAAAAATCATGAAAGAACGTGAACTTGCCTGGGCTGACCAGGAGAAATTACTTACGGCGATATCCAAGGAAAAAAAGATCCTCGAGAAGATCGATGAGTGGCAAAATGAATTTGAAAAAACTATCAAAGAATTAAAAGAAGGCGTGGTCCTTGATCAGGAATCGATCGAACATCTTCAAGAGATCGCCAGAATACTCCAGGAAATCGCACCCGATGAACTGCGCAAAGCTTTGACGGATTTACAAAAAGCCCTGAATAAAAGACCCCAGGATATTGAGATGGCGCTCGACGAGTTAAAAAAACAACAGCAAGAAATGGCAAAAGCTATTGAGCGCACTTTGGCGATATTGAAAAGATTCCAACAGGAAGAAAAGATCAAAGAACTGGCAGATATGGCCGAGGGACTCGCTGAACGAGCCGAAGAAATAGATCAGGCATCGAATCAGCAGGAGACTTCAGAACAGCAAAAGGAAATCAGTGATCTGCAAAAATCGATTGACCAACTGAGCAAAGAACTCCAGTCTCTCGCTGATGACCAGGAGCTTGAGCAGGATATAAGAGAAGCTTTGGAAGAACTCGCCAGGCAAATGCAGGATCTGGCGGGTGAAATGTCGCCCCGGCCAGGCGACATGCAAAAGAACCTGAACATGACCGCGGCTGATCTCCAGAAGCTGTATGAAAAACTTACTGGAGGACGGGCTGCACAATTAAGAGAGAAACTTCTCGATATCTTGAATCAACTGATCGATATTTCGAAAACCGAAGAAAGTCTTGGTCATGAGAAAACATACGACATCACTCAACAGAACCAGATAATCAATGCTACCAGGGCTCTTGCCGAGAGCTTGTATGCCCAGCAAGTAAAAAGCTTGTATGTCACACCGAGTATGGGCAAGAAACTTGCCAAAGCGATGACTCATATGGAAAAAGCCAAAGACGTAGGAACTTTCCGTCAGAACACACAGGAGGCGATGAAGCAAATAAACCTCGCTTGCCTTGAAATGCTCAAAAAACTCGAGCAGGCGGTTGAAGGCAACTCCTCGACCGGTATGGACGATTTTCTCCAGAAACTTTCCGGGATATCCCAAGGGCAAATGTCTCTCACCCAATCGATGAACGGTCTTTTCCCAATGCCGATGAGCGGTTTGACCGGAACTCAAAAAGCCCAATTACAGAGGCTCGCTGAAAAACAAGGTGCCCTGCGTCAAGCCCTTGAGAAACTGCGTAATGAAGCGGGGCCGAATCAGCACCAAAGCATGCTCGATAATGTTATCGAAGAAATGAAACAAACAGAAGAAGAATTATACAAGTATAAACTCGACCGCGAACTCATTGAACGTCAGAAAAAAATCATATCAAGGCTCCTCGACGCCCAGAAATCTATACGCAAAGAAGATTATGAAAAAAACCGGAAAAGTAAAACCGGTCAAGAATTCCTAGCCAGGGAAAATCCTGACCCGTTGCCCCAAGAACTCGGTAAGGATAAACTGCGGGAATTGATCCAGCAAGCACTGCGTGAATCGTACCCCAAAGAATATGAATTATATATAAGAGAATATTTCAAAAAACTACTTGAAGAATGATGATATTATTACTTCTATTCTTTAACCTTGGCTTGAATGCAAAAATAGATAGCCTGGAAAAAACCATTCATCAGAATGCTCAATTATCATCGATCACTGAATTGAATACGTGTTATTTCCTCGCTGGAAAGGACAGTCTGGGCATTGAGCTTCTGAAAAAATATTATGAACGATTAGGTACCTATGCTAATGCTTCAATAGCCCTGCATCTAGCTGACGACTATCTTTACACCGGTGATATACTGAAGGCGCGCAGCGAGTATCTCAAATTAACTGGCCGCTATCCTGATTCGGAGTTTGCCAATGATGCGCTTGAACGGCTCTATATGATAGAAAAAGTCCGGGTCGATACAACAAAATTCAAATCTCTGGGCTATTCGATCTTTCTATATCAAAGCGAACAGACTGAGGCGGCGTTAGACAGTCTAAAAACCCTTATAAAAACCCGACTGGGAGATTACGCACTCTACTATCTTGCACTTACTTACATAAAGCTCGATGATCTTGCGCAGACATCGAGTGCCCTCGATGAACTGAACTCTTTGTTCCCGGAGCATAGTATACACAATGCTATCTTACTCCAGGCTGAGGTGTATATCGATCTTGATAAAATAGAGGAAGCGCGTACGATCCTTGAAGAACTTATCGTGCGCGCACCAAATTCGATCTATGCGGTCAAAGCACGAGTTTTACTTGAGAAACTTTTGCCAGCTGTCCCTTAGCTCTATTCTACTGAAGATTCAATAGTAACTGTGCCCGCGACTTTTATGGGCCACTCCAGTCCTTCTTGTCCCCCGAACATCTCCCCTGTTGCCCGTATCGTCCCCTCAAATATCTGATCTAACTGTGATCTGGTGCACCAACCGGTTACTCGATCAAGGACCATCGAGCCGCTCTGCTCTCCGGACAGATCATAGGACATTTCCATACCGCCCATCTGGGAGAGTATCGCTTCTTTATTCGATTCGACTTTTGTGTAAACATCGAGGATGACTTCAGTATCATTAATTTCCTTTAGTTTCCAGGTATTATTGAGGATCATTGGAAAACCCTTGCTCATATTCCATGTCGCCTGCCATGAATCACCAACGCCGACCGGTCGGTCAGGATAAATAGAAAACATGCTCTTCATCGTTTCCTTGAGTGCCGCATCACCAAATTGGTTTTGCATGCCCTGCTTGATTTCCTCAGTCATACCATTAGATTCCGGCAAATCCATATCCTTGATCATCTTATCAATAATTTTTTCCGTTCCTGTTATGGCAACGACACTACCATGCGGCGATATCTCCATGGTAAATCCCTGATCGACCAATGATGCAAAACCCTGGGCAAGAAGCGGTATCTCTTTGTTGTCTTCCCATGATTTATAGTCGATATGGCCCAAGGGACCGTCTTGCATATAACCGATGCGCTCATAGACGATATCAACGACGGTATTGCCCTGATCATTGATCTCTTTGACATCGTAGCGGTATTCCATTATTATTGTCTGGTCCATATCAACAACCTTACCCTGGATAGTCTGTGATATCTGTTGTTCGGTTGTTACCTTGTAACTGTATACCGACCCTGGCTTTATATTGAACTTCAGGTCTATTTTGGGGCCTGCACAATTAATGATCATGAAGATTATTGCGAGCAAAAAGCCACAAGTTTTTTTCATTTTGTTCACTCCTTTTTTAACAGCTTACTGGCTAAACCGTAAATATCCTTTGGTCCTTTAACCTCAAGAATCTGCATGCCTAATTCCTTAGCCGGCCGCAGATCCACATCATACCGATCGCCAACAAAAAGGCAGGTTTCGGGTTTAATGCCTAATTCTGCAACACTTCTTTTAAAGAACACAGGATCTGGTTTTAATATTTCAAAACTGTTGTATGTATATACCCTGTCGAATAAACCAATTAATTCAAGTCCTTCAAGAACCCGATCAGTCTGTACCCTATTATTGTTCGTCATGACGACCAGACAAAAATCTTTTTTTAATTTAGTAAGTGCTTGTTTTAATTTGTCGTCTTTGTGCAAATAGTCACGCGGATCAAAGAAATTAATATTCTCCTTGTGCCACAGATCTATCGGGATATTGAATGATCTCAGAGTCAAGGTGTACGGAGTTGGAAATCCGCTCTTTGCTTTTAATTCGGCTCTTCGCTCCTCGATGCGTTTCTGAGCACGGGCTAATGGAATTTTATCGGCTTTTGCAAGGGTATAGTATGCGGCCGCGGCAAATTGCTTTGTTATCTCATCACTCGTATAGAGAGTGCCGTCCATATCAAAAATAATCGCGTTGATCATATTTCTGATCAGTCTTTCAGGATTCAACAGCCTGCATAATAGCTGTTTTTTATGTACTCCGCTTTTTCTGCTCTAGCTGTACGTTGATTTATGATGTTCCGCTACGTTTCAATAGCCGTTTCCATATAAAATCAACTTCTTCCTGGAATTCCCTTATCGGTAAATCATCTTTCCACTTGAACAAATGACCGAATCTCCCTTGCATATTGAGAAATTCATCGATCGGTTTTTTCTCTTTAGGTTTGACCGTGATACGGTATTCGCCTTTCTCGTACTCATAAAGCGGCCAGATACACGTCTCGACTGACATCTTTGATACCTTAACGGTTTTTTCCGGAGCATATGCCCAACCGAGCCTGCAGGGAGCGTAAATATTGATGAAAGAGGGACCATCAGCAGCGAGTGCTTTGCGGACTTTAGTGATCAAATCATTCCAGTAGCCAAATGTCGCTTGAGCCGCATAAGCAGGTTCATGGGCGATGATGATCTCAGTTAAGTTCTTTCGTGGCTGGAGTTTCCCGGGGATCACCTTACCTGCAGGTGATGTGGTTGTATGGGCGCCACGCGGTGTGGCTGACGAACGCTGAATACCTGTATTCATGTATGCTTCATTATTATAACAGACATAAAGTACCCGATGCCGGCGTTCGATCATACCGGACAGTGACTGAATACCAATATCATAAGTTCCACCATCTCCACCGAATGCTATAAACCTCAGATCTTTGGTAATTTTACCTTTTGCTTTTAGCGCTTTATAAGCAGCCTCAACACCCGACATCGTTGCCGCAACATTTTCAAAGGCATTATGGATATAGGGAACATTCCATGCAGAATATGGGTAAATCGTCGAGAAAACCTCTAAACAACCGGTTGCCGCACCGACAACAACAGGGTTTTCTGCCGCCATGAGTACCTGGCGTGCAATGATCGCAGCACCACAACCAGCACAACCACGATGGCCACCGACGAATTTTTCTTTTTGAGCCGCAAGTTCTTTTAGTTTAGCCATTATTCACCTCGCACTCCAAAATATACGATATCCTTAGCAACTTTTCCTGATTTCTGTATGTTAAGAAGCTCATCATATATATCTTCGATCTCTTCTATGCTTATATCCCGTCCGCCAAGTCCATAAACATAGTTCTTCATTAATGGCTGCTTCTCTGCTTTATAGAGGATCGAACGAACATCATTGTAAAGATGCCCACCAAGGGTCGAAAGAGTATCTGAACGATCCATGACGCCGACGACTTTTACCTTGCTCAGAGCTTTAGTCATCGCATCTTTCGGGAATGGTCGGTATACGCGTGTTCGTATGAGACCGACTTTCTTACCTTTTTCTCTTAATCTCTCGACTGCAACCTTGGCCGTGCCGCCAGTCGAACCCATAACCAGGATCGCAACTTCGGCATCGTCTACTTTGTATTCATCGACGGTTGAGTAATGTCTGCCGAATTTGTCACCGAATTCCTTTTGTACTTTCTCAATGACCGGAAGGACCTTATTCATAGCATCGATCTGTGAACGCTTGTGTTCAAAGAAGTAATCTTGTAAATCCAGCGGTCCAAGGGTGATTGGATTCTCAGTATCGAGCAAGGAATAGTTCAGTTTTCTCTCACCGAGGAATTTCGGTATCTCCTTATCATCGATAAGCTCAACTCGTTCCATGCCATGGCTGATAATAAACGCATCGGTCGAAACGATACCCGGCAGAAGAATTTCTTCCGCGATCTTTACTAACTGGATCGTTGTATCATATGCCTCCTGGGCATTTTCTGTGTAAATCTGGAGCCAACCAGCATCGCGGGAAGCCAGGGTATCTGAGTGGTCACAATGTATATTGATAGGACTTGATAAAGAGCGGTTGACAAGACAGATAACGATCGGTAAACGTAATCCAGCAGCAATAAAGAGTATTTCGTGCATCAAAGCAAGCCCTTGAGAGGCGGTCGATGTCATGACCCTGGCACCTGCAGCTGACGCTCCAACACAAGCACTGCATGCTGAATGTTCACTCTCAACCGGCACAAACTGTGTATCGACCAGACCGTCATTGACGAATTTAGAGAATAACTGAACTACTTCAGTCGCGGGTGTGATCGGATAAGCAGCAACAACATCAGGGTTGATCTGACGCATCGCTTCGGCCATCGCTTCGTTTCCAGTTCTCGCTACTATCATTTCTCCTCCCTGACCATGGTGATCGCTTTGACCTTGGGCGGACATTCTTCAGCACAAATACCGCATCCTTTACAGTATTTGTAGTCAATGCCCTGAACCTTGCCGTCCTTAACAATGATCGACGAATCCGGACAATACACCCAGCAAATCAAACAGTGCGTGCACTTTTCTGCATCCCAGACCGGCTTTTCGCTGCGCCAGTCTCCAGTCTCAAAATTCAAACAGGTTGCTGCTCCTAAGACCAGGCCGATCGGTAGTTCTTTCCAGCCTTCTTTTTCCTTCTTCATGTGCGCATCTCCTCATATGCTCTTTTAATAGCCTTGATATTACCCTCAACGACATCCGGACGATTTGGGAATTTTTTCTTCAAACGGCTCTGTACCGAGGCTATCATCGGTTCGAATTCAAGCAGCCGGGATGCCTTTATCAGGGCACCAAGCATCGGTGTATTCGGTAGATCACGACCCAATATTTCTTGTGAGATCTTGCTTGCATCGACGACGTACACTTTCTGGCTTTTTAACCCTAATTGCTTTTTGATATCCTGTGCGCTTTTTTGTGTATTAACCAAGACCACACCGTTATCAGGTAGACCTTCGGTTACATCGACCGTTTCCATTAGCGTCGGATCCAGCACAACAACGATCTCCGGGCTCTTTATACCGCAGTGTTGAAGGATAGGTTTATCAGATAGCCGATTGAATGCAAATACCGGCGCGCCCATTCTTTCCGGTCCATATTCTGGGAATGCTTGAATATACTTACCGGTTTCAACTGCGGCATCACCAAAGAGAAGGGCAGCCGTCTTTGCCCCCTGTCCTCCTCGACCATGCCATCTAATCTCAAGTAACGCCATTTTTCAAACTCCTTTCTTCCTGAATAAACTCTCGATTCTCATGTAAAACAAAATCGTTTTGCTAAAAATCAACAAATATACGAACCCTTGGGTTGGGTAGAAAATCTTGCTAAAACTCGACATCATTATACTCAAATAACCATGAAAAGTCAAGCGGTTCAAATACTAGGTACTAAGCACCAGGAACTAAGCAGAAAGCAGTGTGACATGAACCGGAGAATCGGTGAAACGGAGAAGAAAAGGCATGTAGTATATTGACGTGTTTTCAGCGTTGATTATAATGGAACATGCGAGTAATAAGAAAGATCGCTGAAACTAAGGATTTTATTAATAAGATCAAGAAAACCGCTAAGACTATCGGTTTTGTGCCGACCATGGGTTATTTACATGAAGGGCATTTGTCACTCGTGCGTATCGCCCGCAAAAAAGCTGACTTTGTCGTGATCTCGATCTTTGTAAATCCCACCCAGTTCGCGCCAAATGAAGACCTCAAAAATTACCCGAGGAACATTAAAAGAGATAAGGCTCTTTTAGAAAAAGAAAACGTCGATCTGATATTTTATCCTTCAGCCATACACATCTATCCACGAGATTATAAAACCTATATTAATGTAAAGGATCTCAGCAAAATAATGTGCGGTAATACAAGACCCCGCCATTTTCAGGGCGTCACGACGATCGTCTTGAAACTCTTTAATATTATCAAACCAGATATTGCGGTATTCGGCGCCAAAGACTATCAGCAAGCATTGATCATCAGACGTATGACAAAAGACCTCAATCTCGATGTAAAGATAATCACCGGTAAGATCATCCGAGAAAAAGATGGCTTGGCAATGAGTTCGCGTAATAAATACCTTTCGCCCAGACAAAGAAAGGACGCGACCGTACTGTATCATGCATTAAGAAAAATCAAAAGGGACTTTTCTTCAGGATTTTCTGATCCCAAAAGAGCAAAAAGAATTATCAGACAGTTGATCGAGAAAAAAAATGGCCGGGTCGACTATATTGCCATTGCAAATAAAAATAATTTGCTGCCAGTAAAAAGAATTGGCAAAGATACACTGGTAGCACTGGCGGTATTCTTTGGCAAGACACGTCTCATCGATAACATAATCATATAATTTTTAAATCCCTGCTTGACAAGAGAAAACACGAAGTGTATAATGAATCCGCAAATATGAAGAAAAAAACAAAAAAAAGAAAAAAGAAAATAAACAAACGAGTCGTCATCGTTGAATCACCGACCAAGTGCAAGACGATCAAAGGTTTTCTGGGTCGAGACTATACACTGGTATCATCCCGGGGGCATATTAAGGATCTGCCTAAATCGACCCTGGGTGTTGATATCGAAAATAATTTCCAGCCACGTTATATCAAAATAAGAGGTAAAGCGAAGATCATCCAGGAAATAAAAAAAACGTGTCGGAATTCATCTGAAATTTTCCTTGCTCCTGATCCGGACCGTGAAGGTGAAGTCATAGCCAAACATCTTGCTGAAGAACTGGAATCTAATGGGGCACACATTAAAAGAGCTTTATTCTACGAAATCACTCCTGAACACGTAAAAAGAGCCCTTCAGCATACTACGATCATAAACGAGAATCTGGTCAATGCACACCGAGCAAGAAGGGTTCTCGATAGAATAGTAGGTTACTATACAAGCCCTTTATTGTGGAAAATCATAAAGGGCGGACTATCTGCCGGGCGTGTCCAGAGTGTGGCGTTACGCCTTATATCGGAAAGAGAAAAAGAGATCACCGCATTTAAACCAAAACCATATTGGATTGCAGAAGCTGAGTTCATCACCGAACGCAATGAAAGATTTATCGGTAAGCTATGGCGCATAGCTGGCGAGCCAAAAAAGATCGAAGACAAAAAAGAACTGGAACGCTTCAAAGAAGCCCTTATCAAAGGTACAAAATTTAAAGTCACGTCTTTTCGCATGACCAATCCAACCCGAACGCCGCCGCCGCCATTTATCACCTCTACGCTCCAGCAAGAGGCATCTAAGCGCATACGGTTTTCTGCGAAAAAGACGATGTATATCGCTCAAAGTCTCTATGAGGGTGTCAGATTACCTCAGGGCAGCATCGGTTTGATAACTTATATGCGCACTGATTCAATCCGGGTCAACAAAGAAACCCTGGAACAACTAAGGGAACATATCGCACGTAAGCACGGTAAGGAATATTTGAATCAGACCGTCCGGATCTTTAAGGATCGCAAGAATGTCCAGGGGGGTCATGAAGCGATCCGACCGACCAAGATTGAATTGAATCCAGAAGATATCAAACAGTACTTGACTGATGACCAATACAAAGTCTATAAGCTGATCTTCAACCGTTTTGTCGCATCGCAGATGGCGCCAGCTAAATATCGTCAGAAAGAAGCGGTAGTCAGTTTCAATGAAGTAGATTTTAAAACAGAAGAAATGAAAATGGTCTTCCCAGGTTACCAAATCGTAACCGGAGATTCTATTGACCGAGGGTCGGTACCAGACATGACAATAGGCGAAGATGTCGAAATGACCAGCATCGAATTCACCGAAAAGATGACCGAGCCACAGGCTCGTTTTACAGAAGCGAGCCTGATAAAAAAATTGGAAGAAAATGGTATCGGTCGCCCGTCAACCTATGCTCATATTCTCCAGACCCTGTTTGACCGCGGCTATACCATCAAAGAAAACGGCAAAATACAAGCTACTGACTTGGGACTTCAGGTCTATGAGGTGATTATCCCGAGATTTTCAGATATTTTTGAAGTTTCATTTACCGCAAAAATGGAAAAAGAACTTGACCAGATTGAAGCAGGCAGCAAACTCTGGCAAGAAGTGATACGTGAATTTTACGATCCTTTTGTTATGGACCTGGATAAGATAAAAGAAGAAGTAGAAAAGATCAAAGAAGCAATAACGGTTAAGGTCGATAAAAATTGTCCAAAATGCCAGAAACCACTCGTTGTCAGATGGGGCCGGTATGGTAAATTCCTTGCTTGTTCAGGTTTTCCAGAATGCAAGTACTCGGAGAATCTCGAAGTGGAAGAGAGCGATCGTAAATGTCCGGACTGCGGTCGTAACCTGATAACCCGGCACGGCAAATTTGGCAAGTTTCTCGCCTGTTCCGGGTATCCAGAGTGCCGCTATACTGAAAACATCGGGCATGATGCACCATGTCCGATGTGCCATGGTGAAGTTATTATAATTAAAACACGTCGCGGTAATGTATATAAATGCAAACAGTGTGATTTTTCTGCATTTTATCCGCCCACCAAGGATCGTTGTCCGCAATGTGAGCATGGCATGGTCATGAAACGAGGTAAGAAAGTATGCCCGGTATGTACAAAATTGATCAAAAAGAAGAAACATGGAAAAAAGTGATCGTATCGATAAATTCTATTATTTCTTTCCGCAAACAGTAGCTTTTGTCGCGGTCGCAAAAAATGTCATGCCTGCAGCATGGCACACACCCATCTCAGCTCAACCGCCTTTATATGGAGTACTCGTTGCGCCTAAAAGATATACATTCGATCTGCTTAAGAAGGAAAATGGCTTCACAGTAAATTTTCTAGAGCATAAACAAGCACAAATAAGCGCTCAAGCTGGCAGTATTTCAGGAAGAAACATTGATAAATTAGAAAAACTTGGTATCCAGTATTTTGATGCCGAAAAAGTCAACGGACCCATCCTCGGATCGAGTTATGCTGCTTTTGAATGTGAAAAGTACGGGGTCGCTGAATATGGTGACCATCATCTGTTCATCGGACGTATTGTTCTAATACACTATCGCAAAGATATCTTAGATGCTGATTGCCTTGTCGACGAAAAAAATATCTTTCCCATGCTTTACTTTGGTAAAGATCGGTACATAACAACCGAACCTGGCACCATCATTATCCATAAAAGAGACTAGACCGATCAGGATGAGGATCGGTTTTCACATATCAGTAGCGGGTGGTTTTGAAAATGTTATTGAACGCGCACGCGAACGATCGTGTGAAACAATACAGCTTTTTTCAAGAAACCCCCGCTCATGGAAGTACCGGGCTTTAGATAAAAAAGATGTTGGTTTATATACAAAAGCCATAAAAAATACAAATATCGCACCGGTTTTTATTCACATGCCATATCTCGTTAACCTGGCGACACCTGATAAAAGTCTATATAAAAAATCAGTAGATTCGCTCATTATCGAGTTACAAAGAGCCGCCGCCATAACCGCACATTTCGTGATCATGCACATCGGTTCTTCAAAAGATGAAGAACAAGGGATCAAGCTAATGATCAAAGGGATAAATCAAGCGTTGCATTGCGCTGAGAATGATATTATTCTGCTATTGGAGAATACTCCGAAAAGTGGAAATGAATTAGGTTACGATTTTGACCAGATAAGTAAGATAATAAGTGGTATTGAACCTGCGGAGCGGATCGGTGTTGTGCTGGATACTGCACACGCATTTGCTGCCGGCTATCCGCTCAATACAAAAAAAGGAGTGGCGCGCACCCTGAATGAATTCGATAACACAATCGGTATCGATAGATTGCATTTAGTCCATTTCAATGACTCAAAAACATCGCTTGGTTCGTGTCATGACCGGCATTGGCATATTGGCAAGGGTAATATCGGTAAAGGTATGGGTCATATTATTAACCACCATCTATTACAAACAAAGCCTTTCATCCTGGAAACTCCGAGAAAAAGCCTGCAGGATGATCTAATGAACCTTGCGGCAGTCAAAAAATTCCTTAGGAACCAAAAAAAGTAATGACGTATCTCTTGACCACGGCAAAAATATGTATATCATAAATATAGTTAAAGGAGGATTAAATTGGCACATGCATATACGCCAGGACTCAAAGTCCTTGCTCATACTGTATTGACAAAAGAACGCCGTCTCCCGCTACCGGGTGATATTGTGGTAAATAAAAACGATAAGGTCGTTGGTGAACAGGTAGTTGCAAGAACTAATCTACCAGGGAATGTTCAAACATTGAATGTCGCAGGGCTTTTGGGTATCTTGGCGGATGAAGTTGACGACGCTATGCTCAAGAAGGCTGGCGACACGATCGAGAAAGAAGAAGTTCTTGCTCAGAGCAAAGGCCTTTTCGGTCTTTTCAAATCACATGTTAAGAGTCCGATCAAAGGTGTCATAGAAAGTATCTCAAGAATTACTGGTCAGTTGATATTAAGAGAACCTCCCATCCCGGTTGAAGTAATTGCATATATTGATGGACAGGTTATTGATGTAATTAAGAACGAAGGTGTTATAATAAGAACGACTGGCAGTTTTATACAGGGTATATTTGGTATCGGCGGGGAAACAATCGGTGAATTAGCAATGGCCGCCAAGGATCCTGATGAGGTACTCACAGAAAAACAGATAGATAAATCATTCAAAGACAAGATAATCATCGGTGGTTCAATCGTCACTTATGATGCTTTGGAACAAGCCAGGAAAGTCGGGGTTAAAGGTATTGTGGTCGGTGGTATTGAAGACCAGGACCTTAAACGTTTTATGGGTTATGATATCGGAGTTGCGATCACCGGTTCTGAGCAGGTAGGTCTGACCCTGGTGGTAACCGAAGGATTCGGTAAGATGAGGATGGCTGATCGAACCTTCCAGTTGCTAAAATCTCTGGCCGGAAAAAAATCTTCAATAAATGGCGCAACGCAGATCAGAGCCGGAGTCATGAGGCCTGAGGTGATCGTACCATTAGAAGATGTGTCCGAATCCAAAAGAACTGCTGACTTATCAAGGGGCAGTGGTCTCGAGGTCGGCATGTCGGTCCGGATAATTAGGGAACCACATTTCGGTGCAATAGGCAAGGTCGTTGCATTACCGGTTGATCTACAAAAAATAGAGACCGAAGCTGTGGTGAGAGTACTCGAGGTCGAATTGGCAGACAAACAAGTTGTTGCCTTACCTCGAGCTAATGTGGAAATAATTGAGGAGCAATGATGGTTGCATTAGTACTTTTACTGATATCTACATCCGGGGTAAATACCCTTTTATTACCAGCATCTCCGGTTGGTATGACAACTCACTTTGCAGTATCTAGAGATGCTGAAGCGATTTTCTACAATCCGGCGAATTTCCAAGCCCATGATAATTATCAAATCTGGTGTTCATACAATCGCTTTTACCTTTCGATGCAGAGCGTTTCATTAGCATTAAGCAAGAAAATCAGCAATATAAATTTTGGTATTGCTTTTCTTAACTTTGATTATGGTGATATTGAATGGCATCCAGATTATCCATCGGAAGATTCCCTGACGTATTATACGGGAAATGATTTTACCGTTGTATTGGGTGGTAGCCTGCCGGTCACAGCTCAGGGTAAAATCGGTTTAAACCTTAAATACATATCAGAAAATATCTACATTTACTCAGACTACGCGTTAGCTTTTGATGTATCATTTGCTTATGCTGGATCCAAAGCCGGTATCAGTTTTGGTGCAGTTAATATCGGCTCGAAGCTAACCTTGAAAAATGAAAGCATTAACCTGCCGGCACGTATAAGTATCGGGACCTTCTATGATTTCAAGAAATTCGTGCCCAGTATCGATATTCATTACCTGGTAAACACGGCTGAATTTGAGGGTGGATTTGGCATTGATGTCCCCATCCACAAGATCGTTAGTTTGAATGCCACCGCACATTACCGGGATGTTGTCTATCCTGGTTTTGGGTTAACGATCCGACCAGGCAGTCTTGTTGTCAAGTATGCAGGAGCTCTGTATCCATACAATCTAGGATTAGTCAATACCCTCGGGATAGGTTTTGAATTTTGATGAACGGCATCTGGCTTGATTTTGAAAGACCAATAGTTGAACTCGAGAAAAAAATCGAAGAGCTTAAGGGACTGAAAGGCGTTGATGAAGAAATCAAACGTCTTGAGTCCCAGGCTAAGCGATTGAAAAAAAGAATATACTCTAATCTGACTCGCTGGCAGCGTGTTCAGCTGGCACGTCATCCACGACGTCCTTACCCTTTGGATATCATTCCTCTGATCGCCGAGGATTTCATAGAACTTCACGGTGACCGACGTTTTGGTGATGATTCGGCGATGGTTTCAGGGATCGCCAAATTTGACAAATATAATGTCGCTATTATCGCTCAACAAAAGGGGAGAGATACAAAGGACAAGATCAAGCGCAATTTTGGCATGCCCCATCCAGAAGGCTATCGTAAGGCCCTACGGATAATGAAAATGGCGGCAAAATTCACAATGCCGGTTATTAGTATGGTCGACACGCCAGGGGCTTATCCAGGTGCAGAGGCCGAAGAACGTGGTCAGGCAGAAGCGATCGCCACTAATCTATTCGAATGTTCTGTACTACCTGTGCCGATCATCGTTTTGATCCTGGGTGAAGGTGGTTCGGGTGGTGCTTTAGCGATCGCGGTTGGCGACAGAATTCTCATGATGGAAAATTCAATCTATTCAGTTATCTCTCCAGAAGGCTGCGCTTCGATACTGTGGCGCAATTCCTCCAAGAATAAGGAAGCGGCTGAAGCTTTAAAAATTACGGCACCTGATCTTGCCGAGCTTGGCATAATCGATGAAATCGTAGCAGAACCTGTGGGCGGCGCACATTTAAATCCGGAGGAAACTGCCCTGAACATTAGGGAAGCACTGATCAAGAATCTCGGTGAGCTAACCAAGATACCGGTGGATAAATTAATCCCACAAAGAATCAATAAGTTTCGAAACATGGGGGTTTATAAAGAATAATGGCATTACAGGGAAACCTTGAGGATTTTGAACTGACCGATGTGTTCCAGCTTATTCAACTCGGTCAAAAAGATGGTGGCCTTCGCATTCAGTCTGAAGACGATGTCGGAATTGTCTATTTCAAGGGGGGCATTGTAATACATGCCAAGACCAATTCAATCCAGGGTGAAACCGCTATTGATACTATCTTAAGCTGGAAAAAAGGAAGGTTCGTCTTCAACCCAAATGAAGAAACACTCGAACGGACTGTGGAGCTGCCGATCCAGCAAGTAATACTCGAGGCTGCACGCCGCATCGATGAAATGAATAAAATTCAGAAACTCATCCCTAACTTCGAGGTTATCGTAAATATCATTGAAGTACCTGAAGCGGGTGTAGAAAAAATACATCTGAAGCCTGAAGAATGGAAAATCCTTTCGTTCGTCGACGGTTCTCGAAGTATCAGAGAGATCGCATCGAAAGTAAGTGTCTCAGAATTCGAGACCGCACGTGTTTTATACGGTCTGATATCGTCGGGGTTAGTGAAAATCGTCAAAAAAGCTCAACCAGTAGTAAAACCGATTGAAAAGCCTGCCGAAAAAAAGGAAGAAAAGAAAGATGGTGGCGGTCTTTTCGGTTTGTTCAAGAAAAAATAGACCGTCCTTTTCAATTCATTCAATCAGAACCAACTCTATAGATTTTTAATAAGCTCAAGAAAGTTCTTATAGGGGATCGCAGTCCATGACTCTGCAGCAACCGCTCCGCCTGATAAGCTTATCATAGATACCTTTGCTGCTGATTGTTCATCCGGTGCATCATAGATATCAAGAAAATCATATGGGCCCAGGAGTGCATAATGGGCAAGGAATTTGACCTCCGGACAATTTTTCTTTACCTTCTCAAGCCATTTGCGACCTATCTCAGCACGTTTTTTTACATCTTTTGTCAGTTCATGTGATAGCTTCGTTGCCAGTATATATGTCGCCATGTTACCTCCTTATTCTACACAAGTATCCATTTGATCATAATGATCATCGTATGTATCCATTGTTATTTTCCACGCATCGCCCTCTTTTATCAAACATAGTTCATCCTCTTCCTCACCGTATTTGTCACTAATCAGCTTGATCTTGACTACGGCCTTGGATTCACCGATTTCCTCATTCAATATTTCATATTCGAATTCATCGGGCAGGTCAGATTCATCCCAGTTCTCGAGCATCTCTTGACGCAGCTCTTTGACAACGCACGCGGCGCAGAGTTCCTTATCGCGATCGCGGATTGCCTGAAACAATGTTTCAAGTGTCTCTCTGGGCGAGCCGAAATTTTCAGCCCAGCATGGTATAATAAATAACAATATTATACAGTTAGGAATCAATACGGATAATGTTTTCTTCATAATAGTCTCCCGTAATATGTAGAAAGTTAACTCCTTTTTTTCCTGATGTCAATGGCTTCTTGACAGATAAGTCGTAATCAATATACTCTCGCTATATCACAATGCAAAGATCATTTTACCAAAGGGTTATTGATGTTATCCGAAGAGTACCTAAAGGGCAGGTAACAACGTACGGACAGATTGCAAAGCTCGCTGGCAACCCGCATAGTGCGCGACAAGTTGCCTACATTCTTCACTCATCCTCGTCCAAAGAGAACCTACCCTGGCACAGAGTGATAAACAGCAAGGGTTGCATCGCGCTCAAACATAAACATGGCTATGAACTTCAAAAGCAATTGCTTGAGGACGAGGGCCTTGTTTTTGATGAAAGCGGCTGCATCGACCTCGGGCGCTATCTCTGGCGCACATAATCTCTGCAGCCGATTATTAATTACCGGGTTATTTTTTGTACAGATTCAGATGCTGCAATTTTCCATCTTTATCGCGAGACTCATTGCCAATAAGCTCATCAGATTCCAATTCAGTATTGCAGTTAGCATCATACCTTTTTAGCTCAGCGGTCTTCGCGTCGTTGAGCTCATTAAAAAAATTAAGGATCTCTTGTTTCCCGGCGAGCTTTGTGCTTGTTTCTTCGCTGCTTATCGCATCGAGCACGTATGCCTTGAGTAATTTATCTTTCACCTCGTTAAAGAACTTCGGGTTGGCAAAAATATCAACGCAGATGACTTCGCCATTCAAGGCCATGATCATACCGACTATACCATCATCTTTCATGCCCTGGTTCATCGCATCAAGGAATGGTTTGCTCTTTTTCTCCACTTCCTCGCTTGATAGTATTGCGCCATAAGTCCCACTTTGAGATGAAATATCGATCTCGGCGCACTTCTTGCTTACCTCACCCCAAACTTCCTGTTGGTCCTTGAACTGAAGGGCAGTTCTAACACCTTTGCTGCCGACCGCACCGCCGGACATGAATTCGACTGATTGCCCATGCCACCTGCCGTGTTCAACGCAGCGGACCTCTACCATAATCTCCTTGCCGCCCGGGATGAGAATATCAAATGAGACCATCCGGTCTTGCTTACCACCGATTATGATCTCACCGGCCATAATATAGATCGGCTTAGATCCGGTGTTTTTTATCAAAACTGTCGGCACTGATGCACTTGATAATTCAGAAATGTGCACGACCTTAGCACGATGAGCTTCATCCAGGGTGATGTATTCCTCGACATCGATCGAGGTCTTTCTGAAAACAGGATAGATGGCGAGATGCTTGTGTGATACCGGGCTTTGGACCACGAAATCCTGGTCAAGCTCAAACGGGAAATCACCAGACCCCTTACCCATCATATAGGAAAGCAATTCATCGCTCGCACCGGCATTTTTCAGCTTAATGATATCCTCGGTAGATAAATCAAAGCTCATACCTTTGTTGGCGATGTGTTCTTTGATAACCACTTCGCCAACCTTTGCCTTGAGTAGCGTGATCACATCATTGACACTCTTTGAACCAGTGATCCCGAGACATCCAACAAGGCACAGCGCGATGATTGCGCTACTTAAAAGGATGCTGATCCTCCTTAGCATATTTACCCCCTTTTTTCGATAATCTCTACAAACTCAAGTTCTGTCATAATATAACTTGCTCCAGAACCCCTATTTATTACTATTACAAATATTTCTAAAAATTATTCCCGGAGATTAATGGCTAAAGGGTGTTATTTGGTCTTTTTTCTTGTTCTGGTTTTATTATATTTGGCCTCGACGATTGAAGCAATACCACCTCGTGGATTGAATGCGCCGCGTACGATTGCCCAACGGGGTTTCGTTGCTTTGACAAAATCTCTCAGTATACGATTTACTGCATTTTCGTAAAATATACCGAGATTTCGATAAGCTAAAATGTATAGTTTTAACGATTTTAACTCTACAAAATATTCATCTGGCTCATACTCGATCGTGATATTACCGGCGTCAGGCAAACCTGTTTTTGGGCACAGCGAAGTGTACTCAGGGATCGCGATCGTAATTTTATAATTTTTGAATTGATTAGGCAGTACTTCGAGTTCTGGTATCTTCGCCCCGAGACCGGCTTTAGCGTGGTGTTTTGTATACTCAACCATGGTGTATTATAGTGCTCCAGGACTGGAAGTCAATGGCTTTAAACTGTTAGCTATTGTCGGTCAACGATTTAATGAAACGTTTTGATGTCGCTACATAGCCCAGCTGTCGGTAAAAACGATGGGCATCGACTCGTTGATCACCACTCGTTATTTCTATGCATGAACAACCATTTGCCTTTGCATACTTTTCCGCGATCTCCATCAAGCGGCGACCGATATATTTACCTCGATATGCTTCAGATACTATCAGGGCAGTAACCCTACATAGATTTCCTGCCCGGTGCAGCAACGGCATTATGTGTAAACTAAGGCAGCCAACTACATGATCATATTTCTGTGCGACAAGGATCCGGTCTTTCGTTCTCTTGCTCAATTTTCTTATTTTCTTTAAGGTATGATCATGGTCCTGTGGGTAACCAAGCTCTTTCAAAAGACCGGCTATTGCCTGAGAATCATCTGTTTCCGCGTCTCTAATTACTATTGTGAGCTCTTCAGGATCGCTTTTTGCTGGTAACATTCTTTAGCTGATGTTGAATAAACCGCTGATAAGAAAAAACATAAAAGCTTAACCTATCTGCTCAGCAGCCCGTGTAAAGCATGCTGAAACCCGAATCAAAACGGGTGTGAACTGCCCGGCCTATCGTGTAATACGGTTTATCTAGTCTGAAGATCTTTTTGTGTTTCACTTTGTTCTACACACCTGGTCTTGATCGCTGGCAACTATTTGGATGGTCGATTCAATGATCCGATATCTTTCGGCAAGGTACTCATTTAATCTGGTGATGAGTAGATCATGATCTGCGCAGACTCTGACGGTATCATCAAATCTTATGTGGGCTGAAAACACGAGCATGTCAGCAGTGATCGTCCAGATATGAATATTAAGAAGATCTTCGATTTCGGGAAACTTTTCTTTCAGGTCTTTCGCTATATTATCCACATTAAGACCAGACGGTGCCATTTCAAGAAGGATTATTACAGACTCTCTCAAGACTCCCCAGGCCCAATAGACAATAACCACCGATATACCGATGCTGACCAAAGGATCGAGTATATTCCAGCCGGTAAAATGAATAACAATCGCAGCAATAACGATACCCACAGAGGACGCCGCATCGGCAAGCATATGGTAGAAAACACCCCGGATATTCAAGTCCTTTTCATGGGCTCCATGCAGGATCATAATGCTCGCGATATTCACAGCAAATCCGATAATGCCGATCAATAGCATACTGAGACTGAGGACGTCCCTCGGATGGATGATCCTCAATATCGCCTCATAGATAATAAAGCAAACAACCAGAAGGAGAAACAGACCATTGATCAAAGCGGCTAATACCTCGGCACGGTAAAGCCCGAATGTTCGGTGATGACAGGGTGGTTTTCGAGCGATCAATATTGCCACAAGACTGATCCCAATTGCAAAACAGTGACTGAACATATGTCCTGCATCACTGATCAAGGCTATGCTGCGTGTTAAGTAACCACCGACAAGTTCGATGAGCATCACTATTAGGGTGATTATCAAAGAAAATATCAGCCGCCTTCTAGCGACCGATCGGTATTCAAAAAGGTGTTCAGCGAAAGCGCCTTTCATGAGTTATTGCATGTATTGATATCTGGTCTTCAAGGGATTGTCTATCAAGAATTACTGCTTAAACAAGGGTTGTTATCGAGGATTAATAAATCCCTGTTTCGCTTCACTCGAATTCGAAGCCTTGGGCAAAAAGCCTTAAGCAGACATCGACGACGGCCTTATCAAAAAGCACACCGCGGTTCGATGAAATTTCCTCTAGAGCTTTGTCCGTACTGAGTGCAGCACGATAAGGTCGATGTGAAACCATCGCCTCAACCACATCGGCGATGGCGAGTATTTTTGCTTCTTCTAGTATTTCTTCGCCGGTCAGACCGCGCGGATAACCAGACCCGTCTATCCGTTCATGATGTTGGAGTACGATCTCAGCTACATCCCACGGGAATTCGATGGTCTTGAGGATCTCGTAGCCGGCTTTGCAGTGTGTCTTTACTAAGGCCATCTCAATATCATTCAATGCGATTGGTTTATTCAGTATCTCCGCGGCAACATGAATTTTCCCGATATCATGAACGATCCCAGCTACTCTGATACCATCAACCCGGTCAGGCACAAAACCCATTTCCCGGGCAATAGCTACGGCAAGCTGAGTAACTCGATGTTGATGACCTGCGGTGTAGGGATCTCTCTTCTCGGTTGTAGAAGCAAGCGCATTTACCGTACCATTGAGAACAGCTTTTAATTGTTGGTAACTGCTCTTCAAATCCTGTTCGGCCTTGATCCGGTCTGTTATATCATCGATTATCCCATCATAATATTGGACATTACCTTCTTCATCTTTAATCGCCACAGCTGATATTGAAGCAAAAAATGGCGTTCCATCTTTCTTCCTCAACTGGAGAATTTCATCTTTGACATATCCATAGGTGAGCATCTTTTCATTGAACCTTCTGCGATCTTCAGGCATCTGGTACAATTCCGAAACATCAAGTTTTAGAAATTGCTCTTTACTATCGTGCCCAAACATCTTCACAATGGCTTTGTTGGCTTCAATGAAAGTACCCTTAGGACCGACAGTATTCCGGTAAATGCCCACATTCACATTTTCAGTGAGGGTTTTATACTTCTCTTTGCTCTGGCGTAGATGTTGCTCCACATTTTTACGTTCAGTTATATCAAGAATTTGAGCCATGGTCACGTTTTTACCTGCTGAATCTTTGATCACCGTAGAACTGATTTCCACTCGTCTTTTTTCACCGCTTTTCTTAACAACATTGAACTCGTATCGTGATTCGACTTTTTCTCCTCTTTGCCTTCGAAGATACCGATTAGCAACAATCTCTCGACTTTCATCATCGAGGAATTCTCTAAAATCATGACCGATGATTTCCTCCCGTGGATGATCGAGAATCCGGCATAATTCGTCGTTGACATACGTAAAACAATATGCGTCATTTACAATGAGAATCCCGGCGTGAGAATTTTCTACTATTGAACGGTAGCGATTTTCAGAGTCATGTAGTGCCGCCTGGGTTTTCTTGCGCTCTGAAATATCTCGAGCAATATTCAAAACCACCGGCTTCCCTTGATATTCAATGACCCTGCTCGAAAGCTCAATCGGGATTATCTTACCCTGTTTTGTTACATGGGCAGTCTCGAAAAACTTAGGACCTTTTTCCCTCAACTCTTCAATCCGTCTCATCACAAGAGAGGCATATTCAGAGCTATCAATATGCATCGAGGTCATCTTCAAAAACTCTTCTCTGGAATAGCCCAAACGATCACAAGCGGTCTGATTCACTTCAAGGAAATTACCTTCAAGGTCATGAATGAACATGGCATCGCTTGCTGAATCAAATATCGTTCGCAGCTGTTTCTCGGATTCCTTCAAAATACGTTCTGCCTGTTTTATGACAGTCAGATCCATTGTAACTTCCGCTGCGCCGACGACCTCACCCTTTTCATTTTTCACTGGATAGCCGTGCAAGAACCACGAACGACCATCAGGTGACGTCATCTCCATTTCGTGGGGTTGACCAGTTACCAGGGCCTTTTCAACTGGACAGTTATCGCATATGGTCTTTCGGTTTTGCCAGATCTCATGACAATTCAAACCGATTAATTCGTCAGGCGTCATGCCGACCGATGATGCAGCGGCACGGTTTACCCATACGATCTTCATATTCATATCGTGGTAGACGATGTGCTCAGCCATGCTGTTAAAAACACCGATTTTTTCTTGTTCTACTGTTTTCAGGGCCTGCTCAAGAGCTTTACGTTTTTGTATTTCTTTTTCTAACTCAATCTTTGATTTCGAGATATCATCCAGGCATCGATTAACCTGCGCTTCCAGTTCTTCGATACGCTGCTTTTCGATGTCCGGTTCCTCGTTCACGGTGTTCTCTTCGCTAACTCAGTCAAAAGAATGAGCCGCATCTGGATAGATCCCTTTTTTCACTTCATCCTGATACTGCTTAACCGCCTGTTCAATCACTTCTTTAACATGCGCATATTGTTTGACAAATTTCGGGGAAAAACCGTTGAAGAGTCCTATTACATCGTGTAATACAAGGATCTGACCGTCGCAATAAGGCCCTGCCCCGATCCCGATCGTCGGGATAGAAATATGTGCGGTGATATCTTTTGCCAGTAGGGCCGGGATTTTCTCAAGGACCAGGGCAAAACAACCGGTTTCTTCAAGTAATTTCGCATCAGCCACAAGCTGGGATTTACTCTCCTCGGTATTACCCTGCAATTTGTAGCCTCCGAACTTATGAACCGATTGAGGGGTCAGACCGAGATGACCCATTACCGGGATACCGATCTCAACCAGCCTTTTTATTGTATCGATGACTGGAGCACCACCTTCCAGTTTAACGCCAGCCGCACCTACTTTCAAAAATCTCCCGGCATTGTA
>Ga0307444_1000076_pt1 | contig 51371 bp, 52 predicted proteins | sample SalMarSW160340MG_FD_202145 | JGI IMG/M metagenome (GOLD analysis project Ga0307444, IMG submission 202145) | Salt marsh sediment microbial communities from the Plum Island Ecosystem LTER, Massachusetts, United States - SW1603-40 | ecosystem: Environmental > Aquatic > Marine > Intertidal zone >...
CACACGAGACCCGGGCTGACAGCCTCGATCGGGCTCGGGCTCAGTGTCTCCCGCAAGGTGGCACGGCTGATGGATGGCGAACTCGTCTACACATATGAAGACGGGTGGAGTGTCTTCCGGCTGGAGCTGCCCGCGGCGCTCTGACCGGGCCATGTTCTTGCGAACCCAGGGCTCGGGGAACCGCTCTCCGATCCCCTGAGCCCTGGGTTCGCGAATTGGCAGGGGCGGCTAGCCTCGCCGGATGCGGTTCCGTGAGATCGAGCATCACCTTCGCGCGGGCCTGGCCGGCTACGGGTGCGTCGAGGCGACTCTCTTTGACGGTCCGGGTACGACGATCGCCCCGGTCGAGGACCGCGAGGGAACCAGACGCGCGTCGACCTATCAGATTGGAGTTCACACCGTCGTCTACTGCGATCCTGCCGTTGCTGACCTCGTTCGATCGTTGGTCGATGCCACGGAGTCGTTTCGCCCTTCGGAACTCGCCGGCTGGGCGAAGACCCAGGGATTCGAGTTCGAAGGTGGCGGCTGGATCCACGTTGCAGATGCCTCGATGCTACGTTCCGTCGATCTCCCAGAAGGTGCGAGCGTCTCGGTGCTCGATGGCGAGGATGCCACCCATCGGGCACGTATCGGCGACCTAATAGCGACGGTCGGCCCGGCGGATGCCGATGAGGCCGATCTCGATCTCGACAACCTCGACCCGCTCATCGTGGCGCTCGTCGATCGCGAGGGCAGGATCGGCGCCTACGCCAGCGAACGGCCCTTCGAGTACGGCGAAGGTTTCGCCGACATTGCGATCGCCACCCGTCCCGACCTGCGGGGGAAACGATGGGGGAGCGCCGCCGTCACGGCGCTCTGCCAGCACATCTTCGACCGGGGTCGGCTTCCGCTGTATCGCTGCAGCTGGGACAACATGGGTTCGCGCCGCCTCGCACTGTCACTTGGATTCGTCGAGACGGTCACCCTCGCCGCGATGCGGGTGCAGGAACCACACTGAACGGACTTCTCCCTGGAGCGAGTAGCTTCGAGGACAGGAGGAGAGCATGAGGTCCCGCAAGATCAATCCGTGGCTGTTGATTCTGATCTCGATCCTCGTCGCCGTTGTGGTCACTCGAATCGCGTTCGCTGCAAACGAGGCCCGGCACAAGACGGAAGACACCTAGTTCGCAGCTACGACTTGGCAAGCAAGTCCAAGCCGATCTGGTCGACGCTGTGGTACGTGTTGGTGAGCACGACGACCCCGACCTGCTTGTCCTCGAGGAACCCCACGTAGCAGTAGTAGCCGCCAGTCGCTCCAATGTCCTCGACCACCTCCCCGTAGCTTCGATGCCGGATGTGCCAGCCGAAACCGATGTCGTAGATGTCGTTCGCCTGGTGGAACCGCTGGTGGGTCAGTTGCATCGCGTCATAGAGATCGGACTCCTGGAGGCCGAGGTTCGCCGCGAGGTAGGTGAGCAGATCGCGTACGGTGCTGCGCAGCTCGCCCGCTCCGGCGAGCGTCGGGTTGTCCCACAACGGGAAGACGACCTTGCCCCGGTAGCCGAGCGCGAGACGGCTCTCCATGTCGGGAGTGAGCGTGGCCCTCGTGTCGGGCATGCCCAACTCGTCGGTGATGCGGGAGGTCACCAGCTCCTCGTAACTCATACCGGTTCGCAACTCGAGGATGTGGCCGAGTACACCCATCCCGAAGTTCGAGTACAGGTATTCGGACCCAGGCGGGGTCAGCAACTCCACGAGGCCGAGCTCCTCGTACATCTGGTCGAATGTGTAGTCGGCGTAAGGTCGCAACTCGTCGGCGGGGTTGAGGTTGTCCGGGATGTTCGGCAGCCCCGATGTGTGTGTAGCAAGATCGACGAGGGTGATCGATCGACCCTCGTACGTGGGCACGGTCACGTCGGCGGGCAAGTACTCCTCGATCGGATCCGAAAGCGACAGCTCGTTGTGCTGGACCATGTCGGCGAGGAGGATGCCCGTGAACGACTTGCCCGTCGAGCCGATCTCGAAGACCGTGTCCTCATCCAGCGGTCTGCCCCCTTCCAGGGTCGACGCGCCGTACGCGAAGACGTCCTGTCCGCAGGGGCTGACGACGCCTATGACGATGCCCATGTTCAGTTCGGCATCGACGTACTGACGGACCTCGTTCTTGATCGATTCAGGGATCAGGTCACCACACTCGGGGGTTGTGGTCGTCGTCCCCGGAGGGGCCGTCGTCTCCGAAGGGGCCGTCGTCGCGGGTGGGGTCGATGCCGGCGTCGATGGGAGTGTTGTCGACTCGACGGTCGACGGCGTACACGAAGCTACGAGCGCGATCGCCAGCGCGGCAGCCGCCCTGAGAGCTGGATCGACTCTCATGCATCAAGGGTAGCGAGTAGTTCATTGGGAGGCTTCGGCCATGAGTTGGTTGCTCGCAGGTCTCATCATGAATGGTCGGCACTAGTCACTGCAGTGTTCTGTAGGGTGCTTGTCGATCCTGCACCGGGTACTAGGAGCCTGAGACAGACACCATGAATGTGGATGACGCGTTCGGATAGGCGGAGGCGACGTCAATGAAGTAGGCGCCGGCAGTGGGTTCGTCGATCGTGACGGTCCGTGTATCAGTGCCCCTCGAGCGGTCGGTCCATACTTTGGCCAGGTTGGCGTGGCGAACGAACAGATCCAGGTCGCCGGAGAGACCGGTGAGGTCGACGGTGATGGATGCCACCCCGTCCGGGACCTGCACACAGAAGTACTGCCGGGCCGTCGGTGCCTCCGACCTGCCCACGACTTCGGAATGGAGCGAATCTCCGATCAGCATCTCAGTCGCCGGAGCAGCGCAGACATCCGGGTCCGGGATGGTGACAGTGGTGAGTGGAGCGACAGATTCGGGGGTCGTGGATACGGCGAGGGTGAACGGCGACGAGGCGGGGCCCTTCTCCGGTCCCACCTTGATGAAGTAAGGACCAGGGCCTGGTTCGTTGATGGTGATGCTCTCGTCAGTGGTGTCGAGTTCCTTCGATGTCCAGTACTCGCCCAGACCCGGGTACTGGAGGGTCGTCAAGAACCCGTAGCCCACGAACGGTCAAGCCGGTCACTTGGAACGCAAGACTGTCCACTTCGGGCGGAACGTACCCGACGTAGAAGCAGACATCGGCGTCGGTCGACGAGTCCGTCGAGGAGCCGAGGGCTACTTGAGTGGGAGGAGGGTCCTCACAGACGAGCGACGGTCGGGCGGCGGTGGTCGTGGTTCGCGCCACGGTCGTGTTCGCGGACTGGCCGGCCACAGTGGTACCCACTGCGCCGGCATCGTCGGTGGATGAGCCGCAGGAGGCAAGGGCGAGCGAGAGAGCCAGGACTCCCAACTGCCGGAACCTCTTCACCGTCATGCCGACATGCCTTCGGATAGACCAACGATCGTCTCCTCGTACTACCACGGGTCATCTGTTGGGCGGCTGGTCGTTTCTGCACTTGAGCCGCCTCTGAACCAGCAGCGGGTGAAGCCAGGCGGATATCCTCAGAATGACAAGGAGGCGGAATGGAGCAGACACCGGTGCGTGTCGCCGGCACACGAATCACTACTGGTCGATCCATTGAGGTCACCAACCCCTACTCGAACGAGGTGATCGGGCTCGTTCCAGCATGCGATGCCGCGACCGTCGTGACCGCCTGCGAGGCCGCAGCCGTGGCGCTGGCCAGAGATGACTTCCCTCAGTACCGCAGAGCGGAAGTCCTCGAGAGGGCCGCAAGGCTCGTCTCCGAGCGAATCGACGATTTCGGCCACACGATCGCACTCGAGGCCGGCAAGCCGATCCGGACCGCGCGTGGCGAAGCAGCCCGCTGCGTCGATACACTGACCTTCGCTGCTGCCGAGGCCAGGAAGCTCACCGGCGAGATGATCCCGATGGACGCTTCCCAGTCCGGATTTGGGCGACTCGCGTTCGCCTTGCGCGTTCCGATCGGCGTGGTAGCCGCCATCACGCCATTCAACTTCCCGCTGAATCTCGTCGCCCACAAACTCGCGCCTGCCATAGCCGCCGGCTGTCCCGTCGTCCTCAAGCCTGCGTCCTCGACACCGTTCTCGTCGATCATGCTCGTCGAGTTGCTGATCGAAGCCGGTATGCCGGCCGACTGGGTGTCGGTTGTGACAGGTTCTGGCAAGGACGTCGGTGAGCCGCTGATCACCAACCCGATTCCAGCGCTGGTCACATTCACGGGGAGCCCTGCCGTCGGCTGGCGTATCCCGGCACAGGCACCGCGCAAGAAGATTTCGCTGGAACTGGGCTCGAACTCGCCGCTGATCGTTGAACCGGACGCCGATCTGGATCTGGTTGCCTCCAAGGTGCGGGTTGCGGGGTTCTCCCATGCCGGCCAGAGCTGCATCTCGACCCAACGGATCCTCGTACACGAATCGGTCCACGACCGTTTTGTCGACATTCTCGCGGAGGCGATCGGAACGCTCGTTGTCGGCGACCCTCTCGATGAAACGACCGACGTGGGTCCACTGATCTCGCCCGAAGAAACACAGCGGGTCCTCGACTGGATCGACTCGGCAGTCGCCGACGGCGCCAGCGTGGTGACAGGTGGTGTGCTGGCGGACGGACTGCTCATGCCGACGCTCGTGGACAATGTCCCGCTCGAGGTCGACCTCTGTGCGAAGGAGGTGTTTGGACCCGTGGTGGCCGTGATCTCCTACTCCACGTTTGAAGAGGCACTCGATATCGCCGACACAGGCGACTATGGCCTCCACGCCGGGATCTTCACCACGGACCTGCGCAAGGCGCTGAAAGCCGTTCGGCAGCTTCACTTCGGCGGAGTGCTCATCAACGAGGTCCCCACCTATCGCGCAGATCAGCAGCCGTACGGCGGCGTCAAGGACTCTGGCAACACCAGAGAAGGCCCTGCGTACGCGGTGCATGAAATGACCCAGCTCCGTTTCGTTCACCTCGGCTAGGAGGCACCACGATGACAAGACTTACTCCACTGCTCACCCAGGCAACCGGGGTGACCGCTGTCAAGGGTGAAGGCGTCTACCTGTTCGATGCCGAAGGGCGCCGATACCTGGACTTCACATCCGGGATCGGTGTTACCAACACCGGTCATTGCCATCCGGCTGTCGTCGAAGCCGCCCAACGCCAGGCAGGTGAGCTGATTCACGGCCAGTACACGACCGTTCTGCACCCTGCACTCCTCGAACTGACGGAACGCCTGGGAGACGTGCTCCCTTCCGATCTCGACTCCCTGTTCTTCGCGTCGGCAGGAACCGAAGCCGTCGAGGCCGCGACCAGGCTCGCCAAACAGACGACCGGACGGACGAATCTCATCGTGTTTCAGGGGTCGTTCCACGGACGCACCACGGCCGCCCTGTCGATGACCACCTCCAAAGCCGCCTACCGGGCCGGCCTTCAGCCGCTCATGGCGGGCGTGTTCGTAGCGCCATTCCCTTACGCGTACCGGTACGGCTGGGACGAGGAGACGACCACGGCGTTCGCGCTTCAAGAACTCGACTACCTGTTCGCTACCCAGTCGGCACCACGAGAGACCGCAGCCATCTTCGTCGAGCCGGTCCTTGGCGAAGGAGGTTACGTTCCGGCGACACCGGGCTTCCTGGAAGGCCTGCGGGAACGGTGCGACCGCCACGGCATCCTGCTCGTGATCGACGAGGTCCAGGCCGGGTTCGGTCGCACCGGACGTTTCTGGGGTCACGAGCACTACGACGTACACCCGGACGTGCTGATCACCGCCAAGGGGCTGGCCTCCGGGTTTCCGCTGTCCGCGATCGCCGCTTCCACCGAGCTGATGGAACGGGCATGGGCCGGCTCCCAAGGTGGAACCTACGGAGGGAATGCCGTCGCCTGCGCGGCGGCCGTCGCGACTCTCGACGTCATCGAGAAGGAAGGACTCGTCGAGAACGCCGCCGCCCTCGGAACTGACCTCATGAGCGCACTTGGCGATCTCCAGCGACGCTATCCGGCGATCGGTGACGTGCGAGGCAAGGGGCTGATGGTGGCCACGGAGTTCACGGCCAACGGCGAACCCGACGCGGCCCGTGCCAAGCAGGTGCAGAAGGCTGTCGAGCAGCGGGGGCTGCTGATGCTCACCTGCGGACCCTTCGGCAACGTCATTCGATGGATTCCGCCTCTGATCGTGACGAGAGAGCAGATCGACCAAGCGCTGGGGCTCTTCGAGGAAGCCCTCGCCGAGACCGCCAAGGAGGACTGATGAGCTGGGGTATGTGGATCGACGGGCGCTGGGAGAAGTCCTCCGACGGGGCGACGAGCCAACTGGAGAATCCGGCAACGGGGGAGCGGACCGAGGAGGTTGCCGAGGCAGACGCCGCCGACGTCGACAAGGCGGTCGCTGCAGCGTCGCGCGCGTTTCCCGACTGGAGACGGTTGAGTCCAGGGGAACGATCCCAGATGATCTACCGGCTCGCGCAACTCCTCGACGAGCACGCGGAGGATTTCGCACGGGTAGAAACCGAGGACACCGGCAAACCGTACCGCTCGATGAGTCTCGAAGGTGACGTTGCGTTCTCCGTCGACAACCTCAAGTTCTTTGCGGGGGCCACACGAAGCTGGGCGGGAACCGCCGCCGGGGACTTCATGGAGGGCTACACGTCGATCCTGCGGCGCGAGCCCGTTGGTGTGGTGGGACAGATCACCCCGTGGAACTACCCACTGAACATGGGCGTCTGGAAGATCGGACCGGCGCTGGCCGCAGGATGCACGATCGTGCTCAAACCGGCGCCGACCACGCCTCGCACCACGCTGATGCTCGCCGAGCTGTCCAAGGAGGCCGGGTTCCCCGATGGGGTGTTCAACGTCATTACGGGTGGCGCGGTTCCCGGGCAGGCGATCGTCGAGCACCCCGACGTTCGCATGGTGTCACTCACAGGGTCGACGGGAACAGGCAGAAAGGTGATGGAGACTGCCGCCAAGACGCTCAAACGAGTCCACCTCGAACTCGGAGGCAAGGCGCCCTTGCTGGTGTTCGATGACGCGGACGTCGACGCCCTCGCGGTCGGCGCCACCGAAGGGGCCACCACCAATTCGGGTCAGGACTGCACCGCGGCGACCCGGGTCTACGTCGAACGCGACCACTACGACGCAGCGGTCGAGGCGATCGTCGAGGCGATGGCCGGTGTGAAGGTCGGCGATCCGTACGACGAGGACGTGACCATGGGGCCACTCATCTCGCAGGTCCACCGTGAGCGAGTCGGCGGGTTCGTCCAGCGGGCGGCCGCAGCGGGGGCGCGGGTAGTACTTGGTGGTGACGTTCCCGCAGGTCTCGACCGAGGGTACTTCTTCTCGCCGACGGTCATCACCGACGCGGACCAACACTCAGAGATCGTCCAGAGTGAGATCTTCGGACCGGTGCTCGTCGTGCTGCCGTTCGACACGGAGGAGGAGGCGATCCGACTGAGCAACGACGTCACCTATGGGCTTGCCGCGTCCGTGTGGACCAGGGACATCGGCAGGGCGATGAGGGTGTCCGCAGCGCTCGACTTCGGCACCGTCTGGATCAACGACCATCTCCCGGTCACCTCGGAGTTTCCGCACGGTGGGTTCAAGGAATCGGGCTTCGGCAAGGACCTCAGCGAGGAGGCGATGCTCGACTACACGGTCTCCAAGCACGTGATGATCAAGACGTAGGGCGAGCTTCGCTCACCCATAGGTCCCCCCAGGAGCCCGAAGGGCGACGTTGGGGGGAAAGTACCGCACCGGCGCGGCCGCTGGGGTAGGGGGGTAGTTTGCGGGCTCAGTTGGTGGGAACCACCCCCTCCGTCCTCGGCCTTCGCGGCCACCTCCCCAACGTCGGGCTCCGCCTGGGGGAGGAAACCCTCCCCTACTGATTCTGGGGGAAGCCGAGGTCGACGCCTCGGTGGATCGGGTCGCTCCATCGGGTGATCACAACCTTCGGCCGCGTGTAGAAGTGGATTCCCTCGGGTCCATAGATCGCGTGGTCGCCGAAGATCGATTCCTTCCACCCGCCGAACGAGTAGAAGCTCAACGGGACAGGAATCGGCACGTTGACACCGACCATGCCGACCTGGATTTCCGACTGGAACGTCCGGGCGGCACCACCGTCGTTCGTGAACACGGCGGTTCCGTTGCCCCACGGGTTGTCGTTCACGAGGCGGATCGCCTCCTCGAACGTCTCCACACGCACGACCGACAGCACCGGCCCGAAGATCTCGTCACGGTAGATCGTCATGTCGGTGGTCACGTGATCGAACAGGGTGGGTCCGACGAAGAACCCCTCTTCGTGGCCCGAGACCTGAATCGTCCGGCCGTCGGCGAGCAAAGTCGCCCCCTCGTCGAGCCCCTTGTCGATGTATCCGACCACCCGATCCCGGTGCCGGGGTGTGACCAGCGGTCCCATGTCCGAATCGGGATCCAGCCCCGGACCTACTTTCAAGCGAGCGATCCGTTCCTCGATCTTGGGCAGGAGAGCGTCCGCGGTGCCTCCGACCAGCACCAGGACCGAGATCGCCATGCAGCGCTCGCCTGCCGATCCGAAACCGGCCGATACGGCCGCGTCGGCAGCGAGATCCATGTCGGCGTCCGGCAAGACGACCATGTGGTTCTTGGCACCCGCCAGCGCCTGGACGCGCTTTCCGGAAGCGGTGGCGGTCTGATGAACGTAACGGGCGATCGGTGTCGATCCCACGAAACTCACCGCTCTCACGTCGGGGTGGGTGAGCAGTCGATTCACCGCCACCTTGTCGCCATGGACCACGTTGAACACACCCGACGGCAGTCCTGCCTCCGTGAACAGCTCGGCGAGCATCAGCGAGACCGATGGATCCTTCTCCGACGGTTTCAGCACGAACGTGTTGCCCGTGGCGATCGCCATCGGGTACATCCACATGGGGACCATCGCTGGGAAGTTGAACGGGGTGATGCCTGCGATAACGCCGAGCGGCTGGCGGATGGTCAACGTGTCAACGCCGCGTGACACGTTCTGCGAGAAGTCGCCTTTGAGAAGGTGTGGAATACCGCACGCGAATTCGACGACCTCCAAGCCCCGTGCCACCTCGCCCTGGGCGTCGGGGAGCGTCTTGCCATGTTGCCGGGAGACCATCCTCGCGAGATCGTCTGCCTGGTGTGAGAGCAGTTCCCGATAGGCGAACAGGATGCGCGCTCTGGCCGTCAGCGAGGAGTCGTGCCACTCGCCGAACGCCTCCAGAGCGTCTGCCACTGCATCGTCGACGTCACCGACCGTCGCGAAGGCGACCCGGTCGACCACCTGTCCGGTCGAAGGGTCATAGACGTCTCCCACGGACGCGGTGTGTCCCTCGTGCGCTTTGCCACCGATCCAGTGTGTGATCACCGTGCTCCTCCGTCTCGTCCCAGACTATTCACCGACCGAACCGGTCGAGGATTCGGTATCCCCAAGCGGCGAACGGCAAGAACCACGGACGTTTCCGGTAGTACCACCGCGTTGGAGAGGGGATCTCGGCGAACGGGCTGGACGCCAGCTCGCCAGTCATCATCCCAGCAACGTCGATGCCGAGGTAGGTGCCGAGCGCTACGCCGTGGCCGCCGTAGCCCATCGCATACCAGATGCCGTCGTTCGTCCCGATGTGGGGCAGCAGATCGAATGTCGCAGCGAGCTTCCCGCCCCAGCTGTGGGTGATCCGGTACGACTCGAGCTGCGGGAATATCTCGAGCAGCCTGCGATGGAGATCGCGGCCGCTCTCGTGGAGGTCGAGGTCCGGCCGGAGGTTCCGCCGCCCGCCGAGGAGGATCCGGTCGTCGGGCGTTCGTCGGATGTAGTTCAGGAACCTGCGGGCCGTCCACAGCATGTGACCTCCAGGGATCAGCTCCTTGGCGAGGTGCTCCGGTAGTGGCTCGGTGACGATCGAGTAGCTCCCGATCGGCACGACACCTCGATGGATGTTCGGGAACAGCGACCCGGTGTAGCCGTTCGTCGCTGCGAGCACCTGTGCTGCTCTGAACGATCCCCGACTTGTGAGGATCCGATATCCGAACCCGTCTCGGTGAACGCCGGTCACTTCGGAGTGCTCTGTGATGGTTGCCCCGGCCCGTAGTGCAGCGCAGGCCAACCCGAACGTGTAGCGGGCCGGGTGCAGACCCCCACTCACCGTGTCCGTCAGGGCAATCGAGAACAGGTCGCTACCCACCACTTTCCGAACGTCGGGACCGGTCGACACGTCGATCGGGAAGTCGAGGTTCTCGGCGCTCCATCGGGCATCTGCATCGAGATGCTCCACGTCACGTCGGGTGAGTCCGAGTTCGGCGGCACCGAACCTGGCGAACGAGCAATCGATCCGTTCCGACCGTGTGACTTCCTCGACCCTGTCTATGGCATCGATCGACGCCTGCCAGAGCCTGCGACCCAGGTCGCCGTAGTGGCGTAGCAGCGGCTCGACCGAGGGCTTGACCCCGTGAATGGCCATGCCGCCGTTGATCCCGCTTGCCCCCTCGCCGACGGCGCGAGTGTCAAGAACGGCAGTGGCGAGTCCGGCGCGCGCGAGGACCCGCGCAGCATTGAGACCCGTTATCCCGGCCCCGATGACGGCGACATCGACCATCGCCGGGGGATCGACGGTTGGGAGGCTTTCGGAGTAGTCGTCGGTCCAGAACGGAACGGTGCGAACGTCCATGACCGGAACGCTACTCATTTTCCCCGTGCAGCACCGACCGGGCCGACTGTCGCTGACTAACGTGCAAAGGGCGCATGGCGGATCTGATAGTGCGAGGCGGAACCATCTACACGATGGACGCCGCGCGGAGTTTGGGGACATCCATCCTGATACGCGACAAGCGGATCCACGCCGTCGGGCATGGCGAGGAGTTCCCTCACAGCGCCTCGACCGAGATTATCGACCTCCAGGGCCGATTCGTCCTACCCGGTTTCCAGGACGCCCACGTTCATCCGCCGACAGGTGGCCTGAGCCTCCTACGCTGCAATCTGCACGAAGACAAGACCCGCGAGGAGCATCTGGACACCATCCGCCGCTATGTCGTCCGACACCCCCACGAGGAGTGGATCTTGGGCGGCGGCTGGGCAATGGACGCGTTTCCCGGCGGTACCCCCACACGCCAAGAACTCGACAATGTCGTCCCTGATCGTCCCGCGTTTCTGATCAACAGGGACGGGCACGGAGCCTGGGTGAACGCGATGGCGCTCAAGCTGGCAGGGGTCGATCGATCGACCCCCGATCCCGCAGATGGGCGGATCGAACGCGACGACGTCGGCGAACCTGCCGGCACGCTCCAAGAGGGAGCGATGGAGCTGGTGCGAAGGGTGGTTCCTGCAGATACCGAGGAGACCTACCTTCGTGGTCTCGAGGTGGCGCAGGAGTACCTCCTTTCCCTCGGGATCACGGGGTGGCAGGACGCCGACGTGACGCCCCCCACCGAGGCCGCCTACCGCAGACTCGCAGACGCAGGCAGGCTTCACGCACACGTGGTCGGTGCGTTGTGGTGGGAGCGTGCCGAAGGCGAGGAGCAGATCGAGCGACTGATCGAGCGACGGGTCAATGCCCGCGTGCCCGGGTTCCGACCGACGAGTGTCAAGATGATGCTCGACGGCGTCTTCGAGAACTTCACCGCCTCGATGATCGACCCGTACCTCGACGCCGACGGTCTGTCGAGCGGCACCACCGGTATCAACTTCATCGACCCCGACATGTTGCGGCGGTACGTGACGATCCTCGATGCCGAAGGGTTTCAGGTCCACTTCCACGCCATCGGAGACCGCGCCGTCAGGAACGCACTGGATGCGGTCGAAGCCGCACGAGAGGCCAACGGCTGGAACGATCACAGGCATCTCATCTCACACATCCAGGTCGTCCATCCCGACGATCTTCCGAGGTTCCGCAGGCTTGGGGTCGTAGCCAACGGACAGCCGTTCTGGGCATGCATGGACGGATATCAGAGCGAGCTCACGATTCCGTTCCTCGGACCCGAACGAAGTGCGGGCCAGTACCCGTACGCGTCGCTGCTGCGCAATGGCGCCACGCTTGCGTTCGGGAGCGACTGGTCGGTCTCGACGCCTAACCCGCTTCTCGAGATCGAGACGGCCGTCTCCCGGATCTCGCCGGAGGATCGGACCACACCGGTGTTCTATCCCGATGAGCGCATCGGCCTCCACGAAGCCCTGGCGGCGTTCACGATCGGGTCGGCGTTCGCCAACCACTTGGAAACAGACACTGGGTCGATCGAACCGGGGAAGCTCGCCGACCTGGTGGTACTCGACAGGAACCCCTTTGAAGCGGCACCCATTGGCGAAGCGAACGTCGATCTGACAATGTTCGAAGGCGACGTCCTCTATAGACGGGAGGAAGTATGAAGGGATGGAGGCCAAGGTGACGTCGGCGGCGGTAGAGCTGACGGGAATCACCAAGCGATTCAGCGACGTCGTGGCTGTCAACGACCTGGACTTGACGATCGGTGACGGAGAGTTCTTCTCTCTGTTGGGCCCATCAGGATGCGGCAAGACCACAACGCTGCGCATGATCGCGGGCCTCGAGTTCCCGACTGAGGGCAGTATCCGAGTATTCGGGGAAGAGATGGGTCTGCGGCCCCCGAACAAGCGCCCCATCAACACCGTGTTCCAGTCCTACGCCCTCTTCCCACACATGACGGTCGCCCAGAACATCGGGTTCGGACTCGAGATGCGCAGCGTCGAGCGGTCGGACATCGACAAGCAGGTGGACGAAGCTGTGCAGCTCGTTCGGCTCGGTGGTATGGAACGTCGCAAACCAACCCAGCTCTCCGGTGGGCAGCAACAGCGGGTGGCGCTCGCCCGTGCACTGGTCAACCGTCCGAAGGTGCTTCTCCTCGACGAGCCACTGGGCGCACTCGACCTCAAACTGAGGCAAGCGATGCAGACAGAGTTAAAAGACCTCCAAGAGCGCGTTGGGATCTCGTTCGTGTATGTGACCCACGACCAGGAGGAAGCGCTGACAATGTCAGATCGGATCGGCGTCATGAACGACGGGGTCCTCCTTCAGGTCGGCTCGCCCGAGCAGATCTACGAGCACCCCGGAACCCGATTCGTTGCGAACTTCATCGGAGAGACAGCGTTCATCAACGGGGTCGTTGCAGAGTCGGGGGTTGTGCGTCTGCCCAACGGGAACAACGTTCGCACTCGCACCGATGTCCCGTCGGGCACTGCCGTGACATTGGCTCTGCGTCCTGAACGGCTATATCTCGCACCACCTGACGAACCAGCGCCCGCGTCGGTCAATCAGATCCACGGAACCGTGCGTCGTCGTGTGTACCTCGGAAACGCCAACTTCTACGAGGTCGACGTCGGATTCGACACCTTGAAGGTCCGACTGGAGAACACGATGAGCGCCACGACGTACGCACCGGGTGACAAAGTTGTCGTTCAGTGGCAGCCCGGCTCGTCGAAGGCGCTCGCCAAATGACCGGCGACACTGTTCCCGTCACACCAGATCTGGAACGCGCCGCAGAGCGTGCCGAACGGCGGCGAGGATTCCGTCTCGGACTGCCGGGGTTTGCCTACCTGGTGATCTTCTTCGCCATTCCACTCATCATGGTGTTCGTTTACTCGTTTGCAACGCGCAGTTCGACCGGAAAGACCCTGCTCCAGGACTGGAACCTCCAGTCGTACCAGAGGCTCGTCGATCCGATCGTGCGGCAGATCGCCTGGCGATCGTTGTGGCTGGCAGTCGTGACCACCGTCATCTGTCTAATCCTCGCCTATCCGTTCGCCTACTTCATCGCCACCCGCCGCCCCGTCGTTCGCAATGTTCTCCTCGTCCTCGTCATGATCCCGTTCTGGTCCAACTTCCTGGTCAGGACGTACGCGTGGCGGGTGCTACTCGGCTCGGATGGCCCCGTCTCGCAACTGACGGAACTCCTCGGATTGGGGCAGACCCGCATCCTGTTCACCCCGCTCGCCATCCTGATAGGACTCGTCTACGGGTTCCTGCCGTTCATGGTGCTGCCGCTGTACGCGGCGATCGAACGTATTGACTGGAGCCTGGTCGAAGCCGCGAGGGATCTGTACGCGAACGGCTGGATGGCGTTCAGGAGGGTCACGCTCCCGTTGAGCCGTCCTGGGGTCGTGGCCGGGTCGATCCTCGTGTTCATCCCGAGTCTCGGTGCCTATGTGACCCCTGAGATCCTGGGGGGTGCCAAGACCACCCTGCTGGGGAGTTACATCGTGCAGCAATTCCTCGCCGCCCGGAACTGGCCGTTCGGAGCGGCTCTGTCGTTTGCGGTGATGGCCGTCATGCTTGCGGCGACCCTCATCTACTTCAGGGAAGGAGGGCAGACGCTGTGAACTCCTCTACCCGACCGAGGGGCATCGTCGAGCGACTCCTCGCGGCCAACTCGTGGATCGTCTATACGTTCTTCTACGCCCCGATCCTCGTGCTGGTCTTCTTTTCCTTCAACGACAACCGCAACGTCGGCGTCTGGACCCACGCCAGCCTCCGTTGGTATGGGGAACTCGCACAGAGTCACGACATCATCCGCTCCGTCAAGAACTCGCTGATCGTCGCCACCGTGGCGACCATCGTGTCGACGGTGATCGGTACCGCTGCGGCACTCTCGATGGAACGGTTCCGGTACCGGGGTCAGCGCACCTACGACGCACTCCTGTATCTACCGATCATTATCCCGGACGTGACGATGGCGGTGATGATGCTGCTGTTCTTCGTGCAAGCCTTCGGCGTCGCGAACAACCTGTTGGGGACCAGGATCGAGCTCGGGCTCGGATCCATCTCGCTTGCCCACATCGCCTTCGACATCTCGTTCGTGGCTGTCGTGGTACGCGCGCGCCTTGCCCAGATGGACTCGAGTCTCGAAGAGGCGGCGCGCGACCTCTACGCGAGCCGTTGGCAGACATTCCGCAGGGTCACCCTGCCGTTGATCATGCCGGGAGTCGCCGGAGGCGCACTTCTCGCACTCACGATGTCGCTTGACGACGTGGTGGTCACCAGCTTTGTCACTGGGCCGGGATCGACGACTTTGCCCGTGTACGTGTTCGGCCTCGTGAAGAGGGGTGTGACGCCGCTCGTCAATGCCGTGTCGACGCTCATGCTGGTAGCGTCGATGTTGCTGGTTGCAGGCTCGCTCTTCTTCCAGCGAAGAAGCCGAGCGACAGGCCGAGGAGGAGGGACTGTTGAAACCTAGAACCACAATCGTGATCCTGCTGGTGGTGCTGCTCATGGTGGTGATGTCGGCGTGCGGCAATTCGGCCGACACCACAACCACAGGAGCGCCAGCGCAGACGACGACTACCGCTGCTGAGGCGATGGGGTGCTCTGCCGGTCAGGTGGACGGAGACTTGAACTTCTACAACTGGTCGGACTACATCGATCCGGATCTGATCACAGCGTTCCAGGATGAGTACGGGGTCACGGTCACCCAGGACTTCTACGAATCGAACGAGGAGATGCTCGCCAAGATCCAAGCCGGCGTGCACTACGACCTGATCGTCCCGTCCGACTACATGGTCGGGATCATGATCGACGACGGCGAGCTGATGAAACTCGATAAAGCCGCCTTGACGAACCTCGGCAACCTGGATCCACAGTTCGTCAACATGCCGTTCGACCCAACGAGCGACTTCTCGGTGCCGTACCAGTGGGGAACGACCGGGCTCGGTGTGGATCTGGCGGTCGTCGGTGAGGACCATCCGTACTCGTGGGGCATCATCTTCGATCCGGAGATGAACCAGGGTCACCAGGTCTCGATGTTGAACGACGCCCGTGAGGCGATGGGCGCTGCGCTCAAGTACCTCGGGTACTCGCTGAACAGCACGAGCCTGGACGAACTGCAGCAGGCAGCCGACCTGATCAAGTCCGCCAAGGACGTGATCGTCACGTTCGACTCGGACAACTACAACGACAACCTGGTCAACGGCGAAGTATCGATCTCGCACGGGTACAACGGGAACTTCTTCACGTCGTTCGACGCCGCAGACAATCCGGACCAGTACGAGTACTTCATGCCCGAGGAAGGCGGAACGGTGTGGGTCGACAACATGGCAATCCCCGCCAACGTCGACCACCCGTGCACGGCGCTCACGTTCATCAACTTCCTGCTGGACGCTCAGAACGGTGCCCAGCTCACCAACTACAACTACTACGCCAGCCCGAACGCCGCAGCGAAGGAGTACATCGACCCGGACATCCTCGGTGATACCGCGGTCTACCCGGACGAGCAGACCATGAAGCGGCTCGAATTCATCGAAGACACAGGCGACTTCGAGATCAACTACACCGACTACTTCACCCAAGCCAAGAGCTGAGGACCGGAGGAGGGAAGAGAGGGGGCGGCTAGGGCCGCCCCCTCATCGCACGTTGTCGAGGTCGAGTACGACCGTCTGCAAGTCGGTGAACTCCTCGATACTGCCGCGGCCCCAACCAGTCTCGGTTCCTGCAGCACCACCGAACGGTTGGAATGTTTCCCAGAAGTCCGTCGAGTCGTTCACCACGACGGTTCCGGAACGGACCCTGTCCGCGTACCAGAACGCTTTCGAGAGGCTCGAGGTGAACACTGCGGCCTGGAGCCCGAGATTGGATCGATTGGCGATCGCTACGGCCTCCTCATCGTCCCCTGCAGTGATGATCGGCAGGACCGGTCCGAACGACTCCTCGGAGAACAGTGAGCTGTCCTGTGACACTCTATCGACGACGGTGAAGCGGTAGTAGAGGTCGGTCGGAAAGCCTTCAGCCCTTCCGCCGCCGAGCAGAACATCGGCGCCACGTGCCATCGCGTTTGCGATCTGCCGGTCCATCTTCGCGGCCGTCGGCTCGTTGTTGAGAGGGCCCATTGTTGTGGATTCATCGAATGGATCGCCCAAACGCACGGCATCGGCCGCCTTCAGGGCGAGTTCGACAAACTCCTCGTGCACGTTGTCGAGGACGATCACACGCTCGGTCGCGCAGCAGACCTGACCTGCGTTGTAGTACGCACCGTAGACGGCGAGCGACGCCGCAGCATGCAGGTTGGCGTCCGTCGTCACGATGGTTGGGCCGTTTCCCGACATCTCCATGATCGAGCGTTTGATCCCCATCGTGGAGATGATCTTCTTGCCCGTCGCGGTCGAACCGGTGAAACCCACGGCGTCCACACCGTCGTGGGAGACGAGCTGCGCCCCGATCGACGGCCCGCCGGGGATGATCGAAACGGCTCCCTTCGGAACACCAGCCTCATCGAGCGCCTCGGCGAGCTTGAGCAGGGCCCAGGAGGTGAACTCCGGCGGCTTCACGATGAGGGCGTTGCCGGTGGCGAGGCCGGGCCCGACGTACTCGAGCGGGATCGTGACCGGGAAGTTCCATGGTGTGATCACCGCCCAGACGCCCACCGGACGGCGGAACGTGAACATGCGCTTGCTCCGTGACGAGGTCGGGATGACCTCTCCTTTGAGACGCTTGGCGTCCTCGGCGGCGTTCAGGAAGTACTGGTTCGCTTCGCGAATGTCGTCGAGGGACTCGGCGTGGAACGGCTTCCCCTGCTCGAGCGTCTGGATACGAGCGATCTCTTCCACCATTGGCTCGATCGCCGAGGCGATCCGGCGACAGAGATCGGCTCGCTCGAAGGCCGACCAGTGCCGCATCTCGTCGGATGCCTCACGCGCTGCCAGGACGGCCACATCGAGATCGGTCCGCGACGCGAGCGGCACGTTCGCGATGTGCTCGCCTGTCACCGGGCTGTGCAGTTCGTGTACCTGGTCGCCGGTTCCCTCGGTCCATTCGCCTGCGAGGTAGAGCTTCAGATCCTGCGCCATGACGCTGCCTCCTTCCTGGAGCCATGCTAGGGACGCTCGCCGTGTCGAGCCCGGGACAGGTAGGATGACCGATGGTGAGAATGTGGCCGACCGCCTCCAACTGATTGACGGGTCATTCGAAGCCGGAACCGCTTCTCCACTGGTTGTCGTCGATCCGGCGACGGGCATACCGATCGACCAGGTATCAACAGCTTCTCGCGAACAGGTCGACCGCTCGGTTGCATCGGCGAGACGGGCACAGAAGCTCTGGTGGAGCGCTTCACAGCAGGAACGAAGCGACGCGATGCATGCGATCGCCGCCGAGATCAGAAGACGCACCGACGACATCGCGGACATCGTCACGAGGGAGACCGGCCGTCCCTACTCGAGGAACCTCCTCTATGTGGACATGATCGCCAACCTCTTCAGGCAGTACGGCGAGCTGGCACGCGTCCACGGGGGACGCATCGCCCCATCCAATGACCCGGGACAGCTGTCCCTCGTCCTTCGGGTTCCATACGGTGTCGTGGCAACCCTCGTCCCATGGAACTACCCGCTTCTGCTGCTCGCATTCAAGGTCGCGCCGGCCCTCGCGACCGGCAACACAGTCGTCATCAAGCCAGCGTCGGAGACGGCCCTCACGACGCTGGTCCTCGCCGAGGTGTTCCACACCACGACCCCTCCAGGCGTCGTCAATGTCGTCGTCGGCAGCGGGTCGACGGTCGGTGAGCAGCTCGTTTCGCATTCGGGCACCGACATGGTGGCCTTCACCGGTTCCACCGAAGTGGGCATCCGTATCGGAGAGGTATGTGCCCGTATGACCAAACCCGCCCATCTCGAGCTTGGCGGGAAGGACCCGGCGATCGTGTTTGGAGATGCCGACCCCGAGCTGAGCGCCAGGGCCGTCGTATGGGCATCGTTCCTGAATGCAGGCCAGGTGTGCACGTCGACCGAGCGTGTGTACGTGCACGAGAGCATCTACGACAGGTTCCTGGAAGCGGTGACCGAGGTCACCTCAGGGCTGCGTGTGGGCGACCCGTTCGATCCGGCAACCCAGATAGGCCCGATGCGCAACCAGCTCGCAAGAGCAAAGGTGCTGGAACAGCTGCGCGAAGCGGAAGAGCAGGGTGCAAAGGTGGTCGTCGGCGGGGATATCCCCGAGGGATCGGCCGGTTTCTACCTTCGACCGACGGTCGTCGTCGACACCACCCACGACATGTCCCTCATGCAGGAAGAGACATTCGGACCCGTACTTCCCATCATGCGCTTCCAAGAGACCGACGAAGCGTTCGCTCTCGCCGCCGACACCCCCTACGGGCTCGGGGCGAGCATCTACACGCACGACGCCGGTCTCGCGGGGCGCGCCTACGAGCAGCTCCAGGTGGGCACGGTGTGGGTCAACGATCCCGTCGTCGACAACCTCGCCGCTCCATTCGGGGGGATGCGAGCCTCCGGCAACGCCAGGGAACTCGGGCTGGAAGGCATGGATGCATTCACCGCCACACGACATGTTCACTGGAACCTCGATCTGCAAGACAAGCCCTGGTGGTACGGAAAGGACAACTGATGAGTCTGCAAGGTGAGAAGACCGCTGCTTGGTTCCAAAGGGCACGTGCGAATCTCGTGAACGGTGTGTCGAGTGGCTTTCGCTACTGGGGTGACGATGACTCGCTCGTCATCGACCACGGCGACGGCGCCTATGTGGTCGACATGGATGGCAGGCGCTACATCGACTACCAGTGTGGGTTCGGTCCGATCGTGCTCGGCCACGGTCATCCGGCCATTGCTGCGGCTGTCGCCGACGCCGCCTCGTCCGGGACGACTTTCGCGATGACCTCTCGACGGGAGATCGAGGCAGCTGAGAAGTTTCGTGCGGCGGTGCCGTGGGTCGACGCGCTCAGGTTCACGAACACCGGAACAGAAGCGACGATGCACGCGGTTCGGTTGGCCAGAGGCTTCACGGGACGCGACATCATCCTGAAGTTCGAGGGTCAGTACCACGGCGTTCACGACTACGTGATGTATTCGACGGCAAGCGCGCCACCGTCGGCGCTGGGATCTCGATACCGTCCGATTCCGGTCCAGAGTTCGTCGGGCATACCGGACGCGATCCGATCGACGATCAGGACGCTCCCGTTCAACGACCTGGAAGCGGTACAGCGGCTCTTTCGGGACATCGGACACAGGATCGCGGCGATCATCGTCGAACCGATGCTGGGCAACGCGTTCGGCATCATGCCGGAGGACGGCTACTTACAGGGACTGAGAGACGTCTGCGACGAGTACTCGTCGATCCTGATCTTCGACGAGGTCAAGACCGGTTTCAGGGTCGCATTGGGAGGAGCCCAGGAGCTCTTCGGAGTCACACCCGACCTCGGCACATTCGCGAAAGCGATGGGCAATGGATTCCCCGTTGCGGCAATCGCTGGTCGTGGGGAAGTGATCTGGGGCTGGGCGAAGGGAGGCATCGCTCAGGCAGGCACCTACTCGGGTAACGGTGTTGCCGCCGCAGCCGCCGCGGCGACCATCGACGTTCTGTCGACAGGCGAACCCTACGAACGGATGCTCAAGACGGGTACCGCGCTCATGGAAGGTCTGAAGACGATCTGTGCAGACAAAGGCGTACCTGCCCACGTCACCGGGGTCCCTGCGATGTTCTCGATCTTCTTGGGGGATGAGCCCCCCCGGGAGTTCAGGGACGTGGTCAACCACGACGAGGAGCTCTACGCGACGGTCGTGCGAGGGATGATTGAACGGGGAGTGATGCCCGTCGACGACGCCAAAGAACCATGGTTCCTGTGCGCCGCCCACGGCGAGGAGGAAGTTGCTATGTCGCTGACCGCCTTCGAAGAGGCGCTCGGCGAGGCGATCTAAGGAGACATCATGCGTATTGCGCTGCTCGGCGCCGGGATCATCGGACGCGTCGTCGCCGGCGACCTGGCGACATGGGACATACCCGATGAGGTGACCGCTGGCGACCTGGATGGGGAACGAGCCTCACTCGTGGCCAAGGAGCACGGCTTCGAACACGCGGCGGTCGACGTAACAGACGAAGCTTCGCTCGACACATTCCTGAGGAGGGCAGACGTCGTCATCAACGCCGCCCAGTACGGAGTCAACCTGGCAGTGATGGAGGGGGCGCTGCGCGCAGGCACCCACTATCTCGATCTCGGCGGGCTCTTTCATACGACCCGCAAGCAACTCCTGTTGGATGAGCGCTTCCGTGAAGCGGGCCTGACGGCGGTTCTCGGGATCGGGTCGTGTCCCGGCATCGCGAACGTGCACGCAGGCGACCTCGGGGCGCGGATGGACACTGTGCGATCAGTGAAGATCTATAACGGAGCGACGGTCGATCCGTCGGACACGCTGAAGTGGCCGTACTCGTTGTGGACGATCTTCGACGAGATCACCGAGCGTCCAATGGTGTTCCGGGGTGGAGCCTTCGTCGACGTGGAGCCGCTCTCCGAAGAGGAGATGTTCCCGTTCCGTGAGCCGATCGGCAATGCCAAGGCGCACCTGTCGCTGCACTCTGAGGTGGCGACCATCCCGCTGAGCCTCGCCGACAGAGGCATCGAGGCCTGCGAGTTCAAGATCCGGTTCTTCGGTTTCAGTGAGGGCGCCCTTCGCAAGCTCCAGTTCCTCGCGTCGTTGGGGTTGGCTTCCAAAGAGCCGCGGCCCGATGGGACCGTTCCACGCAAGCTCCTCGTGGACCTCCTCGAGGAGCTCCAGCCGAAGCCTCCACAGCACGCCGGGTTCAAGGACATCGCAACCGTGGCCGAGGGCACCCGAGACGGAGCTCCGATCACGATGCGACTCGACTCGACGGCGTGGCCGTCGAAGGAGCTCGGCGTTGCCGGCGGGACCATGGCGGTGGCGTCGCCCGCTGCCATCGTCGGGCGATGGCTCGCGAGCGGCGAGCTGTCGGAGCCGGGCGTCCATCCGCCCGAGACCTCGATTCCACCACAACCGTTCTATGAGGCGCTCGCACTGCGCGGTGTGATGACGACACTCGAGGAGACGACGACGCTGGCAGGGTGAACCGACGGTTGTCGGTCTTCGGTTGTCGGTTCTCGGTAGGAGTGTTGCTACGCGTCTCGTGCTGCGGTCGCATGCTGGCAGCTCGCGGCTGGTTGTCGTTGAGCTGCGCGCCGCTAGCTGTCAGGGACCGAGCTTGGCGGCGGGCGAAGGAGGGCTGTCTGCCAGCTCGGTCGGAGCGGTACCAATCGCCAGGAGGCGGCGGTAGGACAACGCCGCGGCCAGTAGCGTGGCCACTCCACCGAGCCCGAGGCCATAGCGTGGGCCGATGTGCTCGCCGATCCACCCGACGATCGGTCCACCGATCGGCGTGGAACCCAGGAACGCAACCGCCCACAGTCCCATCACCCTGCCTCGCATCTCCGAAGTGGACCGAAGCTGAAGGGTCGCGTTACCCAGCGCGAGGAAGCTGATGCTTGCTGCGCCGACCACTGCCATCGCCGCGTACTCGATCGCCAATGTCGGAGCGAACGATGCCAGTATCTGCGTGGCTCCGAACAGGGCGCCCGTTCTGGCCAGTGCCACGGCCGGTCGCGCCTTCCTCGATGCTGTGAACAGACCGCCGGCGACAGCGCCACCGCCCATGAAGGCGGTCATCGTCGCGAACGTGCCGGCGTCTCCACCGAACGTGAACTTCGCGACGAGTGGCAGGATCACCTGGAACTCGTAAGCGAGCATCCCGACAACAGCCATCATCAGCAACGGAGTCCTGAGTTCCGGCGTCCCCCACACGTACCGCAAGCCCTCCCGCAGCTGCCCGGCCCTTCTGCTCTGAGGCGGCACGGCGTAGAGGTCTCCATGGTGCATGAGCGCCAGCGCGGTGATCACTGCCAGGTAGGTAGCTGCATTCACGAGGAAACAGGGGCCAAGTCCGACGGTAACGATGAGTGCACCGGCGGCTGCCGGACCAAGCACTCGCGCCAGATTCACGAGGACCGAGTTGAGACTGACCGCGCTCGTGAGTTTCTCCCGTCCGACCATCTCGAGAACGAACGTCTGACGTGTCGGGTTGTCGATGCTCGCCACGAGGCCGAGGGCACCGGCAAGGGCGTAGACCATCCACAGCCTCACGACGTCCGTCACGACGAGGATGCCGAGGATGGCTGCGAGAATCGCTGCGAGGCCCTGGGTGACGAACAGCAGGCGCCTCTTGTCGAATCTGTCGGCGACGACTCCGCCCAACGGTGCCAGAAAGAGCAGGGGCAGGAACTGGACGGCGGTGACCAGACCGATTGCCGTCCCACTTCCAGTCAGCTCGAGGACCAGCCACGACTGTGCGATACGTTGCATCCACGTCCCAGAGACCGAGAGTGTCTGGCCGACGAAATACAACCGGAAGTTTCGGACGGCCATGGGCGAGAACGCCCGGGACGCCCATGCAGGTGCGGTCATACGTCCTCTGTGATTCTGTTGAGAAGGTCGATCGCTCGGGTGAGGGTCAGGAGCTCGTCGTCGGTCATCGTGGATAGGCGTGTCGTGAGGAAAGCCGTCCGCAGGGCCCGGATGGCTACGAGGAGGTCGAGTGCTCGTTGGGTGATCGAGACCACGGTCGAACGAGCATCGTTCGGGTTCGCCTCACGGGTCACCAGACCGCGTTCTTCGAGGCGGCCGACGATGCCGGTCATCGACGGGGGAGAGACGCGCTCGATCGCGGCAAGATCGCTCATGCGTAGCGCACCCTCCCTGTCGAGCGTTGCGAGTGCCGATCGTTGCGAGGGGGTGAGGTCGCCGGGCGACTCCTGGCGTAGACGTCGAGCCAACCTACCGACGGAGAGTCGGAGAGCGACCGCCGTTTGCTGTTGATCGGCCATGGGGCTCCTCGAGAAGATCGTTAGCTATGCTAACCAGACTGGGGGAGTAGGGTGAATCGAACAGATTCTCCTCGCCACTACGCTTCCGGTGATGACTGCCTACGAGTTCACTGACGGGGCGACCGCGATCGTTCGGGGTGCCTTGGACGCAGGGTGCGACTTCTTCGCCGGGTACCCGATCACTCCCGCTTCGCAGATCCTCATGATGATGATGGCGGAGCTGCCGAAGGTGGGTGGTATCGCCATGCAAGGAGAGGACGAGATCGCTTCGATCGGGATGTGCATAGGAGCGACGATGGCCGGTGCGCGCTCTATGACCGCGACCTCGGGACCAGGCATCAGTCTCTATTCGGAGAACATCGGAATGGCGATCATGGGCGAGGTACCGCTCGTCATCGTCGACGTGCAGCGCCTCGGTCCGAGCACCGGGGGGGCGACCACTGCGGCTCAGGGCGATGTCCAGTTCGTCCGTTGGGGAACCGGCGGCGGCTATCCGATCATCGCGCTGGCCCCCTCGACGATCGCCGAGTGCTACACGTTGACGATGAGCGCGTTCGACCTCTCGGAGCGGTTCCGGTGCCCGGTCTTCGTGCTGACCGACAAGGAGCTCAACCTGACCCGCAACACGGTCGCTTCGGAAGCCTACGTCAAGGTGCCCGTTCGGGACAGGGAGCTGACTGAAGAGGGTGCGCCGTACAGGTTCAGCGGGGATGCAGCGCCGATGGAGCTGTACGGGACCGGGGTCGTCAGGTTCACCGGATCCAGCCACACGGAAGAGGCCCTCATCACCAAAGACCCTGCGGTCGTAGGCAGGCTGAACGAACACCTTCGGGACAAGATCCTGTCGCACCGTGACGAGATCGAGCTGCTCGATGTCGACCGAGATCCTGAAGCTGTGACCGTGTTCGTCTCCTACGGAATCACCGCAGGTGCGATGCGAGACGCCGTTGCGATGGCCAGGGCGAAAGGCGCGCACGTTTCGTCCGTCACCGTGCAGAGCCTCTGGCCGCTCCCGGAGGCAGGCTTGAAGAGAGTCTTCGAAGGTACCGAGCGGATCGTCGTTGCAGAACTCAACCCTGGCTTGTATCTGAGGGAGATCGAACGGATCGCGGATGGCCGAGAGGTACTCGGTCTCAACAGAATCGACGGCGAGCTGATCTCGCCGGTGCAGTTTCTGGAGTTCCTGCCGTGAGCGTCGAGACCTACCGCAACGACAGCGCATACCCCTTCTGCCCGGGGTGTGGTCATGGGTCGATCCTCGATGCACTCGACGAGGCACTCGTCAAGCAGCAGATCGACCCTGCGCAACTCGTGATCGTCAGCGACATAGGGTGTTCCGGCCTGTCGGACCAGTACTTCGGGACAAGCGCTTTCCACGGCCTCCACGGTCGGAGTCTGACCTATGCGACGGGGATCAAGCTCGTACGGCCGGACCTGCACGTCGTGGTCATCATGGGCGATGGTGGGACCGGCATTGGGGGTGCGCATCTGCTGAACGCCGCCCGCCGCAACATCGGGCTCACGCTGCTCGTCTTCAACAACCTGAACTACGGGATGACCGGCGGGCAGCACTCTACGACCACGCCGACCGGGTCGATCACCTCTACCACCCCAGGAGGAAACCTGGAGCACCCTCTGGACATTTGCGCGACCGTCGGAGTGAACGGCGCTGCGTACGTGTACAGGGGAACCAACTTCGACAAGGACCTGCCGGAGCGAATCGTCGAGGGGATGCAGACACCCGGGTTCGCACTGCTGGATATCTGGGATCTGTGCACAGCGTATTTCGTGCCCAACAACACGTTTGGCAAGCGCTCACTTATCGCCGCACAGGAGGAGCTCGGACTTCCCCCGGGGGTCCTCTACCGGCGCGAGGTGGACGAGTACGCGGCCGCCTACCGGGCCGCGGCGGAGCGATTCAAAGCGTCCAGACCGCTTCGAGTCCGAGCGATGGTTCCGGACTTGACCTCGTCGCTCGATCGAATCGTGAACCTCATGGTGGCCGGCTCCGCAGGCGGGAAGGTGAGGTCGGCGGCCCGGATGATCGCTGAGGCGGCCATCAGGTCCAACCTGTACGCCGCGCAACGTGACGACTATCCGATCACTGTGAAGACAGGTCACTCTGTCTCCCAAATCGTCATGAGTCCTCAGACCATCGACTTTCCCGGAATGGACGAACCCGACGTGCTCGTCATCCTCAGCGAGGACGGACGCCGCAAGGCATCCCGGTACCTGCCGGACATGAAGGGGTCGGTGTTCGTAGTGCCCGAGTTTGCCGACCTCGAGAGCAGTGGCACAGTCACCGTGTTCGATCCGAAGTCGGCACCGGAGCGCGTCGGGAAGTCCGAACTCGCTCTCGCCATGCTTTCGGGGGCAGTCGTCCACGAGGGGCTGCTCTCCTCCGAAGCGCTCCGCAAGGCGGCAGGTGCCTACCCGGCCTTCGCCGAGAAGAACCTATCGGCCATCGAAGCGGGTCTCGCAATGGCGAGAGTGAGCTAGGACTCGCGGGGCGACTCCTAGCTCGTATCTCGTATCGTGTGCCTCGTACCCGGCGGCAGGGTGGAAGAACGCCTTCGGCCTCCGTCACGACAACGGCTGTCAGGTTGGAAGTCTGGACTCCACCATCGCCGCGACCTCCGCAGCCAGCGAGCGACACGTCTCGAGCGCAGCGGCGCGCCGTTCCTTCAACTCGTCATAGCCGCTGAGTGGCGACAGGTTGACCCGCACGTTCAGCGACACCCCTTCGGCCGCTGCGAGAGCGCACAGACCGGCAACGCCGGCGTCGGTGACCGCGCTCAGGTTTCCGCCGGCAGCCACCTGGAGAGCTAGACGGAGAGCATCGGCACAGGACTCGAGTACCTCCAGTGGCACGATCGTTGCTCCGATCGTCGCGGCGGTGATCGCAGCAGGACGGGTCGGGTCGGCGCGAGGGATGCGGAACGCAGCCATGAGCATCTTGAATGACGCTGTGTCCCGGTCGACTGCCTGGAGGAACCAATCCTTCAACTCCTGCGCCTTGCGACCGGCAGCCTCCATCTCTGGCGCCTGAGTCTTGCCGAAGGTGAGGGCTGCAACCATTGACGACAATGACGCCGAGAGTGCAGCCACGAGTGCCGCCGTGCTTCCTCCGCCGGGAGTGGGGGTGCCCGCCGAGAGCGAATCGGCGAACGCCAAGACGGGCATCGCGACGAGCCCCGACGGGGTTCCTCGGTAGCGGTACTCGATGACCTTCTGGGAGGGATCGAACGGAGCGACATCGCTCAGTCCCAGGCTCATCGCTGCGATATGCATGCGTTCGGCCTCGGGAATGCCGGTGGTTGCGCCGCGGGCGTGGAGGTAGTGGTCGGCCGCTTCGAGCATCGAGTCCCTCGGCACCAACCCGACGATCTCACTTCCCGTGACTCGAAGACCGAGACGCGCTGCCTCATCGCAGGCCGCATCGAACACGGCATGGAGCTGCGTCACCGATGGGTTGGTGAGGTTAAAGGAAACCTGAGCGCGGCCGTACTCCTCGATGTACCAGCCGACGCCACGAAGCTCTGTGAACTTCCCCGGAACACGAACGGCGGCGCCGGCTGTATCTCTCACCGTTCTGCCGCTTTCGTCCTTCTTGACTCTGCCGCTCTCCCTGAGCGTCGCGGCGATCTCGTTGGCGGCGGAGCGATCGCGTGTGTTGAGGTTCACGTTGTAGGCGATGAGGAAGCTGCGTGCGCCGATGGCGGTTGCGCCGGACCGGGCGTTGAAGCCACCGGGACCGAAATCGGGTGCATCATCCCTGTCGGCGAGACCCTCGTACTCACCACGCCTGACGTCCGCCAGTGAGCGGCGCTCGGGGGTGGAAGCCGCCTCGCCGTACAGGTAGGCGGGGATGCCCAGGTCCTCGCCGACCCTCGCCGCGACTCTCCGAGCAAGGTCGACGCAGTCTTGCATCGTCGCGCCCTCGAGCGGCACGAACGGGCAGACATCGGTCGCGCCCATCCTGGGATGCTCCCCATGGTGGATCCGCATATCGATCAAGTCGGCGGCCCGCTCGATCCCCCGGAACGCTGCCTCTTCGACGGCAGCGATATCGCCGGCGAATGTCACGACAGTGCGGTTCGTCGCAGGCCCCGGATCGACATCCAACAGCGTGACTCCGTCCACCTGGGAGATCGCGGCAGTAATCGCCTCTATCAGGGCATGGTCGCGGCCCTCACTGAAGTTGGGCACACACTCGACGAGTCTCATCACACCTCCAGTTCGAGGAGTGTCTCGAGCGGTTCACGTCCCAGGTGGTGCGAGACCATCGACTCCTCCCACTCCGCATATCGTTCTTCGCACACAGGTGAGCAGAACTCCGATCCTCGGCGCTTGCTGGCACCGTCCCACAGACACGTCTGATGCAGACGGCGCAACCATGCGGGATCGTAGAGGGGATACCGGCCCAATGACTCGAACACGGCTTCCATTTCCTCCTCTCTGCTCGCCTCCAAGGGTAGAGGGGTTGTTGCAGGGCCGTTGGAGAAGTGGAAAGCCTTCAGAACCCGGGAAAGGCAGCCGATGTCAAAGATGGAATGGAACGAGGGCTGACATTAAGGTGCACCCGCTGTCGCGCCGCCCCTGCACTGGTGAAGAGAGGGCGTAAGACGTTCCTGTGCCCCAGTTGCGCGTCCGACCTCATGTGGCAAGAGATCGTTGGCGGGGTTTCGGACGCGTTCGTCGAGGACGAGACACCAGAGGTCCGGTCCGTTTAGCCTTGCGGCGTGTATCGGCGAACCGGCATCGTTCTTCTGCTCCTCGGAGTCGTTTTCGCACTATTTCTGCTCTGGCTACCGGTTCGCTACTTCACCGGGTACTCAATCGGGACAGAAGAGGTCCGCAAGATCTATCTGCCTTGTGGATCGGCGATCGGGATCCTGGCCGACCGGTTCGACCCTGCCGTAGAGAGACCCGGCGAGCGAAGCGAATGCACCAAACGGGCCCGGGGCCGTGTCGTCTACGTGGTGGTGCTCGTGGGGCCGCTCCTGCTTTTTGGAGTCTATGGCGTTCTCCGTGGGCCCCGTCCGTACTACCCACTTCGCGCGTAGCCCGGAGCGAAGCCCGGTACCGGAAGGAAGCCCCAGTACACTTGCGGCGTGTACCGGACATCCGGCTTTGTCATCCTGGTGATCGCTGCCCTGCTCACCATCGGCATGTTGCTGTGGCCCGTTCACGTGTACGACCAGTCATGCGGGTCCACGATCGGGATCCTCGACGGTCACCTCGACTCCGTCCCTATGACTCCGGGGGGCCGGGCCGAGTGTGCGAAGTGGGCACTGGGCCGGGTTGCGACCACCGTGACGATGGACATTCCGCTTCTGATCCTTGGGATCTACCTGTATCGGAAGGGGCTCTACCCGGACAACCGGCTCCGCTGGCCGACCGAAAGCTGACAGCCAAGAGCAAACAGCCAACGGCAAACGGAGAACAGCTAGCGCTCGGCCCTCGAAGCGAGAAGCGCGCCGCTCAACACCATGGTGGTGCCGACGATTGACAGCCCGGCCACGTGCTCGCCGTGGAGGAGTACGCCGAGAAGGATCGCGACAACTGGCAGGAAGTAGATGGCGATAGAGGCCCTGGTCGCGCCCACCCGTCCTGCGAGCACGGACATCGCAAGCTGTGCGACTCCCGTACCGAACACCCCAAGTGCTGCGACTGCCGCGAACGAGCCCCACGCGAACGTGGCTCCAGAGAGCTGGGTGAGGCCGATCGGAGTGACGATCACGATCGCTGCCAGCTGCGCTCGGAACACGACGGGGAACGCCCCGTAGCGCTGCTGGAGCGGCACTGCCAGGTTCACGGCGAGCCCGTAGGAGATCGCCGCGGCCAATACCATCAGCGTGCCGTGCACGATGGAGGCAGCACCTTCGACGGTGGGGAGGCTGATCGCCACGATGCCGGCGAGACCGAGGAGCAGGCCCAGCATCTGGGGCCGGGCGGGGGTCCTTCGAAGCAAGAAGGCCGCGATCACCGCGGAGAAGATCGGCATCGAACCGTTCAGCATCCCAGCCAGCGAAGAAGAGATCCATTGCTCTGCGATCGGGAACATCAACATCGGGAATGCCATCCACACCACACCCAGAAGCGCAATTCGAGGCAGATCGGCTCGATCGACAGGACGTCGTGACGCGGGAACGAGTGCGAGGGTTGCAGCTCCGATCAGCAGACGCAAGGAGGTGACGACGGGAGGCGGGAAGGCCTCCAGACCGAGGGCGATCAGCAGGAACGATGATCCCCAGATGAGTGAGATGCTGGCGAGGAGGCCCCAGTCGATGACCGAGTAGGCGGCGAGCCTCGTGCCAGGAGCGGTAGATAGGACGGTCGGTCTCCGCATCGACGGGAGACTAGCGGCCCGAGTGTCAGTACTCGGGGGTGTTCTGTGCCTTCCACACGACCGTGAATGCGAGGTAGACGGCGAACAACACGATCAATATCGGACCGAACCGAACGATCTTCAACAGGCCGACCCGGTCCGCCAGCGCCGTCCCGAACAGCGCTCCGAACGGGACGGTGCTCCACGCAAGGCTCCGGCCTGCGGCGCTGACCCGGCCGAGGAGATGCGGGGGCGTGTAGAGCTGGCGCATGGTAAGCAGACTCACGTTGGCCCAGACGAGGCCGGTGAACGCGATCGCGAGCACGCTGGTCACGATGAGGAGACTCCTCGACCACGTGAGACCAAAGATGCCGATGCCGAGTACCGCGAATCCGAATACATAGCTGCGTCCGAGACCGACAAGGTCGATGACCTTCGATGCGGTGATGGCGCCAATGATCCCGCCGGCACCCATACCGACGAAGAAGAGCCCGAGTTTGGCCGGGTCGTTGGTCCCCAGGATCTCCGCGCCGATGAGGACGAGGGTTGCCTCGATGAACCCTCCCGTGATCAAGTTGGCGAGTCCGCCTCCCAGTGTCGTGAGGCGAATTCGTGGCTCGTGCCAAAGGTGCTGCCACCCCTCCTTGAGCTTCTCCATGAAGTGACCGTTCGTTTCGAGCTTCCGCGACGGAACCCGCGCCAGCAGTGTGAATGACACCGCCGACACGAGGAACGTGAGGGCGTTGAACGCGAATGCCGATGGGAACCCGGCCTCCTTGATGATGAACCCGCCGATCAGTGGCCCAACGAGGAACGCCACCTGCTGGGAGAGCGACAGGCGACTGTTCGCTCTGGCCAGGGACGTACCCGCGGCGAGGGATGGGATGAAGGCTTGGAGCGACGCATTGAACGAGGCGGCGAGGCTCCCGGAGATGAAGGCAAGTGCGAACAGGCCAAGTGGGGTGATCCCGGAGGTGCGGGAGACGATCGCCAGCACGATGAACGCCGTGGCACGAAGCAGTTCGTTGAGGATGAGAAGAGGTCGCAGGCGGTACCGGTCGAGCAGTGTGCCGCCGAGGAATCCGAACACGAGAGTCGGGATGTTCTCAGCGGCCGAAAGAAGCCCGAAGTCGAACGCGCGCACGGTGAGGGACGTGAGGAAGTAGGGAACGGTGAAGTAGGCGACATAGTCGCCAAGGAATGAGATCGACTGGCCGACCCACACGACGGAGAAGTTGCGAAGGGGGCGTGCGCGCCGATGGGTGCCGTGGCTCACGGCGGGTAGCCTAGCCGTGTGCTGGCAAGGATTTCATAGGACCTCTTCGAGCGTAATTCGCCGATGTGTTCTGCGCTCGGGTAGCCTCCACGGTGTCATGGGTGATCTACGCGAGTTGCCGGAGCAGGTCGGCGAGCTGATCGATCTCTCCAAGGAGTATCTGCGCCAGGAGACCGTCGAGCCGGCGAAGAAGCTCGGACGCGTGTTCGGCATGGGGCTAGCGGCGTCGGTGCTGTTTTCGATCGGTGCGCTGTTGCTGTCGGTCGCCGGCATGCGACTTGTCGTTCGCGTACTCCCGGAAGGAGAGCTGTGGAGCGCGCTCGGCGTGTTTCTCTCGTTCGTCGTGCTTGCCGGTTTGGCCGGCCTGATCATGTGGAGGGCTAGTCGCTGATGGTGGAACGGGCCGACATCGAAGCCAAGGCACGTGAGATTGAGCAGTCGCTCATGGAGACGAAAGAGAGCGTTCAGGACAAGGGTGTGCTGATCGCACTCGCGGTGATAGCAATCATCGGCATCGCGTTTCTGATCGGAAGGCGACGAGGCAAGCAGGCCAGGGCAATCGTGAAGGTCTACCGGTCCTGATCTTCGAACCCGATACGAATCGTCTCGCCGGGCTTCAAACGCCGCTGGTAGACGACCTGAGACGGTCGGGGTTTGCGGAGGAATCCGAACACCAACACCGCCGCACCAATCAGCACGAGCTTCGCGTCGCCCGTTCGCAAGCCCCGAAACAGGCTCTTCACTCCGGATCCGCCGAGCTGCATGTGATCAGGGTAGCGGCAGGTCGAGCTCTGCTCGACGTCGTGGGTTGTGAGTTCTGGGTAGAGCGACTCGCCCGGAGGTCTCTCGGCGTCGAATGCCGCGTTCCTACCGACAACCCGAATACCAGAACTCAGAACTGGTGGGCGAAGCGGGCCCCTAAAGTACCTGCCATGCAGAACGAAACGATGAAGAAGGTCATCGTCTGGGTCATCGTGCTCGGAATGGTGCTGTCCCTTGCTCTCGGCGTCGTAGCGCTGGTCTTCTCGTCATGAACGTCATCCTTCGGCATCCCCGACGAGAGGTGACGATCGACGCCCCCATCAGTGTCGACAGGATGTTGAAAGCACTGGACATCGTGCCGGAGACGGTGCTGGTCATCCGAGGATCAGACCTCCTGACCCGAGACACAACGCTCGGACGAGACGATACGGTCGAGGTACGTCCCGTGATTTCGGGGGGCTGATGCACTGCCGGGTCTGCAGGGAGAGGGCCGCCGTCGAGGTGCGACGCCACAACGCGGCATTCTGTCGCGACCACTTCATCGACCATGTGGTGCGACAGGTGGAGCGGACCATCCACGAGTTCGACATGTTCGGCCACGCGGATCGCCTGGTCATCGGCGTGTCGGGCGGGAAGGACAGCCTGGCACTCTGGGACGTCCTGCACCGGCTCGGCTATCGCTGTGAGGGCATCTACCTCGACCTTGGCATCGACGGCTACTCGATCGAGAGTCGCGAGTTCATCGAACGGTTCGTGAAGGAACGAGACCTGATCCTTCGGGTGGTCGACCTCCACGACCGGTACGGCTTCACGATTCCGCAAGCGGCGGAATCGACGAGACGAAGTCCGTGCTCTGCGTGCGGCCTATCCAAGCGGTACGTCCTGAACGAGGAGGCAGTGAAGGGCGGCTACGACGCCCTCGTGATGGGCCACAACCTGGACGACGAGGCGGCGACGCTGTTCTCCAACGTGCTCAACTGGAACATCGAGTACCTTGCCAGACAAAGAGCGGTCCTTCCGGCCTCTGATGGCCTGGTCAAGAAGGTGAAGCCCCTGGTCCGAGTGGCCGAACGGGAGACAGCGGCATATGCCGTCCTCTCGGGCATCGACTACGAAGTCGACGAGTGTCCGTTGGTTGCCGGCAACACCGTCAACCGGATGAAGGAATGGATGGCGTTGCTCGAACACCGATCCCCAGGGGTCACCCAGCACTTCCTCGGTGGCTTCTACAACGTCGACAGCTTCCACGCCCCGACCCCGGTCCTTCCATCGTGCGAGTCGTGTGGGCGACCGACCACCGCCACGACCTGCGCCTTCTGCAGGCTGCAAGAGCGAGCGACTCGACAATGACCTTCGCTTCGGGCGATCACTGTCTACTCGTGGACCTCCGGGGGCGCAGGTACCTGGTGACTCTCAGAGAAGGGGGTGAGTTCCATTCCCATCTCGGAGCGTTGTCGCACGACGAGTTGATCGGTGCCCAGGAAGGAACCCTGGTCGCCACGAGGAGCGGCAGCCGGTTGCTGGCGATTCGTCCCCGCTACGTCGACTACGTCCTCAAGATGCGGCGCGGGGCGCAGGTCGTGTACCCGAAGGATGTCGGGCCGATTCTCATCTACGGGGACATCGCTCCCGGTGAGACGGTGCTCGAAGCAGGCACCGGATCTGGCGCCCTCACGATCGCGCTGTCGAGGGCCGTGGGTGCGAACGGGAGGGTCGTCAGTGTCGAAGCACGCGAGGACCACGCCGCGCATGCCCGGAGGACCATCGACGCGTTCTTTGGGGCGATCCCGAAGAACCTGGACCTGCGCATAGGCACCATCGAAGACCTCGGGGCGTCCGTGTCGCCGACTCGGATCGTGCTCGATCTCCCTGAACCGTGGCATGTCGCCGAGGACGGCGGTGGCTTGCAGCCCGGTGGTGTATTCGTCGCGTACCTACCGACCGTCCCGCAGGTGCAGACACTGGTTGCGACGATGCGAACGACCGGGGCCTACCAGATGATCGAGACGTTCGAGACGCTGCATCGGTCGTGGAACGTGGAAGGGAGGTCGGTTCGTCCAGATCATCGCATGGTTGGTCATACCGGGTTCATCGTCGTCGGACGTCGAACACGTTGAGGGGACCCCGACCGGGTCTCGATCACATGACCGTTATGGCTCGATGAAGATGCACTCGCCGGGGCACTCCTCGGCCGACTCGATCACCATCTCTTCTTGGCCGTCGGGTACCACGGCGAGACCCTGAGCTCCCTCGGGATTGCCCTCAGACGCGGCGAAGATCTTGTCGCCTTCTTTGACATAGGCCAGACCGTCGTCCAGCAGGACGAACACATCGGGCGCGATCTCCTCGCAGAGGCCGTCGCCCGTGCAGAGATCCTGGTCGATCCAAACCTTCATTGTGCGGAAGTCTCCTTCGTGGACAAGAGCATGATACCGGTCTTCGGACATACTGGTCTTCGGACTTGCTGCGACTTCACCGCCAAGAGCGGGCCGGTCGTATACTGCGCGAGGTCATGAGCGACGTGGCCCGGCTCCAAGCGACGATTGCGGAACTTGAGGCGCAGGTTGAACACCTGCGAACGGGCGCCGATCGCGCTCAATCGTTCGAACGACAGCTGTCCGATGTCCGTGTTCAGCTGGATGACGCCGCTGCAAGGAACAGCCGGCTCACCTCGGTGCTGACGGAAGCCCGCGAACAACTCGCGCTCCTACGAGAAGAGATCGAGAAGCTCTCAGCCCCGCCCAATCAATTCGGCACCGTCGTGCAGGTCAATCAAGATGGCACCGTTGATGTGATGACCGGCGGCAGGAAACTGCGAGTCACGGCGCAGCCCTCGATAGAGGTGAAGCAACTCGCTCGTGGCCAGGACGTGCTTCTCAACGAAGCGATGAACATCGTCGACGTGCGACAGTTCCCACTGGCTGGGGAAGTCGTCATCGTGAAAGAACGGCTCGAAGCCGAACGGATGCTTGTGCTCGGACGTGGCGACGAGGAGCGGGTAGTGGAGATAGCCGAGCCACTCGTAGATGAGTCCCTTCGGGCAGGTGACGCCGTCCGCCTCGACGGGAGAACCGGGCTCGTGTTCGAGAAGCTGCAGCGTCCCGAGATACAGGAGCTGATCCTCGAGGAGGTGCCCGACGTCACGTACGAGCAGGTGGGAGGGCTCCGTGACCAGATCGAAGCCATCCGCGACGCCGTCGAGCTCCCCTACATCCACAAGGAGCTCTTCGAGGAGTACGGGCTCGAGGCCCCAAAGGGCGTGCTGCTGTACGGTCCGCCCGGCTGTGGCAAGACACTCATAGCGAAGGCGGTTGCAAACAGCCTGGCCAAGGCTGTCGTTGAGCGGACGGGACAGGCAGACGTCAAATCGTATTTCCTCAACGTCAAAGGCCCCGAGTTGCTCAACAAGTACGTCGGTGAGACGGAGCGACAGATCCGGCTGATCTTCTCCAGGGCCAAGGAGAAGTCGGATCAGGGAGTGCCGGTCATCGTCTTCTTCGATGAGATGGACTCGCTCTTTCGAACGAGAGGGACTGGGGTCTCCTCTGATATGGAATCGACCGTCGTTCCTCAGCTGCTCTCCGAGCTGGACGGCGTCGAGAGCCTGAAGAACGTCATCGTGATCGGCGCCTCGAACCGTGAGGACCTGATCGATCCTGCGATCCTTCGACCCGGTCGTCTCGATGTGAAGATCAAGATCGACCGACCGGACGAGGACTCCGCTCGCCAGATCTTTCGCATCTACCTGGGCGATGTGCCAATCAACGCAGATGAACTGGAAGCCTTGGGAGGCGATCGTGACGCCGTGGTCACGTCGATGATCGAACGGACAGTCGAGCGGATGTACTCGAAGGACGATGAGAACAGGTTCCTGGAGGTGACCTACGCCAACGGCGACCGCGAGTTGCTCTACTTCAAGGACTTCTCGAGCGGAGCGATGATCCAGAACATCGTCAGTCGAGCGAAGAAGGAAGCCATCAAGCGCGAAATCGACGGTGGCAGCCACGGTGTCCAGACAGGAGACCTCTTGGAGGCGATCCGAAGCGAGTTCACCGAACACGAGGATCTCCCCAACACGACCAATCCGGACGACTGGGCGAAGGTATCCGGCAAGAAGGGCGAGCGTATCGTCTACGTACGGACGTTGGTACGTGGCGAGGACAAGTCGAAGAAGATCGAAGCCGTCACAACCGGCCAGTACCTCTGAGGTTCGAATGAGTACCGGTCGCAACAGCGAGGGTCTCGCGGTACTCGGTACCGAAACCGAGTTTGGCATCACCATCAAGGGACGTACCCAAGACAGTGCGGTGCTCTCATCGGGATTGGTCGTCCAGTCGTCGCCAGACGGGATCCCTGTCCGGTGGTCGCTCACGGAGGAGTCGCCGGGCCGGGATGCGCGTGGTAGACGCTACACGGTCCCTGTCGATGTTGATGCCGAAGCGCTCAACGCACTCCTCCCAAACGGGGCCCGTCTGTACGTTGACCACGCTCACCCCGAATACTCGACACCCGAGTGTCTGGGGGCACGCCAGGCTGCTCTGTACGACAAGGTAGGGGAGCTGGCTCTGGCCCGTTCCGCCAGAGACACGCAGCGTCTCCTTTCGCCGGGAGAGACGGCATCGATCTACAAGAACAACAGCGACGGGAAAGGCAACTCGTACGGCGCTCACGAGAACTACCTGATCGACCGTGCGGTCCCGTTCGCCGACATCATCGACTACCTGACCACGTTTCTCGTGACACGGCAGATCTTCACCGGTTCCGGCAAGGTCGGCTCGGAGAACGGCCGGCCCGCAGTCCCATACCAGATCACTCAGCGTGCCGACTTCTTTGAAACCCGCGTCGGACTCGAGACCACGATCCGCCGTCCGATCATCAACACACGTGACGAGCCTCACAGCGATCCAGATCGATTTCGCCGGCTTCACGTCATCATCGGAGACGCAAACCGCTCCGAACCTCAAACCTTCCTCAAGCTCGGAGCAACGGCACTGCTGCTTGCCGCCATCGAGGATCGAGCGCTGCCCGACAGGCTGGAGCTCGAAGATCCCGTGTCGGCCACGTGGATGGTCAGCCACGACCCTGGGCTCGGCCGCCGACTTCGACTCGCCGATGGGTCCTCGGCCACGGCGCTCGAGCTCCAATGGCAGTACCTCGACTGGCTGACCAAGTACGCGGAAGCATCGTCCCGTTCCGACGAGGGGTGCCTCGACCTGTGGCGAGGAGTGCTCGAGGATCTGGAGGTCGATCCCATACGGACCGCGGACCGTCTCGACTGGACGGCCAAGCTTCGCGTCATGGAGGCGTACCAGGCCCGCGAGAACATAGGCTGGGATCATGCGAGGATCCGGGCTCTCGACCTTCAGTATCACGATGTCGATCCGGCAAAAGGGCTCTACGACCGTCTGGCGGCGAGAGGATCTATTGATCGGCTCTTCGATGACCAGCAGGTCTCGACAGCGCTGCAGGAACCACCACGCGGAACGAGGGCATACTTCCGCGGTAGGTGCGTGCGGAAATTCGGACCCTCAATCATGTCCGCCAACTGGGATTCGTTGGTCTTCGACACGGGCGAAGCGACATACAAGCGAGTGCCTATGATGGACCCTCTGAGAGGCAACGCCGAGCGAGTCGCCACCGTGATCGACGCCTCGGACGATGTCACATCGCTGATCAACGCACTAGGAAGAGAAGAATGAAAGAACAGATTCGCAAACCCCATCACGAAGAAGAACACCCACCGGAACGGGATATCTCCGCGACGCCGCAAGCCGACACCGGTGATCTGGACGGTCTTCTTGACGAGATCGACGAGGTTCTGGAAGAGAATGCAGAGGAGTTCGTCAGAAACTATGTGCAGAAGGGTGGAGAGTGATCGACCGTCCGACCTCGAGCTTCACCGACCTTCTCGAATCGCTCGGCCTGGAACCCAAGTGGGACCTCCCCGGAGGTAGAGGATCACTGGAGGTTCCGATCGCGACCACCGTCCTGGCACTGAGGTTTGCCGATGGTGTCGTGATGGTGGGCGATCGACAGGCCACAGAGGGACACCTCGTAGCGCACAGAACTATCCGTAAGGTGTTCGAGGCCGACCGATTCTCGGCTGTGGCCATCTCGGGAACGGCGGGCGTCGCCGTCGATCTCGTTCGTCTCTTCCAAACGGAACTCGAGCACTATGAGAAGCTCGAAGGCGTGAGGCTCAGCCTCGACGGCAAAGCCACCTATCTCGGCCGAATGGTTCGACAGCAGCTTCCACTCGTGTTCCAAGGCCTCATCGTGGTTCCTCTGTTCGCCGGCTACGACGAGAGCGCGAAGCTCGGCCGGCTCTACACATTCGATGTCGTGGGAGGCCGGTACGAGGAACGCGAGCACGGTGCGACCGGTTCGGGTTCAAGGGACGCGAAGGCTTACCTGCGCTCGGCGTATGAACCCGATCTCGACGAGGGTGCGGCGCTGGACGTCGCGGTACGGGCACTTGTCGCCGCCGCACAGATCGATACGGCAACGGGCGGACCGGACCTGGCGCGGGGAATCCTGCCGAATGTGGTGACCGTTACCGAGCGCGGGTTCGAGGAAGTCGACGAGGAGCGCGTGAGCGATCTCGCGTCGGCGGCGCTGGAGACCATCCGATGAGTATCCCGTTCTACGTTCCACCTGAGCAGCTCGTCAAGGATCGCGCCGAGTTCGCTCGCAAAGGAATCGCGCGTGGCCGCTCTATCGTCGCGATGGAATACGACCAGGGAATCCTGATCCTCGCGGAGAACCCCAGCGACACGCTGCACAAGATCAGCGAGATCTACGACAGGGTCGCCTTCGCCGGAGTCGGCAAATTCAACGAGTTCGAGAGCCTCCGGGTTGCCGGCACGCGGCACGCCGACCTTCGAGGCTACCTCTACAGCAGATCCGACGTGAAAGCGAAGACCCTGGCCAACGCGTTCTCCCAGACGCTCGGCAACATCTTCACCCATGAAGTGAAACCGTATGAGGTAGAGATCCTCGTTGCCGAACTCGGCATCAACGGTGACCAGAACCACCTCTACCGCGTCACCTATGACGGGACTCTCTCCGACGAACGGTACGTCTGCGCGATCGGCGGGCAATCCGAAGCCCTCGATGAGTTGTTGCGTGGGGCATCGTTCACTCCGAAGCCGCTGGCGAAGACCGTGCGCCGGGTCGCCGAAGTCTTTGGTCAAGTCCTGGACCGGGACGTCGACGGCTGGGAGGCCGCGGTGTTAGAGGGCACGGAGCGCCGCCGAGTGTTTCGGCGACTCTCGGATACTGACGTCGCCAGCGCGCTCTCCTGAACGGGTCGGCGTACGCTGAGTCGATGCAGCGCCGCATCTACGGGCTAGAGACCGAATACGGAGTCACGTGCACTCTCAGAGGACAGCGGAGGCTGAGCCCGGATGAGGCCGCCCGCTACCTGTTCCGCAGAGTGGTGAGCTGGGGCAGATCCTCCAACGTCTTCCTAGAGAACGGCGCCCGGCTCTACCTCGACGTCGGAAGCCATCCCGAGTATGCGACACCCGAGTGCGACACCATCGGTGACCTGGTCGCAGCCGACAAGGCGGGGGAGCGAGTCCTCCACGAGCTTGTCGGCGAAGCCCAAACACGGCTCGGAGAAGAGGGGATCAGCGGCCAGATCTTCTTGTTCAAGAACAACACCGATTCGGCAGGCAACTCCTATGGCTGTCACGAGAACTATCTCGTGAGACGGGAAGCGAACTTCGCTGCGACGATTGATGCACTCCTTCCGTTTCTCGTGACACGACAGATCTACGCAGGTGCCGGGAAGCTGCTTCGCACTGCGCGGGGGGTTCGTTTCACGATCTCGCAGCGCGCCGAGCACGTTTGGGAAGGGGTGTCGTCGGCGACCACACGCAGCCGGCCGATCGTCAACACGCGGGACGAACCCCACGCGGATGCGGCCATGTTTCGGCGACTTCACGTGATCGCAGGCGACTCGAACATGTCAGAGCGGGTTACCTACGCGAAGGTCGGCGTGGTGGGTGCGCTTCTTCAGATGCTCGAAGACGGCAAGAGCTTCAGGGCACTGGACCTCGAGAACCCGATCAGGGCGATCAGAGAAATCAGCACGGACCCAACCTGTAGACGGCGGGTGCGGCTGGCCAACGGACGCGAGCTGTCTGCACTCGACATCCAATGGGAGTACCTCGACGAGGTGTCCCGCTACGCCCGCCTCCGTGGATTCTCCCCGTCGATCGAAACGGCCATTCGCTTCTGGGAGCAGATGCTGGTCGGCATCGAACAGGATCCGATGTCTCTGGCCGATCAAGTCGACTGGGTCGCGAAGTGGCAGCTGATCGAGGCCTACCGAAGTCGCCACGATCTGTCGCTGTCGGATCCGAAGCTCGCGATGATGGATCTCGCCTACCACGACATCGACCCTGACCGAGGTCTCTATCACCTCCTGGTGCGTACGGGGCGTATGCGTCGAGCAGTCACCGACGAAGCGATCGAACGATCCCGACTGGAACCTCCGGAGACCACTCGGGCGAAACTGCGCGGGAGTTTCATAAAGGCTGCGAAGGCCGCCGGACGTGACTTCACCGTCGACTGGGTGCACTTGAAACTCAACGACCAGGCGAAACGCACCATCCTCTGCAAGGACCCGTTCGTGCACACCGACAGACGAGTGGAAAGGCTGATCGAGGGCCTCTGACGGGGTGCTTCAAAGGGGGTCGGTGTACCCCTACAGTTGCCAGGGCATGCGACGCGTCATTGAACGGCTCCTCAATCTGCTCGCCTTCCTGCTCACCGCGAACCGCCCTGTCACCGCGGAGGAGATCCGCATGACGGTCGCCGGGTACGCAAGAGAGTCCGATGAGGCGTTCCACAGGATGTTCGAGCGCGACAAGGCGCTACTTCGACGGATGGGCATACCGCTCGAGCTGAAAGCGACCGATGCCTGGGAGGTCGAATTCGGCTACGCGTTGCAGCCAGACGAGTATGAGCTGCCGGACCCAGATCTCAACGACGAGGAACGGGCGGCGTTGTGGCTCGCTGCCCAGGTCGTACGGCTCGGGGGTCAACCTGCCGGACCGGACGCGCTGCTCAAGCTGGGAGGTTTGACAATGGCCGGGGGAGGCGAGCCACTCGCTGCCGATCTCGGATTGGAGACCGGTGATCTGGAGACTGCGTTTCACGCTGCAACCGAACGGAGAGACCTGTCGTTCGACTACCACGGTCGCGCTCGAACGGTACAGCCAATGGGCATCCTCCACCAACGGGGGCATTGGTACCTGGTTGCCTTTGAAGGGGGCGTGCAGCGATCCTTCAGGATCGACAAAGCCAAGCGGTTGATCCTCGGTGGGCAGGCCGAAGCGTTCACTCGACCAAGGGGATTCCGCCTGCGAGACGCCGTGCCGGTCGAACCGTGGGCGATCGGAGAGCAGGACATCGTCGCCAAAGTGGTGTTCGACCCCGACGCGGCATGGTGGGCCAGGCGTCAGCTCACCGGCGAAGTCATCGAGCTGGACGATGGCTCCCTCGAAGCCACCGTCTCCGTTGCCAACCCCGACGCGTTCATCGGATGGTTGTTGAGCTTCGAAGACAAAGCCGAGATCGTGGAGCCAGAAGAACTCCGGATAGCGCTCATCGAGCGGGTGCGACAGTGAGTAGGACGGCCCAGCGCCTCACGCGGATCCTTTCGATGGTCCCATGGGTGATCGCGCATCCGGGCGCCACCGTGAGAGACGTGTGTGAACGGTTCGGCTACACGAGGGACGAACTGATCGCCGACCTCAACTTGGTGTTCGTGTGCGGACTGCCAGGGTATGGGCCCGGCGACCTGATGGTGGCATATATCGAGGACGACGAGGTCGTCATCGACATGGCCGACTACTTCTCGCGCGCATTGCGGCTGAGCATGTCCGAAGCGCTCGCCCTGCTCGCCGCCGCAGAGACCCTCATGGCGACCGATCAGGCGCCGCCCGCGCTGCGGAGTGCGGTGGAAAAACTCACTCGGGCACTCGGCATCGAGGCGGACGAGACAATCGCAATCGAGATCGACAGCGAGAGCGCGACTGTTACGACTTTGCGTGAAGCTGCGGCAGGAGGTCGGGTCATCGACCTCACCTACACATCCCTCGGGAAGGGGGAGACCACCCGGAGGCTGATCGAGCCCTGGTCGGTCTTCACGACATTGGGCAACTGGTACGTCTCCGCCTACTGCAGGATGGCACAGGCAGAGCGCGTGTTTCGCATGGATCGGATTCGCTCTGTGGAGGCGACGGGGGAGCACTTCACCCCCAACCCGGACCCTCCCGCACCCGTGGTCCGATACACACCGTCCGAGGACGATGTGCACGCGACGATACGCCTCGAACCGCGCGCGGCATGGGTCTCCGACTACTACCCGGTCGAGGTTCTGGACACTGATCCTCTCACCGTTCGCTTCTCGACATCGGATGCCGGCGTCGCTGCCAGGCTGCTGGTTCGACTCGGAGATGACGCTGTGCTTCTAGCCGGCTCCGAGGTCGCCGCGGCGACCGCCTCACTCCGTCGGCGCATCCTCACCAGATACGTGTGACCATTTCCCATTAGTCACTACAGGGCGCCGCCGACAAAGCCGATATACGTGTCATGAAAGGTGAGCGGAGCGCCGAATGACCACTATCAAGACAACCTGTCAATACTGCGGCGACATCGAGCTGCACCCCGACGATCTCGCACTCGAGCTGGATCCCACGGGCGATCAGGGCAGCTATCTGTTTGTGTGCCCTGAGTGTGGTGACTTGCAGCGTCGCCCGGCAAACAACCGGGTTGTCAACGTTCTCCTCGCAACCGGCGTCAGCTACGACGTGGTCGTGCCGGAGCCCGGACCGATCACCGAAGAGGAGATCTTCCGATTCGTCGAAGCTCTCGACCGTGAAGAAGAGTTCTGGCGGATGCTCGCCTAGCGACGCTTGGGCGGTCCCATCCCTAACATGAGAGCCTCGTGCTCTTCGATGTCAGCCCCTCCGAACTGATCGTCATCCTCCTCGTAGCATTGATCGTGTTCGGGCCGAAACGATTGCCCGAAATGGCCAGGAAACTCTCGTCGATCGTGCGCGACATCCAGGGCGCCGCCGGGGATCTGCAGCGTGGACTCGAGAAGGAAGTCCGGGAACTGACGGATCCCATCAAAGAGGCTGCGAAGCCGCTGAGAGAACTCAAGGCCACACCAGATACGGATTCCGAGGAGCCCTCCAAACCGAAGGACAAATCTCCCGAAGATGAGTGAGGACACGCCGCGTTCGGTCATCGAGCATCTCGAGGAACTCCGGTGGAGGTTCGTGAAGAGCGCGATCGCGATCGCGATCGGCGCGATCGTCGCATTCATCGCCCGTGAATGGATTTTCGACGTCCTTGCCCGGCCCTATCGCCTTGCGCTACCCGGACAGGATCTGAACCAGTTCGAGGTGACGGAGGGGTTCTCGGTCGCGATGCGACTCTCGATGTTCGGGGGTCTCTTTCTCGCAAGTCCAGTGCTCTTCTACCAGCTGTGGGCCTTCATCAACCCTGCTCTCACCAAACGGGAACGCAAGTGGACGGTTCCCGTCGTCACGGCTCTCGCTGTGCTCTTCTCTTCCGGCGTGGCGTTCGGCTACTACATCCTCCCGAGAGGGTTGGTGTTCCTCCTCGGAATCCAGCCGGGACTCAACGCGGTGATCGGCGCATCGGACTACTTCGGTCTCGCATTGCGATTCCTGCTGGTGTTCGGCGTTGCTTTCGAGTTCCCCGTGTTCATCTTCGCTGCAGCAGCCGCGGGCCTGGTCTCATCACGGAAACTCGGGCAGGGACGACGATGGGCCGTTCTCATCATCGTCATCGTTGGCGCCGTCGTGACCCCGACGGGTGATCCCCTGACGCTCACTGCTCTTTCGGTTCCCCTCTACCTGCTGTATGAGGCGACCATCTGGCTCGTCAAACTCACCCTCCACAAATGATCGGGTTCGAGCTGGATCCGTTCCAGCGAGAAGGGGCTGACGCCATTGCGTCGGGCGAATCGATCGTCGTGACCGCCCCGACAGGTTCGGGCAAGACCCTCGTTGCCGAGTTCGCGATCCAGGGAGCACTCGGACGCGGCAAGAAGGCGTTCTACACCACACCACTGAAGGCACTCTCCAACCAGAAGTTCAACGATTTCGGACGCATCTACACAGACGTGGGGTTGCTCACGGGCGACAACACGATCAACGGCGACGCGCCGCTCGTCGTGATGACGACAGAGGTGTTGAGGAACATGATCTATGCGAGTTCGCCCGCGTTGGATGGCCTCGAGGTCGTGGTCCTCGACGAGGTGCACTACCTCCAGGATCCGTCCAGGGGAGGGGTGTGGGAGGAGATCATCGTCCATGCGCCGACGGACGTGCAATTGGTCTGCCTCTCCGCGACCGTATCCAACGCCGGCGAACTTGCCGCATGGGTGCGGAGTCGGAGAGGTCCCACGAGACTCATCCAAGAGGATCGCCGACCGGTACCTCTCGTGAACCTGTACGCCCTGAAGGACCGCTGGGACGATGAGGTACTACTGGAGCACATGTTCGCCGAGCAGGCGGTCAACCGAGCCATCGAGTCTCGAATCAGTGGTAGGAAGGCGAGACGCTACGCGACACCGAGGCGGAACGAAACCGTGGCGACGTTGGCCGCCAAGGGGATGCTGCCCGTCATCTACTTCATCTTCTCGAGAGCAGGCTGCGACGACGCCGCCCGCAGACTCGTCGAGGCGGGGGCGCGCTTCACGAGCCCGACGGAGATCGAAGAGATACGAACCGCCGCCGAGCGTCAGACGGCGCATCTCGATGCCCGAGACCTCGTCGTGCTCGGCTACGACCAGTGGCTGTTTGGCCTCGAAGCGGGGATCGCGCCACATCACGCCGGGATGATTCCGGCGTTCAAAGAGACGGTCGAAGCCCTGTTCACACGGGGACTCGTGAAAGTGGTGTTCGCCACCGAGACGTTGTCACTTGGGATCAACATGCCCGCCCGCACCGTCGTTCTCGAAAGCCTGAGCAGGTTCACCGGAGAGACCCACGAGTTGCTCCGGCCCGGTGACTACACCCAGTTGACAGGGCGCGCGGGGAGGAGGGGAATCGACGAGGTCGGATACGGCGTGGTGTTGCATTCGCGGTACATACCATTCGTCAGAGTCGCCGAACTCGCTCGCACCGGATCACACGCGCTCTCGTCGAGCTTCCGTCCCTCGTACAACATGGCCGTCAATCTCATTGCGAACTACCCGCGTGAACGCGCAGAGCGGCTCCTCGGAGCGTCCTTCGGTCAGTTCCTCGCGGCGAAGGGGATCGCGTCCAAACGGCGGCTGCTCAAACGTCAGGAGCAGGAACTCGAGGAGCTTCGCACCGGGGCGACATGCGAGCGGGGTGATGTCGGTGAGTATGTCGAACAGATACAGCAGCCGACGTCCTTCGACGTGGGTGACATCCTAGAAACTGCCGAGGGTCGTGGCATCGTCGTGAAACGTCGGCACGGGAAACGAGTCGAACTGGTGATGGTGACGGAGGATGGAAGGCTGTCGACGTTGATTCCACGCGTCTATCGCAATGCGCAGAAGGTCGGGTGGATGGCTATCGAGGATGCCCGCAGGATGACAGCGGACGCATCGTACAGGAGACACGTGGGTCGACGGATCGCTGTGGGCCTGACGCGGCACCCCGTCGCCTCGTGCCCCGATCGTGAGGCGCATGTCGCTGCACACCGGAGGCTGGCGAAGCTTCAGCGGAGGGTCGACCGCCTTCACGCAGAACTCGAGAGGACGAGCGGGGGTCTCATCGACGAACTGAATCGAATCCTCGCGCTACTGGATGTGTTGGGCTATGTGGAGGGATGGCTGCTGACCGAGCAGGGCGAACGGCTCAGATCGATCTACTCGGACACGGACTTGTTGCTCTGCGAAGTGATTCGAAACGGACTGCTGGACGCTCTCGAACCGGCCGAGATGGTGTCCCTGATCTCGATGACGGTGTACGAGGCCCGCCGGGCCGAGACCACCGTTCAGGCGTGGCCTACGCCCGGCCTCGCGCAGCAAGGGCGGCAGCTGGAGTCGTTGTGGGAAGGGCTCGCGGACCAGGAGCAGTCCCTGCGCCTGCCGCGAACACGCCCTCCGGGGAGGGGCTTCATGGATGCCGCCTACCAATGGGCCTCGGGCGTCGACCTCGACGAGCTGCCCGACGTGACCGATGCGGGCGACTTCGTGCGAACTTCGCGCCAGTTGCTCGACGTCCTGCGCCAGGTACGTGACGCGATCCCTCGGCTCAGAAGCCCGATGGTTGAAGCGATCAAGGCGATTGATCGCGGCGTGGTGGCGGCCCCGAGCTTCGAACATGAGTGAGTGGCTCGTCCTCGTCAACCCACTTGCCGGCAGGGGACGACACGCCGCCCGACGGACACGAGAGGCACTCGCCGCGTACGGAGTCGACGCGGATGTTCGTGTGCCCACGACACCGTCAGCGATGCGAGCAGCAGTGGATGCCGGCGTCGACGAAGGGCGAACGCGCTTCGTGGCGGTCGGCGGCGACGGCACTGCGAACCTGGTGGCCGACCAACTCCTCGAGCACCCATGGTCGACGCCGCCCGTGCTCGGACTGCTCCCTGGAGGGTCCGGCTCGGACCTGGCCAGATCGTTCGAGATCCCCCAGCACATCGAGGATGCGGTGGCGGCACTGCTGGGTGATGCCACCGCTACGGTGGACGTGGGGGTGCTGGAGGGTCGGTGGGGGTCCAGACGGTTTGTGAACTGCGCGGAGTCGGGCCTGACAGCGGCCGTGCTGTGTCGCTCACTGGGCTTGCCGAGATGGCTGGGATCTGTGAAGTACCACGTTGCTCTCGGACTCGTCTTCCCCAGTGTGCAGCTCGCCACAATGACGATTCGCGCGGGTGACAACGAGTTCCGAGGGAGTTCGCTCCTCGCAGTGTTCGCGAATGCCCGCTACTTCGCTGGTGGATGGAATATCGCCCCAGAGGCGTCGGTATCGGACGGATTGTTCGACATTCAGGTGTTCGAAGCCACGAAGAGGGACATCCCACGCCTGTGGTGGCTCGCGAAGTCGGGCGCTCACGTGGACGAACCGAACATCCATCACTTCACCGCCGCGACCTTCACGCTGGAGGTTGCGGATGGCTGGCCGGTTGAGGCCGACGGCGAGTACTTCGGTGAGGGATCGATGCGAGGGAGCATTATTCGTTCAGCGCTTTCGATCAAGATTCCCGACCGGTAGAAAGCCGCCTTCGAACGTTTCACCACACATCGACAGGAGTGGGTATACTCTCGCCGCCCCTCCGGCGGAGGGGCAGGGTGACTCCGGAGACAGGGAACTCGAGATGGATCGCGACACCTTCGACGACGTAGACGACGAGCTCGATGAGGACGTCGACGCACCGGACGACCTCGAGGATTTCGATGATGAGGACTCCGACGATGTCGACGTGTTCGAAGATGCAGGGAAAGTCGAAGAAGACGACGACGGAAGCGGCCTCGACCTGGACGATCTCGGTCTCGATGTCGATGAAGATCTCGACGACACGAGCCCCGGCAGCGTCGACGAGGGGAACGATGAAGATGAGGATGAAGTAGCCGCCGAAGAGAACGAAGAGGCCCTGGAGGAACTCGAAGCTGAAGAACTCGAACTCCTGGACGACGAGGTGGCGGAGACACTACTGCTCGACGAGGCCGCGGAACTCCGGGCCATTCGGCGAGCCGAGCTCACACTCGATACCGACGCCGAGAGTGTCCGAGGAGACGAGTTCGTATGCCAGTCGTGTTTCCTCGTCAAGCGTACGAGCCAGCTCGCCAACAAGCGGAAGCTAATCTGCAAAGACTGTGCGGACTGATCCCTCGTCTGTCACCGTTGTCATACCGACGTATAACGAGCGGGAGAACCTCGATTCGATCGTGACCGCCGTGATCCGGTACGGCTACCGCGTCCTGGTGGTCGACGACGACTCCCCCGATGGCACCGGGGAGCTGGCCGATTCGCTCGCCTCCAGGCATGAACTCGTTGGTGTCGTTCACAGAGCCTCCAAGCAGGGCCTCGGACGCGCCTATGCGCGTGGGTTCAACGAAGCGATGGGCGGCGGTTCGACCATCCTGTGTGAAATGGACGCCGACTTCTCCCATGATCCGGCCGCGCTTCCGCTACTCATCGAGGCGGTGGATCGTGGCGCGGACCTCGCGATCGGCAGTAGATACGTCGAAGGAGGTTCCACACCCGACTGGCCCCTTCACCGCCGGATCCTCTCGAAGGGGGCCAACACCTACGCGAAGTTGATGCTTCGAGTGCCCGTGCAGGACGCGACTGCCGGATTCAGGGCGTTTCGAAAGGAGGCGCTCAAGCGTCTGCATCCCGAAACCTGCCTCGCGTCCGGGTACGCCTTCCAGGTCGAGATGGCCTGGCGAGCAGTGCAGGAAGGAATGCGCATAGAAGAGGTTCCCATCATGTTCCGAGATCGAAGGGCGGGGAAATCGAAGATGGGTCTCCCCATCGTGCTCGAAGCCATGTGGCTGGTTACCAAGTGGGGTGTGACTCGAAGGGAACGACGGTGACCGGCCCCTCATCACGGTTTGCCACTTCGGACGATCTCGACGAACTGATCCGTCTTTACCACTTGCTCGATGAGGAGATGGCGACGCTTCGTCCCGACTGGTCGGCCACGGACGGGCTGCCCGAGCCGATCGAGGTTGCGCTCGAGTCGAAGCTCGGTGGTTGTATCGTCGGTCTCTTCGACGACGTGCCGGTTGGATTCCTCGTGGCGGACCTGACGTCACCCATTTGCCGGATCGAGGTCGTGTTCACACACCCGGAAGCTCGAGGAGTCGGAGTGGGAGAGACGATGGTGCGCCTGCTGAGATCGGAAGCGAATACACGAGGCGTCACGTCCTTCGATGTCTCGGTGTTACCCGGACATCGCGCCGCGAAGAACTTCTTCGAAGGGGAGGGCTTCAAGGCGCGGCTGATCACCATGCACCACGATGATTGACCGTCGTCCGATCCCAGGTGTGGGTGGCGTCGTCGTTCGAGACGGGTCCTTGCTGCTGATCCAGAGGGGCAGAGGAGGAAACGAGGGACTGTGGGCGGTGCCGGGAGGCAAGGTCGAGTACGGAGAGACCCTCCGGGACGCCGTCTCGCGTGAGTTGCTCGAGGAGACGGGCTATGTCGTCTCTGTCGGTGATATCGCATGGGTCGGCGAAGCAATTGGGCCCGGTGACCCTCCGGAGTGGCACTACACGTTGATCGACTTCTACGCGACCGTGATCGGCGGTGAACTCGCGGTCGGGGACGATGCCGCCGGCGTCGAGTGGGTGCCGTTGGACGCCGTACTGCTTCGCCCAGTCACACCCACCATGATCGACCTCATGCAGGTGCTTGATCGTCGAAGGACCTGAAGATCAGACCGGCGAGCGGCTTCGGCATGAACAGGGTCGTCTTGCGGGGAAAGCGCAATCGGTCATCCGCTGCCTCGGAGACGGCGTCGTCAGGAACGGCGGCCATGAGCATCACAGCACCCTCTGCGTGGTCCCTGAGGCGATCAATAAGCCGATCAGGATCTCCATGGAACTCGGCGTCGTTCTCGTGCACACCGAGCGCCGGGTAGAGCAATTCTCGAGCGACCGCAGTGCTCGCACGCTGCCACGGATGGGGAAGCCGCTGCAGCGCCTCCATCTTTGGGGTGAGGTGCCACGAACCGGACTCGCGCACGACCGTGATCGTCCCGGGCTCGGTCGGCACAGACCCCGGTCCGGGGCGAAGATCGAAGCGACTCTCGGGCGTCGTCCACGAAAGGGCAGGGAAGAATCGGTGGATGGGCCGGATGTCCAGACCGCTTCCTTCGGCGGGCGCGACGAACGCCATGATCGAGTCCCAGGGGCCGGGGCCTCTTCGAGAAGCGCGAAAGTCCAGGGCTGCCCCGTAGCGGTGGTGGCCGTCGGCGATCGCCAGAGGGTGTGCGTCGATAGCCGAGCATATTCTCGGATCGCGAAGGTCGTACACGGCGTGTCGTACCCCCTCACGTTCGACGACCCAGCGCGGGGATCCGTGGGGCTCCAGGAGGCCGGACAGCGTGGAGGAGGGCGACAGCGCAATGATGAGGTCGAGGTTGGCGCGGGTCGCTTCGAGGAGCTGCCGTCGATCCGTTCCGGTATCGGTCATGGTCTCCTCGTGCGCGAGAACCCGAGGTCCGAAGTCTTCGACCCCCATCGCACCGATGACGCCGCGTGCCTCTCTGGCGAGCCCATCGGCTGCGCGATACTGCATCGTGTACAGGTAGAAGCGCGGCGTCGGGTCGGTCCGAACCACCCCAGAGCGCCTCCAACTCGAGAGCAACCGAGATGCCTCTTCGTGTGAGTCGGGGAGCAGAAGGTGGGCGATGTTGTGGGGTGACGATTCCCGAAACCGGACGACATCGTCGATCATGTCGTACGGCGGGCTCGTCGAGGCGGCCACGTCATCGGCGAAGCAGGTGCCTCGGAAAGGTGTGAACATGTCCGAAGTTGTAGCGGGTGACCGAAGGCAAGGCAATGTCGTCTGCGATCTCGACGGGGTGATCTACCGTGGATCGACGGCCATCGAAGGGGCAGCCGACGCGTTACGACAACTGGAGTCGAAAGGGTTCACGATTCTCTTCGTGACCAACAACTCCACTGAGACCGTGGAGGCGACGGCGAGCAAAGTCGCCGAGATCGGCGGGTACGAGGCGTCCGTCGATCAAATCCTGGGATCGGCAGAGGCCGCCGCCTCGATTCTCGAATCGGACAAGCCCGACACCATGGTCGTGGGCGGCCGCGGGATCGTCGAAGCGCTCTCGGCCAGATCCATCCCGATGACAGACGACCCATCCTCCGCGAGGGCCGTTGTCGTGGGACTCGACAGGGAGTTCTCCTACACGAAGCTCGACGCCGCCGCCGCCGCCATCCGCAACGGTGCCCGGTTCATCGCGACGAACACCGACATCACATTTCCGGGTGCGGGGGGAATCCATCCCGGGGCCGGTGCGATCGTGGCCGCTATCGAAGCCGCTTCAGGCGTACGACCACTGGTAGCGGGCAAGCCTCACTCTGCGATCAGGACCCTCATCAAGGAGCGGCTCAAGCCGGGACCCGTGTGGGTCGTGGGCGATCGCCCCGAAACCGACCTGGCGATGGCGAGGGCCGAACGGTGGCACGCCGCTCTCGTGCTCACAGGGATTGCCACCTCAGAGAAGGATGTTCCCAAGGGTCTGGAGCCCGACGTGATCGTGGAATCGATCGTCAACCTGCCTGAGCGAATCGACCCGGCCTGAGACGACGCCGGTGCGCGAGGAGCGCGGGCCGCAGCAACATCGCAACCACCGCGCCGAACAGGAACCCTCCGATGTGAGCCTGCCAGGCAACGCCGCTCCCGCTCAAGAAGAACTGCCCCACGAGCCATATGCCGAGGAACAGGGCAGCAGGAAGGGCGATGGG
>Ga0307444_1000077_pt1 | contig 50990 bp, 51 predicted proteins | sample SalMarSW160340MG_FD_202145 | JGI IMG/M metagenome (GOLD analysis project Ga0307444, IMG submission 202145) | Salt marsh sediment microbial communities from the Plum Island Ecosystem LTER, Massachusetts, United States - SW1603-40 | ecosystem: Environmental > Aquatic > Marine > Intertidal zone >...
CTCCTGGTTATGTTCCATATACACCAGGAATCGCACCACAAGTCAGTCCAGAAAATCAATTATCAATGCTAAAACAAGAAAAAAATTATCTAGAATCAGAAATGAATGGTCTTAAAAGCTCTTTAGATGATATCTCAAAAAGAATTACTGAATTGGAAAAAGAAGAATAATTTTTTTTTTTTTATTATTTTTAAGAGGTAGATATGTAAATGATTAAGATTTATGAAAGTTATGAAAATTATTTAAAAGCAATATATTTAATATCTAAAAAAAACAAAGGTGGTTGGGTATGCAATTCAGAGATTTCAAATTACTTAAATGTTAAACCCCCTTCAGTAACTGACATGTTATATAAATTAAAGGCAGGAGAATTAATAGACTGGAGACCAAGAAAATCTTTAAGATTAACGAAAAAAGGAAAAATAATCGCTCAAGATATAATTAAAAGCTATAAGAATTTATGTAATTTTTTTAGGAATGTTTTAAAAATAGAAAACAGAAATTTAATAAAAAAATTATCTTGTGAAATTGAGCATCACTTAACTCCAGAAGTATCAAATGCTTTAGAAGATCTACTCCTTGAATATTAATTGAATTTATATTTTGATTTATAAAAGCAATTTCTAATCCTTATTCATATTTAATTTCCAAAAGACTTGCTTATTATAGAGAGTATCTATAATCTTTTTTTGAGATTTAAGTTTTTTTAACTCTGAAATAATTTTATCTTCATCAAAATTAGAAGAAGAAAATGTTTCAATAATTTGATCTTGCCTCATTGGATGTCTCTCTAATATTGATAAAACTTCTTTTTCGAAATCTGATGAATAAATATTGAATTTTCCCACCTCCGGAAAATTAATATTAGTGTAATCAACGAAGATTTCATTCAAGATTGAAAGTATGCTCTTATCGGGAATTTTTACCCATTTTTCTACTGGGGGCCTTATCGGAACATTTATATCAATTCTATCTGGTTTTATCAACTCTAGTTTTTCTTTAATTTTTAATAATTCTTTTTTTGTGTCATTAATCCCTTTCATTAGCATTACTTCAATCCAAAATTTACCCATGAATTTTTTCCTAAAATCTATAAATCCTTGAATTAGATTATTAAAGTTAATGGAGGGGTGAGGTCGATTTATTTTTATGAATGATTTTTCATCCCAAGCGTCCAAACTAGGTAGAACTACATCTGAAGAAATTAAAGTATTCTGAACTTCTTTATTATTAAGTAAACTTCCATTAGTAATCACACAAACAGGTTTTTCAGATAACTCTTTAGCTCTTATGATCAAATCATTTAAATCTTTATATAATGTAGGTTCCCCACTCCCTACAAATGTGATATAGTCAAACTTGTTTTTCTTTAGTTGGATAGCTTTTTCTATTTCAGCTATAATTTCTCTTTTAGGGAAATAATTTTTCCTGATATTAGTAAAGTTGGTTGTTTTTCCTAATTGACAATAAATACATTGATAATTACATGTCTTAGAAGGAATTGGATCAATTCCTAAGGAATTTCCTAATCTTCTACTAGGTACAGGTCCATATACATATTTCATATTATTTTATTAAGAACATTTATCAAGAATTTTTTAGCTTGTATTTCTCAATTGCACGTTTTAAAGTGGTTACTGCTAATTCAGCACAATGCTTATGATCGTCTGGTAAACCTCCTAAAGCATTATCTACATCAATAGGTTGTAAATTTTCGGCAAACTCTAATGTTTGACCTTCTACCATCATAGTAGTTTGACTTCCTGCAGCTACAGTGGCACCACATCCATCGGTAATATAATTTGCTTTTTCAATAACACGTTCTTTGATCTTCAGAAAGAATTGCATTGTATCACCACAAGTACCCTCATAAGCATGCCAAACACTTATTTCATCATCTTTTGGCTTGCCCCAATTTTTTGGATTTAGAAGTAAATCAACAATGTATTTATTATACCTTTTAATTTCCTCTTCAATAATTTCCTTCTGAATTTCCTCTACCCATTTATCTAAATTGTCTAGTGGCATTTTATGATTGCCTATTCAAGGTTTTTTTAATGTACAACGTATTACTTTGGATTAGGTAATGTTTAAAATATAAAAAAATTATTCTTTTATTTTTCCAATATTTCTCGAATCTTTTTAACCGTTTCTTTAAAAGCTTTTGTCGATATACTCTCAGGATACTTTAATATAAAAGGCATTCCTTGATCTCCCTGCTGGCTTACCTCAATTTCGAAAGGAATTTTACCTAATAGCCGAACATTAAAATCTTTAGCCGCTTTTTCTACTCCTCCTGGAGGATAGAGATCAATATATTCTCCACAATGGGGACAATTAAAACCAGACATGTTTTCAATAATACCAAGTATTTGTCGTTCCATTATCTGAGCCATCCTTATTGTTTTTCTTGCATCCATTAAAGCAACTTCCTGTGGGGTTGAAACTACGACAACATTCTCATCAGGTATAAGCTGTAATATATCTAAAGTCTCATCAGACGTTCCTGGTGGTAAATCGCAAATTAAATAATCTAATTCACCCCAAATCGCTTCACCTAAAAATTGTCTTACAGCACTCATCTTCATTGGGCCTCTCCAAATAACTGGTGAGTCGGAACTTTCAATGAGAAATGCCATACTCATTGCTTTAAGATTTAATGGACCATTTACAGGATAAAATCTTTTTTTATCAGGATCAACCCTTGGTTTAAGATTTGGATCTATACCCAACATTTTCAATACATTTGGCCCAGTTATATCCACATCTAAGATTCCAACTCTCAGTCCAACACTTACTAAGCTCATTGCAAGGTTTACAGCTACTGTTGTTTTTCCTACTCCTCCTTTACCAGATATAATGACTATTTTATGTTTAATTTTCTCCATGTTTTTTTTTATATTTTCCTCTAATTGATCCATCTTTTCTTTCTTTCCTTGTTCGACTGTTTTCTTCAAATCGATATCTGGAATTTCTTTTTCTTGAATATTCTTGCACCTCTTATTTATAATCAAATTTAATGATTAAATTTATATATTTTCAAATTTTATTAATAATTGATAATGAATAATTATTCATTAAATTAAAAACTTATGAATTGAAAATTAAAAAAAAAGGTTAGAAAAAAAATGAGTATTATTGCAATTCCTTCATTGGGTAATGGAGGCTTAAATGATCAGATGAGTCCTCGTTTTGGGAGATGTGCTAGTTTCACATTTGTTGAAGTTGAAAATAACGAGATTAAAGCTGTAAAAACGGTTCCAAATCCCGCAGCAAATGCGATGGGAGGTGCTGGTGTGCAAGCCACTCAGATTATTGGTAATAATGGTGCTAATGCTATAATAGTAGGATTCTTAGGCCCTAATGCTTCTAGTGGACTTAACGCTTTAAATATACAAATTTTTCAAGCTCCAAATCAAGCAATTACAATAAAAGAAGTCTTGAATCTCTATTTAGAAGGAAAATTACAAACAATTGCTACCTCAAATGTCGCATCACACTATGGAATGGGAGGTGGTGGACGGGGTATGGGCGGTGGTGGCAGAGGCATGGGAAGAAGAAATCTACCCTAGAAAAGCTAGCGATTAATTAGAAAAAAAAAGATATTTCTAATGAATAGCAAGAAATCCAAAATAATATGTATTACCGGAGGAAAAGGAGGAACAGGTAAAACATTATGTGCAGTAAATATTGCTATAATGTTTAAAAATGAAGGAAAAAAAGTGCTTCTTATAGATGGTGATGTAGAGAATCCTAATACATATTTATTATTAAATGGAAAACTTGAAAATAAAAAAGATGTTCCTTTTTTCAAACCTAAGATTAATGAAGATAAATGCTCCAAATGCGGATTATGTGCTCAAAATTGCTTAGCAAATGCACTTTTACATATTAAAGATGCTTTTCCAATTCCAATCTTAACTGTCTGTTCTGGATGTCAGTTATGTTACAAAATTTGTCCTGAAAATGCAATTGAGGCAGATTCAAAAACAATAGGGTTTATTTATTCAACAAAAATTAATGGACTCTCACTTTTTCTAGGTGAATTAATGCCCTCAGAAGCTAGGTCAGCTGCAATTGTAGAAGCACTTCTTGAAAAATTCGAAGAGATTCTTGAAGCTGAACCTGAAAAATTTGATATTATCATTTTAGATACTGCTCCCGGTGCCCATTGCGATGTTGAACTTTTAATAGCTGATGCAGATATTGTAATTCCCATAACAGAGCCAACTAAGTTCGGCAAATTAGATTTAATTAGGATAATGGAATTGATTAAGTTATTAGGCAAAGAATCTCGAGTGATTGTAAACAGATCTTCATTATTAGGATTTAGAGAACAATTTTTAAAAGAATTAGAAGAAGAAAACATAAAAATTTTAGGTGATATTCCCTTGGATTCTGATATAGTAGAATCTTACTGCCAAGGAACACCGATTATGGATAGCAACAGTGTATTTGATAGAGAGGGGGCTGGTTATAGAGCTTTTAATAAGATTTATGAAAATTTAAAAAAATGGTTAGAAATAACTAAATGACCTATAAAAGTTGAATGAGTATATGGAAAGAAAAATAGTAGGCATTGTTTCGGGGAAAGGAGGTGTAGGTAAAACATCAATAACAGCTTCATTAGCAAGTCTTGCAAAAAAAGATCTAGAAATTCAAGTAATTGTAATGGATTGTGATGTTGATGCTCCGAATTTAGCTATTATTCTTCCTCCTGAGGATGAATCCACAATAAAAAAAGAAGATACTTTTACTACGAGGAAAGCAGAATTTATAGAAAATCAATGTATTAATTGCAAACAATGCATTGATGACCATTTTTGCGAATTTAATGCCTTAAAATGGAATAGCCAAAATTCAATTCCTATAATTGATGTCTTAAAATGTGAAGGGTGTGGAGCCTGTAAAGTTTTATGTCCGGAGCATGCTTTTGAAATACATCCGGTAAAGAGTGGAGAAATAATTTCATATAATAGTAAGAGGGGTATTCCTTTAATTTATGGTAAAACTCAATTAGGGAGCACCACATCTGGAAAATTGGTGTCAGATGTGAAGGAATTTTCAAGTAATTCTAATACTTTTAACAATAGTAACTTAATATTAATTGATGGACCCCCTGGAATTGGTTGTCCAGTAATTGCGACTATTTCAAACTTAGATTATGTTATTGCTATCTCTGAACCTACACCCTCGGCTTTGCATGATTTAATGCGAGTAATAGAAGTTATTCAACATTTTAGAATTCCATTTGGGTTAATCATAAATAAATCAGATTTGAAAAGCACTTTTCAAAAAGATTTTAAAAAATATATTAATGAAACGGGATATACAAAATTAGGAAAAATTCCTTTTGATTTATCGATCCCAAAAGCAATGTCTTTTGCTCAACCAGTTGTAGATTTTGCCCCAGATTCTAAAGCAAGTTTATCTATTAATAATATTTATAAAAATTTAAAAGAAGTTTTGTGGAATAATATTCAATAAAAATAAAACTCTTGTATTAAACTATTTCAAATAAAATAAGAATTTAAATAAGTTCTTTAACAATGAAATAGACATTTTTTGAATTGCATTCTACGCAATTAACTTTAATATCCTTTGATGCATTAGGATCTTCCCATTCATGATTACAATTTAAACATCCATATCCTTTAAAACCTAATTTATAATCAAAATTCCCACCATAGACTTTAATTTCTTTTCCTTCAAGCAGAGCTAAAGTATTTTTTTGATGAGCACTTTCAAGAATTCTTGAAAAAGTAGGTTGACTTATACCCATTCTTTCAGCAGCAGCTTTCTGATTCAAGCCTAAATAATGTTTTAATCTCATAGCTTCAAATTCAGCAATAGTTATTATTGTCGAATCTTTGGTTTGAGGTGAATCTCCCGGGAAATAGATATTATTAGGTGTTAGATTGACCCACCGTCGATGTCTGTTTCTTCCTATATCGAATCACCAAAAAATTAATTATAACAATATTTCCAATTGATATACTATATAAAAATATTAATTTAGATTTTTATTATTAATTGTTCAAAATTATTAGAAAAATGATTATTAAGAATTTTCTTAATTCTTTATATCTTTATACTTAATTAATATACCTCGATTTTTATATGAAACTAAAGAATACACACATTATATATTATGAATAATTATTCATTAAATTTAAATTTTATAATTTCCTATAATATAATATAAAATAAAATTCATTAACAAGTTGAAAAGAATGAAAATAGCTATTAGTACAGAATCAGGAAATGTATGCGCTCACTTTGGCCGAGCACCAGAGTTTACTTTTGTTACAATAGAAGATAATCAAGTAGTAAAAAAAGAAATACTTCAAAACCCAGGACATTCCGTAGGCAGTATACCTCAATTTGTAAATCAACATGGAGCGAAATATATGATTGCGGGAGGTATGGGTCGCAGAGCTGAAGATTTTTTTAATCAATATGGAATTGAAGTAATTATGGGAATTACTGGTAAAGTTGAGGATGTTATCAAAAAGATTTTAGACGGAACTTTAGAAGGAGGAGAAAGTCTTTGCTCTCCAGGAGGGGGTAAAGGATTCGGTGTCGAAAAAATTCATACTGAAGCTGATGATAATCATGAACACCATCATTTTCATGAATAATAGTCCTTGTAGAATATAAAATTTATGTGAAAAGAAAATCTAAAATTTATATCCTTTTTATATTAAAATTTTAGAAATAAATTGTTAAATTGGTCATTAATAAAGTTCTTCCTTAATTTCACCATTAGGTAACATATTATCAGGATGAAATTTTCCACTTTCTTCTAGTTTATATCTAACACAATTTTTATTGCCAACTAAACAATATTGCTCAACCCATTTTCGGTCAAGTTTACCATGATCAACAAAGTACTTAATAGGACAAACTGGATACCATTTACATATTTTGTTTTTGGTTTTCAATTTTAAATATAGTCCTCAGTTAAATTTAATTTTAAATATAGTATACAGAATAATAATTTTATTCACTATGAACTAAGATATGTATTATTCATTTTGAAGGATGTTTAATTGATTTATTATATTATTCATTTTAACTATAGAATAAAGATTTTACTTATTATTTTATAAAATAGGGATAATAAATGGATGAGAATTTATATCGTTTAGCAAGCGAATGGATTTCAAAATCAAGATATTTAGTGATCTTTACTGGAGCAGGCATTTCTGTAGAAAGCGGAATTCCACCATTTCGTGGAGAAAATGGATTATGGAGCAAATATAATCCTATTTTTTTAGATACAAATTATTTTTTGGCACACCCGAAAAAATCCTGGTGTTTAATTAAGGAAATTTTTTATGATTTTTTTGGAAAAGCAACCCCTAACGATGCTCATTATGCACTAGCAGAAATGGAAAAGAATGGATACATCACGTCAATCATAACTCAAAATATAGATAATTTACATCAAAAGGCAGGAAGTAAAAATGTTATAGAATTTCATGGCACATCACGAAGATTAACATGTTTAAACTGCAATAATAACTATAATAGTACTGAGTTCATTAAAGAATCTCCCCCTTATTGTCCTAGATGTAATGGTTTATTAAAACCAGATTTTGTATTTTTCGGAGAGCCAATCCCTCAAGATATATATAATAAAGCGATAAAAGAAACATCTTTAGCTGATTTATTTATATTAATTGGAACGACTGGAGAGATAATGCCTGCCTCTGCTCTTCCTTTTATCGCAAAAGAAAATGGAGCGAAATTTATAGAAATTAATATTGAAAAATCAAAATATACAAATTCTGTAGTTGATATCTTTCTAAAAGGTAAAGCTTCGTATATATTAAAAAAATTGAATTATTTATTAAATTAAGGCTGTAGAGAGTTTTCATTTTACTTTCTAGTCATTTTAGTACCACAATTCGGGCAAGTTTGATTATAACAGGGAATACCCACTTGATGAGGGACAGTTGTATTACATTTAGGACATATACATTGACCACTAGGACCTGCAGATGCAGGACCACCCATCCTACCTCTACGTCCACTCTGCCCACTTCTACTACCACCTCTTCGACCTCTTTGGCTCAATATTCTCACCTCTTTTGTATTTTTATCTCTTTTAGTTTTCTTATAATTACTTATCATGAATTTAGAATAAAAAAGATTTTTAATATTAATCAATGTCAGGTATTATTGCATTGTTTGGACAATTTTTAAAGCATTTTAGACATTTAAAGCAATTTGAAAGACTTTCTTTCCGAAATTCAATCCACTCTGTATTTTCATTTTTTTTCAATTCAAATAAATTTTGAAAGCAAAAGTCCTCCTCCAAGCAGAGTTTACATAAAGTGCATTTTTCTTGGTCTATACAAAACCCCTTCAATTTTCCTTCTTCTATTGAGATAACCTCAATGGCACCATGCTCACAAACATCCACGCATTTTAAACATCCTTGACATTTATCATAATTCACATAGCGAAGTGAATTTCTAAAAAAGATCGCTTTTTTTGGGCAACTGTACATACATCGTTGACATAATACGCATAAATTTGGATTTATATATATTGGAAATAGTTTCTCTTTTTCCATGATAATTTATGCTAAATTTTATGAATTAAAGAAATAAATTTCAAAAAAAAAAAAAGGAGGAAAATATTTATTTTCTAATCTGAACCTTTGGTGCAATTTGGGAAGCTCCACCAAAATTAGTAATTACAGGACAATGGGTAAAAACTTTATCCATTAATTCATTGATTTTCTCTTCAGACGCATCAGCTTTAATCCTGATAACGGGTTCAAGCTTATCATAGCCGGCTATTTTTGAATCATCAATTCCAAAAAGTGCTCCTAAATTAATATGTCCCCGAGAGAAAACCTTCAACTCTTCGATGTTAATATCCATTATTTTAGCCCAGAATTTAGTCACAGCAATGATACAAGCACCAATAGAAGATAAAATCACTAATAATGGTGATGGTCCTTTATTTGTCCCATCTAATCCACCAGGAGCATCTATTAATAATTCAAAAGGATCCCCACCAGGATTACCCATTATACATTTGACTTGCATACCATCTGATAGCATCTCGCATTCAATGTTAAAGTTCTTTTCTCCAGCATTCCAATCGGCCTTGATGGCATTATATGTTTCTTTAAAACTTGGCATATATATTCAACTCATTTAAGTTTAAATTTTGTTTTTATTTTCATTTAATGAGTGTGAGAATGATCTGAATTATCTCCACAGCTAGAGTTATTTAATGATGTTAATTGACCTGTTAATAACAATCTTACATTTTTTTCAATACTTCCATTGATACCTTGAAATAAATTTATATTAACTTGTTGAAAACCCATAAATGGGCGCATCCCAATACCAGTTAAAATCATATCAGTAACATTTCTTTGTTTCATATTCATAACTGGTTCCATACAGCTAGAATGACCATTATTAGGTAATGCAAAAACTTTTCCGAACTTACCATCATCATAGATTTCAATTCCAACAAAATAGCTGCAATGTCCAAAATGAAGTGATATATTATCAGAAGTTTCAGGGCCATCGGAAGGAATTCCAATAATTCTATTCATATATCTCACACTTATTCTTATTCTTTTTTTTTTCGAATGAATAAAAAAAGAATTGTAATTTGAGAATAATTATTCTTAAAACTTAAATTTAATGATTAAGATGTTATTGAAATTTAAAAAATAGAAATATATTTATAATTAAAGGTTTCTGAATGATTATTCATAAGTCTTAAATTACTATATTAATATCTATTAATTAGTTTTTAAATGTTGAATATTCATTCAAAAATTAAAGTAGAAGTAAGTTGTTAAAAAATTGAAGAGTTATAAAGAGATAATAAAAGACGATATTTTTAAAGTAGAAAATGAATATTTTGTTGATACTAAAGTATTCAAAATGTGTTGGGGCTGCGAAACGAAACATAAATCGGGTCATATGGTTTGGGACACAAGTAAAATGCGAAGAATTTTTTTTTGTGATGATTGCTTTGCGAATTTAAAGAAATAAGTTTTTATTTCTTTTCTTTTATTTTTTTAAGACTCAATTCAAGTTAATATTACTTTTTATACATTAGATAAGATATAATTTATAAAACAAATATTTGTAAAATTAAATATATTCCAATTCCAAACGCATAAGCAGGTATCAAATATCTCCAAAATTTATTTGGCAGAACTCTTACTAAATAAGGAGCTATAAGAGCTGCAAAAAAACCTCCAGTAAACAATGATGGAAGAAGAACAAGATCTACCATAACACCAGCAAAACTTATCAGAAAAAATGTGAATATACCCATAATCGAGACAATAGATTCTGCAAAAGACACAATAGCAGTAGCGCTTTTTTCATAAACTCCAGAAAAAATTTGACCCATAGTTATGACTGGACCATAACCTCCTCCTCCAATCCCCTTATTGAAACCTGCTAATGCTGAAAAACCTATTAACATTTTTGGTCGCTTTTTAGAAAATTTAATGTTGTTTAATTTTATTTTGATAAATCCTGAAATCCCCATAAAAAGGATTAAAATCGCTACATAGGTTTTTATTACGATATCAGGGAATTTTATTGCAAAATAGCCAAGACATATAGATGCGAAGATTGCTAAACATCCAAAAAATGCCATTATTAAAGCCATTTTAGTAGCATCATTTAATGGCCGAAAAGAATAACGGACATTTTTAAATTCATGATCAAAAATTGTATCAATTGCTCCAGTAATAGCCTCTGAAATTAAAATAGTTGGAACTACTTGAAGAGGAGTATAACCCATTAAGAATAATAAAGGCGATAATGCTGTGCCAAAACCCATTCCAGCCATAGAATCCATAGATTCAAATAAAAATGCAAATAAAATTATAATTAAGATTAATTCCATGATTATTTAACCTTAAAACACAAAGTAAAATAAGACCATTGTTACAAAATAAAAAAGTAAAGCAACACTTATTTTCATAATAGAACGTTTTTCTACTCTCATTCTTTCTATAATGGGCTTTTCATCTAATTCACGTGCTTCTTTTCCAATTTCCCAATCCATTTCCATAACTTTTTTCACACTTTTTTTAATTAATAATTATTAGTTATCATTAAATATAATTAAATATAATGATATTTTTCTATTTAAAGATTATTTTTTCCAATACAAATGTTTTTAGTATGAATAATGTTCGGTTTTTCCCACTTTTTTCCGAACTAGTTCCGAAATATTTAAATATTTTTCTTTATAAATATTAGATGGTAAAAGAAGAAAAAAATAATCTAATAAGAAAATTATATATTGAAAATTATTCAATAATAGAGAAAATTTGAGGTGGTATTTTTTAATAAAAAAATTTTTGCTGTAGTAAATAAATCATCATATTCGTTAAGAATAGTAGGAAACATGATAGAACTTCAAAAAAATTAGAATTTTAATGAAAAGGGATGAGGATGAAATGACAAAAGAAATACAAGATCTTTATCGAATAAATGATAGGAATATTTTCAATTCTTATCAAGTAAAACAAAAAGAAAAAATAAATAATAATTATATTATAAAAGAAGATTTTAAAACCTCTATACAGCAATGGCAACGTAAAAAGAAAATAGATAATTTGATTAGAAAGTTGGAGAATAAAATGTGAATCATAATTACCTATTAGATTATTTTATTTAAAATTTGTAAAAAATAAATTCCAAATAAAAATAAAAGGGGTGATATGAAAAATGTTAATAGCACAACCTGAAGTATTTTTTGAATTACTGCCAAAAAATAAAGTTAATTTATTAAAAGTCATAGAAATGACTGAAAATCGAAGAATAAATACTGAAAAAGTTTTTCAGCATTTATTAAATAGTTTTTTCCCATTTGATGCTATGTGTTGGGCTCTTGCAGAACTTAATTTGATATTTGAGAAGGGGCATAAGAAATATTCTGAAAAGGACGTTATTGAAAGAGCTGAGGAGATTTTAGATTCATCATTGGATTATAATACTATCTGCTGGTTCATAGCATCATTTAAAGTTTACCTTGAGGAAATTGGAGATTATCCATAATAATATAGTTTAATAGAATTAAAAAAAGTTTTTTTTTTTAAATTTAAAATTTCTGAGACCTAAGGAAAAATGAAAGATTTCTCTTAAGAACAGGAAGTACTCGTTCTGCATCAGGAGGAGAAAACATTTTAAGCTTTTTAGATAAGGAATATGCTAATTTTTCATCTTTGGATCCGTCCAATAACAATCTAGTTTCTTCTTCTGTAATATTCTCAAGTATTTCTGTTAACCCGATTACTTCGCGATTGCTTGGACAAGATTTTTGGCATCTCATACATCCAATTAAAGCGTTATGAGCATCAGAAGGAATCCAGTCTGGAATTATTCCTTTAATTTCATTATACATAGAAATACATTTCCCTGCATTAATTACAAAATTATTATCAGTTGGTGGGGGTATTGCGTTTGTCGGGCAGTTATTAAAACAAATTGTGCAATTTTCACATTGATCCATCATTTTCATTTCTGTCCAATGATCTTCTTCAAACTGAAAATCTGTAAAATAGGCAAATAAATTTATCATACTCCCCCAACCATCAATGTAACAAATATTATTCCTGCCATATTTTCCAAGCCCACTTCTAACAGCTAATAATTTCACATGTAGTTTATTAGTAAATTCAACTTTATATCCTGATTCTTTTATTATCTCTTTCAATATTAGATTCTCGAAGTCTTCAAATGTTGTTCCATCATCATAATAATTGGGGGGTATCATGATTTCATGGTTCTTGCCATCTAAATGAAAATTTACTAATGCTAACTTACTAAATATCGCAAGTATTACTATCGATTTAGCATTAGGAAGATTTTCTGGGATTTCAAACTTTTTACTGTCAATATAACTCCTATAAACTTCATTATCACTAAGTTTTTCCGCACGACGCAATTTATCGATATCTTCTTGAAGTTCTCCTAAATGTTCCACTGAAATGGTACGATATTTATATTCAAAATTTAAATTATTGCGGCTATACATAAACAACTTCCTATTAAATCTAAAAACTTAATTTGAAAAATTAAAAATAGTAATGATGAAGAATAATTTAAAATTTTACTGGTTTTACTTTTTTTGTTTTGATTTCTACTTTTGTTCTAATATTGTTAATGAAATTCAAAACCTTAATTCAATTTAATAAATGAAAGTTTTAAAAAACAAACTTGAAAAATATTAAAATTGCATATAATAAAATGGGTTGAATTATTTCATTAGAGGTAAGACATTTAGAGAAAAAGTTTATTTGATATATTAAGTTGGAAATTTAATTTTATCTAAAGTGATTTCAAAATCTTTTTCCTTTTTAATTAATACGCCTAAGAATGGAATTCCTTTCTTTAATTCATCCATGGTTATTCCACTTTTTAATAACACCCCAATCCAATCAAGAAGTTCAGAGGTAGAGGGCATTTTTCGAAGTTTTGTTATAGCTCTTAATGCATAAAAATGTTGTAAACATTGATCTAAGAGGTTTTGCTTTAAATTAGGGTAATGTAGTCTACAAATTTCTGCCATAAATGTTTTAGAGGGGAATTCAATCCAGTGAAATACACATCTTCTTAGAAATGCATCGGGAAGTTCCTTTTCATTGTTGGAAGTAATTACTACAATTGGTCTAGTTTTAGCTTTCACGAATTCTTTGGTTTCTTTAATGTAAAACTCCATAACATCTAATTCTTGTAGTAAGTCATTAGGAAATTCAATATCAGCTTTATCAATCTCATCTAATAAAAGAACAACTTGTTCTTCAGAATCAAACGCATCCCCTAAAGGTCCAAGGGTTATATAATCATGTATATTATCAACATCTCGGTCCTCGCAACCAAACCTACTATCATTCAGTCTCTGAACTGTATCATACATATAACAACCATCAATAGCTTCAGTTGTACTTTTAATGTTCCATACTATTAGTCTCTTATTTAAACTTTCAGCTATAGCATGTGCAAGCATTGTTTTTCCAGTTCCTGGCTCACCTTTTACTAATAAAGGTCGTCCGAGAGCTATTGCAACGTTCACGATATTTCTAAGTTGAGGATCAGCGAGATATTTCACATTCTGAGTTTTTACGTCTCCTTGAAATTTATTAAAACCAGTATTACTCATAATTGAAAGAAATTAATTTAAAATTAAATAATTTTTGAATAATTTTTATTAGATTGAATTAGAAATATCAAAAAATGAATAGCCTGAACTTGGTTTAGATTAAAGATTTTTTTTTTAACAAATCTCTTTTTAAGTCGTAATTCCTTAAAAACTTAAATTCTAACGAGTTCTATTCAAAAAATCGAATACTAAGTTTTCTTTTGTATTATATAAAATAAAAAGAAATTTTAAATAATCCTCATCAAATATAATTAACCGTCTATTCATCTTAAAATGGAAATTTATTTAAAAAAAATTTTAGGTGAAAGCTAATTTGTCAAAAGAAAATGAAATGTTAGAAGAATTAAAAAAAATTAGAGAATTTCTCAGTCCTCCGCCAACACCTCCGCCTCCAAAAAATTTACTTCAAGAATTTAAAGATTTTATCAAGAAGTATAAAGTAATGGGGCTTGCTGTCGCATTCATCATGGCCCTTTATCTTGGCAGACTTGTCCAATCCATAGTAATTGCATTCCTCTCACCACTTCTCAACAATATCTTCTTACTAATTGGTTTTCTAGATCCAACGGTAGTAGCCGCAGACCCAACATCGTATCCCTTATTTCTCAACCCCACGTTATTCATTAGTGAATTAATCACGTTTATAATCGTAGTGTTCGTTATCTTCATTTTAGTAAAGCTAACTAAACGAATTGGAATTGAGTAAATAATTCTTTAATTCAAAAAATTAAAAAAAAAATTTTTTTTATTTTAATCTCTCTGACCTAAAACTGTTACAGAACAAACAGTAAATGCTCCACCCAAATTGTGGCACAACCCAACTTTTGCATCAGGAACTTGTCTTCCTTCAGCTCTTCCTTGGAGTTGTTTTGTTATTTCTGTCAACATTCTACATCCTGTACTTCCGATAGGATGCCCAAAACTTTTCAATCCTCCAGATGGATTAATTGCTATTTCGCCATCCCAATTAAATGTACCGTTTTTTAATTCTTCAGCTGCTTTTCCCTTCTCGCAAAATTGTAAATCTTGACAATTTAATAGTTCAGTTATGGTAAAGCAATCATGAACTTCAGCACAATCAATTTCTTTTCGTGGATTTGTAATTCCTGCTTCTTTATAAGCATATTCTCCAGCTTTCTCAGTTGCAGGAAAGTGTGTAAATTCTGCGCCAGGACCTCCCTGAGGAACGTACCAAGGGAAATTAGTTTGACATGAAATAGCATTGGCTTTAACTAAGATATAATCATCAGCATGAGCATAACTTTCAGCTAATTCGGGGGTTGTTAATATGAGAGCAGCGGAACCATCACTCATAGCACAACAATCAAAACGACCAAGTGGGTCTGCAATCATCGGTGCTTTCATTACCTGGTCAATTGTTATTCTACTCCTAAAATGAGCTTTTGGATGATCCGCGCCATTATCATGATTTTTTACTGCTACTCGTGCTAAATCTTCTTTTGTCCAGCCATACTCATGAAAACTTCTTGTTGCCGCCATAGAAAACATCGCTGGTGCAGATGGTGTTGGATATAATGGGTGTCCAAACTGTTTAAAACCTGGAAGTCCACTACCTCCCTCATCCATTAGTTTCTCTACTCCACAAGCAAGTGCAACATCATATGCTCCAGAAGCAATAGCAAATGATGCATTTCTAAACGCATCCATTCCGCTCGCGCAATAGTTTTCAACTCTAGTTGACGGTTTTCCATCTAACCTCAGAATATCTTCAACCATAGCACCGGAAAGACCAGTAAAGTAATAAAATATTCCAACCCAACTAGCATCAACCTCATCTTTTTTTATTCCAGCATCTTTAATTGCTCCTTGAAAGGCTTCAAAGAGAAGATCATATTGATTTTTATTCCATAATTCTCCATATTTCGTCATATCGCAGCCAATAATAGCAACTTTATCCTTAATTCCTTTTCTTCCCATTTTTAATTACCTCCTTTATGGTCTCCCCCTTTCGGGACGACATTTCCAATAATAATTTTTAAATTCTGCACCTTCATGTTCTTTTCTAAAGGTTAATTCAACTCTCATACCAATTTGAACATTCTCTTCAGGTTTCTCGATTTCAGTCATATTTAATAGAACTCTTCCGCCACCATCTAAATCAACTACACATCGAGGTACTGGAGTATCAAGATAATTTCCTCCAACCAAATGATCTAATGTATATGTAAAAATCGTACCTTTTAATCCAAGCTTCACCTGCTCAAGTTGGTCATCAGCTCGACAGATATAACAAGATCTAAGCATATCTGGATATTGAATTGCTCCACAACTTTTACATTTTACGCCATACCATTTATATACTGATGCTGTGTCGCGCCATATTAAAACAGCAGAACTTTTCCTGGTATATCTATCTTTTTCAAGAACTTCTTTAAAATCAAGATATTTGTTATAATTTTTTAATGATACCATCGATTTTTGATGTCCTAAGACTCCCATTCGCGTTTTTCCAAGATCCCTTAGAGCATCTCTATTCTGAACTTGCAGTAATATCGCATCTGCTCCATCACCGAAACCTGCCATAATTATTTTGGCATCAGGTTTAGGCCTCCTAAAAGCACCGATTAATAATATAAATGGCATTGGAGTTCCTAAATCTCCAAGTTGAAAAAAAACGCTGTTTTGTGCAACGCCTCCCGCGAATTTCATCAATTTTGAAACGCTACCATGCATTCTAGGATTATTATAATAATATGCAGCAGCACTGATCTCTTCTGGTTTCAAATTATTTCTCTTTAAAACCTCTAACATAACTTTAGTTATGCTTTCAAAATAGAATCTCGCATCCATTTTCGGTTCGTAGGTTCGTATAAATTTATCTTTGCCTGCTCTTTTCCAAGGTCCAGTAACGTTAGTAGAAACCGAATAATAATCATCAATTGACAAAGGTAGATTCTCTCCTTCTGCTATTAATAAAGCAGCAGCACCATCCGCAAAACCATATTCCCACATTGTTGATGGTTCTGGAGCTCTAGTATCCGACGCAACTACAAGGATGCTCTTAATATCTTTATTTGCTTTAATAGTGTCAACTGCTCTTGAGACTGCTGTTGTCCCGGCTTTTAAAGAATCTGTAAAATCTGCGGTTATTATATCTTCTCTCATATCTAAGACGGTCGCAATTAAAGAAGCAGAATCTTTTTCCGTATATACTTGAGTTGTTGATGCAAAAAACAAACCATCAACTGTTTTTGGATCAAAACCCATTAAACAATCCAAACCGGCTTCAACAGCCATTGTAAGACTATCTTCATCCTCCATAGCTATAGCTTTTGTTCCAGGAACGATTGGAAAGTCCCATGCTTTTCCAATAAGATCTCGTGGCAATAAATACCTTGGCAAATAAGCTCCATATGATTTTATTCCAATCAATTTTTTATTTCTTCCCCTTTTTTGATTTTAATATTATATTTTAAAATTAATAGTATATATGACATTGAATGTATCACGTTAAATATATTTCCTCAAACTTGAAAAAAAAATATTATTCACTTACATTTTTTGACTAATGGATAAAAAATTAAGCTGAATATTGAATCATTTTTAAGGTATGAATATTAAAAGCCATTATGTAGAAAAGATCTCTTCAAAAATATAATCAATAGGGTCAAATATATCGAGGTCTCCATCCCAATTTTTTAAAATATTTTTATAAACTTGCTCTATTTTCATAATTAATTGCTTCATATAGAATTCAATTGTATTTAATTCTTTCTTAGAAATAATCACACCTGTAATTAAATCACCTGGAAATAAATAAATTAATTTTTCCTTTTTCTTAATTACAGAAGTTTCTTTAGAACCTGATTTCAAGATTTCTTTTATCATTATGTTTACAGAAGTAATCGCACTTGTTATTAAATGCTTATCTAATGAATCTAATTTCTGTATATAAGATTTATAGAATATGCATGCTCCGTTTTTGTTAATTAGAAAGACTTCTTCAATGTTATTCTTCCAATCAAATTCAGAAAAAATTGAAAATTTTAAGAAGGAAAAGGCTAAAAACACTAAACCAAGTAATTGTAGTATAGATCCAATTAATCTAAAGTACGTAGTTAATATATTCACTGAATAATTAGAAGTTAAAAATAACCCAATTAATAATATCAAGAAAGGAAAAAAAGTTATAATCACTTTTTTTGATAAATTGCTTTCAAATTTGGCTTTTTTAATAAATTCTATAAAAAATAATATAAAAAAAAAATAAATAATAGAAAAAAAAATAACTTGTTCATAAATTATTAGCTGGCTATTTAGAAAAGAAAAAAAAATGAAGAAGATTAATAAAATTGATAAAGAAATTGAAAAGAAATATTGTCTAACTATATAGATTCTTTTCTTCTCTTTTAAAAAAATAAATATTAGAAAAGCAGAATTTAAAAATATTTGACTAATAAAATGGTTTAATTCTATTGTTACTATATTATATGAAAAATAGGATCCTACAACTGAAAAAATACTACTAAAAGAAAGAGCGAAAAACAAAAATATATATCCCATATCTTGAGAATATTTGAATTTATACTGTCCTTTTTTATGTCTAAACATAAATAATATCCCTAACTCTAAAGCTATAATTGAAAAAATCCATTCAAAAATCATAAGAATAAATCTAAACTCACCTCCAATGGGAAATTCTATATAAAGCATTAAAATCGACCTCTATTGATTTAATATACCTCTCAAGATTACATCAAAACTTTTAAATAATAATTGCTCATCTCCTTTTAAATTCTCAAGATTCAAAAGTATCTCTCGATAAAAAGCTTCAAATTGCCGTTTTATAGAATCAAGAAGATGCCCTAAACTTAATAAATCTTTTCTTATAATTAACGCATAAGTTATGTATGGTATTACAGAACTATAAGCTAATAAAATAACTGAATCTTTTTGTTCGATCTTATTAATTTTCTCTTCTTTTGTATTAGTAATTTTTGTAATAATACTTTCAATACCAAGTATTCCACCAGAGTAAAGTTTAGTTCTGTCATCTTGAGATATTTCTTCAAATGAATCTATAACTATATCTTCTGGTACAAATTCATCAGTAAAATCATGATAATACATATTTTCTCTAGTTTTTTGATTAATTATAAATAATTTAAGTAAATTTTCTCTCCACTCAAATTCATAAAAAGGAGGAAACTCATAAACTGAAAAAGTTATAATTATAAATCCAAGTAAAAGAATTGCAACACCCGTGAAATACACAATTTCATTGATGATGGGTGGTAAAATTCCAATACCGACCAGAATAGCAAATCCTAAGGCTGGAAAGCTTACTAAGGCTCCCATGAGAAAAAATTGGAACTTTCGTTTGATTTTTCCAACAGATCTTTTTATTAATATAATTTGAAATCTTATTATATTTATACCATTTAATACTACAAAAATAATACTTACTAGAAAGACTGGATTTCTTGTTGATGGTGTAAATATTAAAACTATAAGAGGAATAAGATTTAGAATTGTTATAATCTTAACATAATTGATATTGATTATCTGTGAAAATTCTTTCTTTATTATAAATGAGGAAAACCCTATGGTTGATAAAAAAGCAAATCCCCAACCTATACGAGAGATTATCTCATATAATTGTGTATCCTCCTCAAGAAAATTTCTTGATATTTGAATCCATAAGGGTCCTATTACGATAAATAAACAAAAGGTTCCGAAAGCTAATAGAACTCGATTTAATTTTAATTTAACATCTCTTATTTTAAAATATTGATAATAAAAGTATAAAACCAATTCGAACCCTATTGTCACCGGGATTAAATAAAATAAAAATTGGAGTTCCTTTAATTCTAAAGATTGGAATACCATTATTATTTAAGATTTTTTTAATTTATTTAAGGATTAATTTAAATAACTAATAAAAAAATTATTTAATATATTTTTATTTACTATATGGAAAACAAATTTGAATTACTCATTTCTTTACATTAATGACAATCAAAATTACTTGGTTAGGGACTGCTTCATATATCTTATCTCTAAATGCTATAAATCTATTATTTGATCCATTCCTTTCTCGAAATGATGATGCAACTCCTAAATTAACAACTCAAAAAGAAGATATTAAAAATATTAATGGTGTTTTCATTTCTCATGGTCATTACGATCATGTATGTGATGCAGGATGGCTTGCTGAAAATTTAAATGTTCCAGTATATTGTTCTGAGGTAGCAAAACAAAATATCATTAGCTGGGCAGAAGGAAAAATCATTGAGAATCATATTGAAGATCTTTCAGAAAGAGCGAAAAATAATATTAGGGTCTGTAATTTTTATGATAAAATCGATATTTCTGAAAAAATAACCGTAGAATTAATTAAATCTGAGCATATAGCATTTGATGCTAAAACCATTTTATCACGACTCTTTTCTTGGCAATTTTTAAAACAAGCTAAATCAATTCTGCCATATGGTGAAGGATTTCCTAAGGGAGATGTCTTTGGATTTTGTATTTACTTTAATAACCTTAAAATTGTTTCATTTGGTAGTTTATGGCATAAATATACAGAAGAACTACAAAAATATCAATTATGTGATATTTTCTTAGTTCCATATGCAGGGAACAGTAATAAGCATATGGTTAAAAAAACAGAGAAAATAATTAAAATATTGCGCCCAAGGATTTTAATTCCTATCCATTGGGATAATTTTTTTCCACCAATAAGTAGAACAGAGGACTTGAAACCTCTTCTAAAATTAATGGGTGAAAGATTTCCTAATATAGAAGTTATAATACCTGAATTCGAAAAAGAAATGAATATTAACATTTAGATTCTTTTTAATAAAGTTAAATTTGAATTGTCTTTCAATAATACTCATATCTCGTGCGATTCTAAGATTTTGAAAGAGTTTCCTCATTAATGGGATTACTATGGGTAGAACTCTACATAAAGTTTTTCAAATTGCTATTCTTTATTCATTTATTCTTTATAAAACATTAATGTGAATTGTAAAATGAATGGTCCTCCTGAACCTTTTAAAATTAAGATGATCGAGCATGTTGGAATGCCAGATCAGAAAAGAAGAACTGAAGCTATTAAAGAAGCCGGCTATAATACATTTCTTTTAAAATCTGAAGATGTTTACATTGATCTACTAACTGATTCTGGAACATCTGCCATGTCAGATAATCAGTGGTCTGGATTAATGCTTGGAGATGAAGCCTACGCGGGTGCCCGTAATTTTTATAATCTCGAGAGAGAAATACAGGATATATTAGGTTATAAATATATGGTTCCTACTCATCAAGGCCGCGCCGCAGAGCATTTAATGTATAGCTATCTTGTCAAACCAGGACAGATAGTTCCAAGAAATATGTATTTTACTACTTCTAAATTGCATGTAGAACTTCCTGGCGGAAAAATGGTGGATGCAATCATTGACGAAGCACATGATTCACAGAATTTACACCCATTTAAGGGAAATATGGACCTAAAAAAACTACAGGATTATATAGACGAGTATGGACTTGATAAAATTGCTTTTGTAAACGTTGAAATGAATGTAAATATGGCGGGTGGGCAACCAGTTTCAATGCAGAATTTACGAGAGTTAAGAGAATTTTGCAACGATTATAAATTAAGAATTATTTTTGACGCAACAAGATCTAGTGAAAACGCTTTCTTTATAAGAGACCGTGAAAAAGGCTATGAAAATACTCCTATTGTGGATATTCTTAGAGAGATGATGAGTTATTCTGATGGATGCATATACAGCGCAAAAAAGGATTGTTTAGTAAATATTGGAGGATTTCTTGCTACCAATGAGGAAGATATCTTTGAACATTGCCGTAATATGGTTGTTGTTTATGAAGGATTACATACATACGGCGGGATGGCTGGCCGTGATATGGAAGCTGTTGCACGTGGCTTAAGAGAATCTACTGATTATAATTATCTAAAATATCGAATAAACCAAGTTCAATATCTTGGTGAATTATTAATGGAAAAAGGTGTCCCCATTGTAAAACCAATTGGCGGACATGCTGTCTTTCTTGATGCGTTAAGATTCTTACCTCATCTTGAGAGAGAGATAAATGGCCTTCGCAAACACTAGCAGCAGCAATTTATGAAGATTCTGCAGTGAGAAGTATGGAACGTGGTGCTATATCAAAAGGACGTGACAAGGATACGGGAGAAAATATTTTTCCTAAATTGGAATTAGTTAGGTTAACAATTCCAAGAAGAGTGTATACTAACACACATATGGAATACACAGCGGAATCAATTATACGACTATATGAGAAGAGAGATACTATACATGGTCTAAAAATGGTATATGAGCCTAAATATTTAAGGTTCTTTCAAGCCAGATTTGAGAAAATTACTCTTTAATTATTTAAACCTTTTTTTAAGGAAAGTAATTATTAGTTGAATATCTTCTTTAAAAAAAACGTTAAATATTTTTTTGAATGTATAATACATAAAATTTCCAGATAAGATGAAAAATATTATATACTCTTATTCTTGTTTAAATATTAAAATTTAGTAAAAATAATAAAGTGAATCCGGAAACCTAAAAATTTAAAGAATCATGTTGCTTATATTTTATAATAAAAAGGGAACTCCAATGGCCTATACTGATGATAACAAACATATTTTTTACTTTACTGGTGAAACAATTGCATATATCCATGAAACATCTGTATATACCTATGAAGGAAAACACTTAGGATTTTTTAAAGATGGATGGATTAGAGATAATAATGGAAAATGTGTTCTTTTCACTAAAGATGCTACAGGTGGTCCAGAGAAGAGAATGCAAGATATCGGTCCCGTTATAAGTCAAAAATATAATATTCCCTCTAAAAAACCTAGAGACAATAAAAAAATTGAACTTTTAATTAAACAAGAATGGTCTGAATTAACAATAAAAGATTTTTTTAATCAGTAATTTTATTGAATCCTTAAAATCTTTTTTCAAGGACAGTTAATATTGGCTGAAAACCTACTTTAGCAAAGACATTCAGTAATTTGTTATCTGCTTCATAGGGTAAATTAATCCTTACTGACTCGCAACCCCATGATTGAAGAATTTGTATAGCTTTATCTGCTAAGAGTTTACCCACATGTTTTCCAATAAAACCTTTTTTTGTAGCCCAATTATCTAAATAACCAATATATTGACCTAAAGTATTTTTCACGCCTTCAATTATTCCCATACTTACAACTTCCCCTGTAGGTTTGAACTCAGCAATTAAAGTTATTCGTTTAAGATTCGGTTTAAATTGTCTTAACCCGGACGATTCTCTCCATTGCTCTTCTCTTAAGCCAATATCATATAATTTATGGAGTTCTTTTAAAATTTCTAGAGTTGCTTGATAATCTGAAGTTCGATAATTTCTGATAATAATATCCTCATCATTAATTTTTTCTTTTGACATGTTAGATTCCATCTTTTAACTTGTAATTTTATTAATTAATTTTAAATCAATTCTTTGGGATAATTTATTTTCAATATTTCCTCTTCCATCTCCCTTCTTTATGGAAAATAAATATTCATCTATATGAGGAACTATAGGAGACACAAACAAGAGTTCTTCTTGAGGAAACCAAAATTCAACCTCTTGATTCATTACTTCTTTTTCAAAATATTCTTTAACATGAGTTATAGTTATATGTAAATTCTTCAATTCTTTATCCGAATTATTCTGGACTGTAATTTCAATTTCTTGGCTATTTTCAATAAAATTAATACTGGCTATAGAAAATAGAGATTTTGTTCTAATTTCCTCACTCTTTTGTATTGTAGAATCAAAAAGTTCTACGCTGGCAAAATTTCCCTCTCCTCTCAAATTACTAAGAGGAGAAAACTCAAACCCTTTTAGGGAGAAATATGAAATTGCTTTTTGAGTTTTAAGAGATGGAGATTCGGATCTTTTTTCAATCACTCTGGAAAAATAATCTCTAATTTCCTTATCGATTAATTCTCTCATAAAAACTTTAATTTTATTTCCTTTAGCTATACGTTCTTGAATTTTTGGTGTCTTTATCACAGCATCAGATGCAATTCCACTTTCTATGACTTCAGTTAACTGATCTTCAAACTGGTTTCTTAATTTTTCTGTTAATTCTTTTATTAGCTCATCGCCAAAAATTTCTAACTCAACAGGCAGAGATACTATTATAACTATAGTTTCTGGAGTGTCTTCTTCAAGTCCTGCCCTTCTTTTTGGTCTTTGTGATTTTGCATGGAATTTTTTTCCAAAAAAGGCGTAACCTTTATATTCTAAATCAATATGGTCGAGTTCTTCAGTTTCTAAGAACCAAACGGGATGAAAATTTATTGGTCGCATGTATCTCTTATTATTTCTGAATCTATCATCAGGATACATCAATAGAGGGATTTGCCCTTTTTTTTCATCAAAATAAAGGACATATACAACACATAAATCTTCGTGAGGATTTTTTTCCACTGTTCCATTAAAAATATCGGACACTCTAACCAAACCAAGAATTTTTCTAAAGAATATAATTATTCTTTTTTCAAGAGAAAAAAATTCATCTTATTCTAAAAATTTATCTATAAAAAAATGTAAAATATTATTAAATTACTTTAAGGGACACTAAAAAGTGAAAATTATAGATGTTCAAACTTATGTATTAGCACTTGATTTTAGGTTTAAAATCGGGGCAATGCCTCCAATACAAGCCAGTGGAGTTTTAATTAACATAAAGACGGATGAGGATATTGATGGGTGGGGATTGGCACATTTTAATTTAAGTAATAATGCTCAAAAAGTTTTTATAGATGAAGCATTATCAAGAATTTTAATTAATAAGGATCCTTTCATGGTCGAGGACATTTACCATGAAATTTACCATAGTAGTAATAGAATAACATATGGTATACCTCATGCTACTTCTGGCATACAAGTTGCTCTTTGGGATATTATAGGGAAAAAGACCAACCAGCCGATTTATCGTTTACTCGGTGGAATGAAAAAAAAAGTGAGAGCTTATGCTTCAATGCCTAGAGGTTATAAACCAAAAGCAGCTGTAGGTGCTGTTCAGTCTGCTATTGATCTTGGTGGTTTTACAGGAGTAAAGTTACGTGTAGGCGGTAGAGGTGGAAAACCCGAAGCAATAATGAAAGAAGTAAGAGACGCGTTTCCTAATTTACATATAATAGTTGATGCTAATTCGTACTATTTATCTGTTTCTGAAGCTTTAAAATTTGCTAAAGTATGTGAAAAGAATGATATTGAATGGTTGGAAGAACCTATACCCTCAGACAATCTTAATGGTTTAGCTAAGCTAAGAAGTGAATCGCCAGTAGATATTGCTGGAGGTGAAAATGATTTTGGAATATTTCGGTTTGAGGATATTTTATCAAAAGAGTGTTATGATATTGTGCAACCGGACGTGACGCGTAGTGGTGGATTTTTGCAGGTTAAAAAAATAGACGCAATGGCTGAAGTTAAAGGAGTGAGATGTATACCCCATATTTTTGGATTCGGATTATCTCTTGTTGCTAACCTTCATTTAATACTTTCCACGAGATGTGATTGGTTGGAATTTCCGTTTTATCCCGAAGAATTCCAGATTCTTGAAGAACCAATAAAAGTTGAGAAAGGTTATGTGCATGCTATAGAAAAACCCGGATTAGGTGTAGAGATCAACAAAAAAATTTTTGAAGAAAACATAATTAAATAAAGAATTTTATGGAAAAAACGAAACTACACTAATGAATTAAAACAATTAAGATTCACTTTAAATATTTTAATTCTTACTGTTGGAATTTCAATTTTTAGTATTTTATTTTATTTTTTAACTTCAACAATAGATTTTGATGTTTTTCTAAGTATATTCATTTTACTTACGGTTTTACTCATCTCAGGTTTTCCGTTATATCTCTTTTTAAGGATTTATAATGAATATAAGAGAATTATAACAAGACTAGAGCTAAAACTCAGAAATTTAAGAAAATATGAAGAATTTTTTATTTTAACTAATAAGAGATGGATTCAAAAATCATTTTATTTAGCTAAAATGGATAACTCTGAATATAAAGGAGATCAGATAATAAAACAAAATGACTTGGCTTTTGTGGATCTATATGATATAGAAATAATTTATATATCACCCCAAAAGGATGATAAAATGTATCAAGTTAATTTTTTTAAATTATGGGATAAATTTGTAGAAGAATCTGTTCTTCACGTATTTTTAGAGGAGAATGATTTCCAAAAACTGATGGAAACCTTACGTGACATCTTTCAAATAACAAAAGAAGAGAGAAATATTATTAAATATGGAGATTTTGCACTTTATAGTAAAATGAAAAAAGAAATATAAAAAAAAAGAATTATTAATTAAAGATTTATTTTTATTATAGTTTAACTCTTGTGAAATATCTCTCTTTTACCCTTTTTAATGAGGGTTATTGAAACTCCGAATATTAGAGACAATAAGATCAATATATCATACCCGAAAATCCCATGTGCTCCTGGAGGTGTAGTTATAGTAAATGGTTCGCTATCATCATAAATTGTTGGATCTAAAACATCACTAATTCTTATGACATACTCAGTATAGTTGATAAGCATGTCAGGAATTATCCAAGAATATGTACCGTCATTAGAAGTGCTGGTTACGATATCCATTATTAATATTCCACTCGCATAAAGCTGGATCATTACATTGGCAATAGGACCAGTTGAAGTCCAATTAATATCATAAGTATTTCCAGTAACCCACGAACTATCGCTATCAGGAGAAACAACAGTAATCGAACGTAAATCGACAATTTCAAAATTGTCACTAAAATCAAAATTCGCAGGATATAGTGGATCTGTGATTTTTATTTGGTAATTAACAGAGTCGCTAAGCCCTATAGGAACTGTCCATGAGAATTCTCCATCATTTGGTGTTGTTGCTGCAAGTTCCATTACAAAAACCCCATTCTCATAAAGATCGATCTTTACATCTGAAATTGATGGTGGTGCAGTCCATGTTATAGAGTAAGCTGAGCCGACTTCCCAAATACTCATACTATCTGGAGAAATAACATCTATAGGTTCATAATAATTACCAGGATTATATAGTATTATATTTTCCAGTAATCTGGTGTAATTTAGATTATGATTCCATTCAAGAGTCTGCATTGATGCAATGATGTAACCTGAACCAAGTGGAGATTCAATCAAGACAGGATCTGAAGTAATTGGATAAAGTAAAATCTCTTTGGTACCTATGGGATAATTAGTGAAATATCCATGAGCAGAATATAACCAATTGTCAAGTTCATCATCTTCGATAAATGAAGGAGTTAATAGTACAGGATGAGATCCTAAATTAATGGAAACATTTTGAAGATATAGCCAAGCTTTAGTTAAATTACCAGGCATGGTATAAGCATCCCAGTTTCCGCCATGCCAACCTCTATCGCAAGCATGAAATTCTAAAGTTCCTCCATTCGAGACATAACTTTCAAAGTATGAAACATTACCAGCAAGTCTATTGTAAAATGATTGGTATTGATCTGAAACAATTATTACTTTTCGATAAGATGATAAATCTGCTGTCCCAAAATCGAGTGAACCATAAACAGTGTATTGAATATTATATGCTTGTAAGATGGGTTCTGTCATATTTAAGCCCCATGGAAGAATGTCACGGAATATTGCTATGGGTCCAACTATAGGAACGAATTTAGGTTCGAGATAGAAATAAAGATAATCATCATCTCCTCTCCAATTAATATAATCATTTTGTGATTGCATTATAAATGCTGGGTGTGATACGTTAACAGTCCACCATCCAATTTCTAAACCCGTAATATTGTAAAAACCAGAACTATCAGTGTATCCTTCGTCAAATAATTCACCACTTGTAGTATTAAAGCACCTAACATAAGCATCTGCAATTGGATAGGTATTATATATATCAAATACCCGTACTTCAATCCATCCAGGAGGTTTTATTTCCAGATAGAAATACAGATAGTCGTCATCACCATTCCAATTAATGTAATCCGATTGAGTTTTACCACCATAGTTGGTGTGAGTGACAACAATGTCATACCATCCAATGGACAATCCTGTAATATTATAGAACCCTGAACTATCAGTATATCCACTTTTAAAGTACGTTCCATTTACATAATTGCAGGTTACAAGAGTATTTTGAATTGGTGCGAACGTATCAGTATCATATACCTTCACTTCGATATAAGCGCTATCGGGAGGCATTTCTACTAAATAAAAGGTAAGATAATCATCATCTCCGGCCCAATTAATATAATCAGTCTTAGTTTGTGTGTAATATCCATTCTTAGAAACTGCAATAGTATACCAACCAACGGTGAGATTTGCGACTTTATAAAATCCTATGGTATCAGTGTAACCCGTCCTAACTACTAAACCCGAGGATTGATTAGTAACCTCAACATACGCAGAATATATTGGTGAGTATGTTATGCTATCATAAACACTAACTTCGATATATCCGCTATCAGGAGGCATAGCCATAAGATAAAAGGTAAGGTAATCATCATCACCATTCCAATTAATATAATTGGATTTCGATTGCTCATAATACCCTACATTTGAGATATTTACTGTATACCAGCCTATAGTTAAGTGTGTTAAATTGTAAAAACCGTTTATATCGGTGTATCCCACTCTAATAAGTAACCCTGAAGTATCATTAACGCATTTAACATAAGCACCCTGTTTCGGTCCACCTGTTTCATTATATACTCTTACCTCAATATATCCACTATCGGGAGGCATTTGAACTAAGTTAAAAGTTAAATAATCATCGTCGTGGTTCCAATTTATATAATTTTGTTTTGTTTGAGGTCTATAGCCAGCCTTTGAAATTGATACCTCATACCATCCAATTGACAATCCAGTTACGTTATAGAAACCTGTACCGCTAGTATATCCAGTTTTAATTACTAGTCCTGAGGACATATTAGTCACTTGTACGTAAGCACTCGAAATTGGATTGAGTGTAACACTATCTTTAACAGTCACCTCAATCCAACTAGTTAATGGCCCATAAGGTACTAAGTAATAATATAAATAATCATCATCATATCCCTTTGCTAAATTATCAATAACATCAACTTTTTTCTGTGTTTGATACCCATTTTTTGAAACGAAAACGTCATAAGTTCCAACTGCTAAATTTGTGATATTGTAAAATCCATTAACATCGGTGTATCCTGAATCAACGAACGTGGAAGTTCCAGATACATAAGTTCTCACATACGCACTCTGAAGATAGTCATATGTGACGGAATCTCTTACTGTTACCTCAATATAACTTATTGGTGGATTTAATCCCGTTACAGATACAGTAGGAGTTTTATATGCTACATTGTTATCCTCTTCAAATTCGGTAATTAAATTATCTCTATCGATAATCCAACCGATATAATAATTCCCTCCAGGAATGTTAGGAAAAGTTCCAGTCCAACTTGCAGCTCCATTGGTGAAAGCTGAAATGGATGACACATAATCATATCCAATGTAATAATCAGAAGTAGAAATATAGTTATTAGTTGAAGCGTAATAATAGACGTAAAATCCTCCAGATGAGGCAGTACCTTTATTTCTTACTTGGTGACTTATAGTAAAACTTGTAACTCCAGCAGTTACGGAATAAGAAGACAAGCTAGAATATGCCGAGCCTCTGTCTGTCAAATCTGGTCTATCAATCGGAGCCGTATCTGCTGCTACCCAGTCGAATATTCGATTATATTTATCACTATTTAGCCGAGTTCCATAATTGGAATTTGTACCACCTCTACCATATGCATGAATAGTCATAATGTATCTATCGCTACCAACAAGTCTCCAAACTGGTCCACCGCTCATACCACCTGCAGTATCAGCCCAATAATAATGATTATATTCTGTAGCACCATCACCTGCATCAGAATCCCAATATAAACGGCGACCACTGTCTAAATCACTAGGATACCCTGCTACATTCATAGTATCAGTATAGATTGAGCTTGAAGAACCTGCTGTGGTTCGACCCATCCATCCTGTATAAATACCAACATTACGATCAAGGGTAAGCATTGCCCAATCATGTTGAGGACTTTCGCTTACTGTCCATCCTGTATAGGAGCGATAAAAAGTAGCCCATGCATTACCATAGGGATCAGTAGGATCTGGTCCGTCTAAGTCCATTCCAGGAACAATTTCGATACTTGCAGCCCAACCGCCGTGACCCCAAAGATATGCACAATGACCCGCGGTTAAAACGTGGAAATTATCAATTATCATCCCTGATCCAATCCAATTTGACCCATCAGAGGCAGAGATATATAGTTTGCAAACAGTTCTCCAAGGATACACTTCGTTATCTGTACGAACAGTTCTGCCATCAGGAAGAATTACATCTTCGGGGGTGTCTCCCCCAGTTAAAAGTCCAGCATAAGGTTCGACAACAGATAATTCTGGCATGTTTTCTGGCATTGGAATAGCTTGGTAAGGTATAATACTCTCCACTCCTCCTTTAACGTCATAAGCAGAAGTAGCAATATAATCACCTCCTGATTCACCTTCTGGGTTATTAAAACTTAAAGATTCTTCAATAGGGCGCCAATCTATTGCGTTTCTGTCATATGTTGGAGTTATAGATTCTTCAGTTTCTAGCGACATTGTTGATATTGTAATTGGTTCTTCTTCAAAATTCTCTTCAGGTTCAATTAGTTCACTACTTTCTTTACTAGAAGATTGATTTGGAATATAACCATTACCAGTGAAAACACTTGATAAAAGGAATAGTCCAAAAAGAGTTAAAGCAAATATTTTAATAGATCTTCTTTTGTTATTTAACATATTTTCCAACCCTTACATTCAAATTTATTTTTTTTAAGAAATTTCGCTTTTTTAAAAATAAATAGCGTTAATCTTATTTTAGGAACATTTAAGTTATAAATCTTTTCTATGCTTTTTATATCGATGTAAAAGAATATCAAATTTTGAATTTAAAGGGATTTTATAAGTAAACATTTTTTTCTTAATAATTTATTTGCTCAATTAACATTATGATAAAAGAATTAGCTGTATTTTTATTTAAATCTCAAATTATCCTTTCCTATTAAATTTTCAATCTGTTAATTTAGAGTTATAGGTGATACCTGCCTTATTTTTAATAAAGGGTTTTGTTCCTTTGTTATAAGCGAAATTTCTTTTTAAGGCAGGTATCAATTTTTTATATTTTTTTTAAAATAAAAAATTTAGAGTATTTGTATAACTTTTCTTTTTATTAATAAACTTTAACCTCTTTCGATTAATAAAATATAATTAATAATTTTTATCTTCTAATTCTTTTCTTCTTTCTAACAAGATATCGCTACAACTTTTAGATTCTTTTGGGTAATAGAAATATGGGATTATCCAGAGAAGTGTTCCAGCTAGCCAAATGAATAAAACTAATGAAACTGCAATTGGCAACCACGATAAATTATTCTCAATTAAAGAGGATAATAAAAGATTGCCAATTATGCCACCAATATTTACCATTAAACCGTTCATCGCATTAGCAGTACTTCTTACCTCGGGAAGACATACCTCTGAATATATCGCGAACTGATTTCCTACTGAAAAAGTTGAGAACATATACCCTAAAAATCCAAAAATTATAAAAAAAATCCATGAAAAGATAATCTGAAAAGAATTTGCTGTGAAAAATGGAGTTAAATAGAAAATCAATGTAAATAAGACACCAAGGATAACTCCAATGAGAGAGACAATCACTCGACCTCTAATTTTTCCCTTACTCAAATATAAATCTCCTAATTTACCTCCTATTATTGTTCCGGGAAGAGCCCCCGCCCCAGCAATAAGATAAATTGTAGTAGCGGCTAACTCTGCATTAGCATCACCAATTTTTGATGTTATATAAAAAATTCCCCAGGTTCCAAGCGTAGAAGTCGCTAATCCTGAACAGAGCACATAAAACAATATAAAACCTATTGACTTTCTACGAAAAAGTTCTTTTATGCTGTTAAATGTAATTTTATAATCATAATTTATTTCACCTTTAAAATCTTCAAACTCCGGTTCAGCACGACCACGTTCAGGTTCAATTCCTTTAAACATGTAAGGGAATATTGCACATATTCCCAATATGAAACCAAAAATATAAGTTATTCTCCAACCTAATGATCCTGCAATATAACTTCCCAATAACCCACCAGCAATAATCCCCATTCCACTACCTAAAATTAAAGAAAAATTCATAGCCCCAAATTTTTTTCCTCTTTCTTTTGGGGGGTAAAAATCTCCTATCATAGAAAATCCTATAGGTAGAAAAGCACCCGTCCCTATAGCGCTTATTGTAAGAAAGCTTAAATAACAATAATAATCAGGGGATATGCTAGCAAGTCCGTATGAAATAATCCATATAAAATTAGTTAAAGTAAATATCTTTTTTCTTGAATACTTCTCAGCTATTTTATCTTCATAATAACCAAAAAATAAAATACTAATTATACCTACAATTAAAGTGGATGCTATTAAAAATCCGACTCCAAATTTTGTTGTCTTTGGAAGATATAGTAAGATGTTATCAATATTTACTGGCATAATTCCAGTAAAAAAATATATCATAAAGTAGAGTTGGAAAAAGCAACGAAAAGTTTTTTGTCTTTTTTGTTTGAAATTCTCATCCATACGCAAAATCTACCACTCTATTATTAATTAATATTTTTTTTTAGATTAGCAACTAATATTATTTGAATTTTGTTTTATAATAAGTTTTATTTTCAACAAAAATGTGTAATATATAGAGGGATATTAGCAATTGCATTAATATTGCAGGTTGGATTAGCAATCATTCCCTTTACAGAGGAATTCTCATATAATGAGCGGGTTACTGGGATGGTTGCCAACTTAACAATTATTATCTCATTTTTTTTGTTGTGGATTATGATTCTGCTTTTAGGATTTGGGTAGGTTCAAAATTTATGTTTGTTTAATACAACTATATTGTAAAATTAAAGTTAAAGAAAAAGTGAAATAATGCAATGATTAAGGGACCGATAAATAAAGAAAATTTACAAAAAGTTAAAGTTCTTGAAGGTATTTATAGAAAAACTTTAACCTATAATAATGATGTTATGTTATGTTTTTTTATTTTAGAAAAAGATGCGGTAGTGCCGCTTCATGAACATAAAGCTCATCAAATAGGGTATGTGTTAAAAGGAAAAATAAAGTTTAGAACAGAAACAAGGGAATTCATGGCAAAAGAAGGAGATAGTTACATGTTTGATTCTAACGAAAAGCACAGTGCGGAATTACTCGAATATACTGAAGTAATAGAGGTTTTTAATCCAACAAGAGATGAGTATAAACTATAAATTATGCAAATGATGTAGTGATTTATTAGAATTTTTTAAAATCTATTAAAAAATAAGTCAAATTATATAATAACGCATCAATAAAATCTTCAATAATTAAAAAAAAAAAATTTATTTATATCTCTTCTCCTATTTTTCTTCTTCTAAGTAGAATAATAACAGTGACAATAGCAGCTCCGGAAACTATAGCTATCACTACTATGATAATAATAATAATATAATCTCTGGAAGCTGGAGGAACCTTTTCTACATTCACACTTTCAGAAGCAAGATTTCCAGCAGTATCATTGGCATAGAATGTGATGGTGACAGAACCTAAAGATAATGCAGCCCATGCTGCTTGATCTATAGTTCTGTTTTCTGTAAACGTATAATTATTTAATCCGCCATCAAGTGAGTACCACATTGAATCTAGATTATCATCTGTAATTTCAACTACGAAACTCGGAGCTCCAGCAAAGGTATCATCTATATTTGGAGAAATAATTACGATACTTGGTGCTTGACTATCCTTTTCTATAATAACTGAAGCTGATCCAATATTTCCTGGATAATCTGAAGCATAGAATGTTAATGTGATTATTCCATCAGGTACATCATCCCACGCAGATTGATCAATAGTTCCAGTAGATCCCGTAAACGTATAATTATGCAATCCTCCATCAATCGTATACCATGTTTCATTAAGTAAATTATCTGTAACTGTAACACTAAAACTTAAAGCACTGGTACCAAAAATATCTGCTGGGTGAGGAGTATTAACTACTACAGAGGGAGGCCCATCTTCAGCTATTGGTAAATAGTCTATACTTCCAGCCCCACCTTTGATAAATGTATATGGAACATCCACAATTCCATCATTAGGACTCGTATCTGGACCAGTGTGATTGTCCCAGTAATTTCCTATCGTTGTAGAATTCCAATCATTACCTGCTCCATTGTCATATGCATGTCTTGCATTTCCTAAAAAGATATTGCCATATAATAAATTATTGGCAGATCCTGTAGCAATATTGATTCCATCCATAACATTATCAATTAAAATATTATTATGGATCGTAGTATCATCTCCATTTGTAAGATATATACCATTTTGCTGATTCTGCTTTGCTAATGTTCCTTCAACAGTATTATCAATGCTGTTATCAATAATAATTCCACTCAAAGTATTGTTAAATACAATATTTCCTGAAATGAAATTATTATTGGCCCCTGCTGTAAGAACAATGCCATAATTAAGGTTTTTTAAAGCCGTATTACCTGAAATGGTATTATTATCAGAATCGAATAAAAACATTCCCTGCCAACAATTCTCTACTGTATTTCCATCAATTAAATTGTCATGATAACCATTACTAAATTGAATTATAATTCCTGATCCTGAGCCATCTCCGAAGATTTTATTACCTAAAATTTCATTGTAAGAACCTTCAAGATATATTCCATGTTTGTTATTAGTAAGTAAATTGCCTGAAATTAAGTTATAATCACTTAAGAATAGATAGACACCTGTATTTCTATTGTTGTCAAAATGGTTATCGATAATATTTCCATTAGTAACATTATTTAGATATACACCTGCTTCAGAACCAGAAACTATAGAATTATTAAGTTCACATCCTCGAATTATAAAATGTGCTTCAGAATTTAATATCTTAATACAACTATCAGTAAAATTTGCATCTATATTCAGACCCTCTATTATATAAGGATTTGATTCAGTCCCAGAACCACTACACCATGCTTGAGTTACAGCCCAAGTCCAGTTATTTGGATTACTAGGAAGATCATTAATTAAAATTGGACCTTGCTTATTCCATATCGGCAAATAATCAATGCTTCCTCCTCCCGGAGGAACATCATATGGAGTATCTCCGATGCCATTTAGATCCATATCATATCCAGTATAATCGTCCCAGTAATTGCCTATGATTGAGTTGTTCCAATTATTATTAGTGCCATCATCAAGGGCATTATTGGTATTGTCTATTAAATAATTACTGTACAATAAATTTCCTTCAGATGTTCCATCTAAATAAATTCCATTAACAATGTTATCACGGATTACATTTTCATAAAAAGTATTATCATCACTATTTACTAATCTTATTCCATCATCAACGTTATCATGTAATACATTTCCCCAAATCACATTGAAATTACTACTTTCTACTAATATTCCATGGTTATTGCTATTCATTACTTCATTACCTGAGATTGTGTTATTATTGCTTGATGATAAAAGACGAATTCCATTATCACCAGTGGTATCGATTGTATTATCTAATATTGAATTAAAATTAGAATTAATATAGAGAAGGATACTGTCATAATTTATTGTGTTGTAAATATAATTATTCGATATAGTATTGTAGCTAGATCTATCAACTCGAATAGCACGATAATCATTATCAGAGAAATTATTTAAAGAAATCTGTATATGATTACAATACTCTAGAAACATTCCATACCAAGTACTATTATAAATGTCGTTGTCGATAATAATGGTATTATTTACATCAACCAAATATATTCCTTGATAGTTATTATGGATATCGTTATAAAGAAGCTCTCCATCTGTAACATTATTTAAATAGATTCCGCTAAATAAGCCTCCCATTGGTTGATTATATAATTCACAGTTTCTAATTTCAAAAACTGCTCTGGAGTTTAAGATTGTCATACAATTTGATAAAGAATCGCTATTAATTTTCAGATTCTCAATAACATAAGGGTCTCCAACAGTTCCAGAACCACTACACCACGCTTGACTTGCTGCCCATGTCCAATTATTTAAACTACTTGGAAGATCATTGATGGTAATTGGCATTTGGATGTCCCATATAGGTAAATAATCGAAATTTCCAGCACTCCCTGAAATACTGTAAGGATTATCACCGATTCCATCTAAATCCATGTCATACCCAGTATAATCATCCCAATAATTACCAATAACACTATTGTTCCAATCGTTATTAAAACCATTATCGAATCCATTATCTATTCCATGATTTGAAATATAATTCTCATAAATTAGATTATTATCAGAAGTATCATCTAGTGAAATTCCATAATCTCCACCGTTTCCATTAATTATGTTTCCCGTAATAACATTATCATCACTATTAGTTAACAACCATATACCATAATCCAAGTAAGTTGTGATATTATTATTTGAAATAATCGTATTATTAGTCTCAATATATACTATGCCGTAACCGTTGTCTATTATAGTATTATTGAGTATTTGCCCATTCGTGACATTGTTTAAATGAACTCCAGCATAATTAGAATCAGAATTTATAATTGTACAATTTCTGATTATAAAATGTCTTCTTGAATTAAGAATTCTAATACACTCGCCTACTCCTGAACTGTACATAAAAGTCTCATCTTCAATTCTATAAGGATCTCCCACTGTACCAGATCCTCCCTTAAACCAAGGTTGGGTAACAGCCCACGACCAATTATTCAAACTACCTGGAAGATCATTAATATCAATATCATAATATACTCCTGAACTTTTTATATTCCCCAATTCATTATTATTACTTTTACTTAAAGGATTAAGAATAGAAGGAATAAAAGGGAAATTCAGCGTTATTACAAGTATCAATCCTAAAATGATCTTGAATTTTCTATTTTTTAATTTCTTATACATTTAATTTTCCCCAAAAAAGGTTTTAACATTCATGATTATATGATCTTATTTAAATTTAATTCTCAAGTAACTATAGACATACTTGGAAAATTTTATAGAATTAGGAAGTATGGTGTTTAATTTTATTAAAATCTATATAAAGATTGTATTCTTCTTTTTGGTGATTATATTCGTGTTCAGAATCTTGAATTAAGGATTCTATTATGTCATCATTGAGTATGCTAATGAATGATTTGTCGATTTTTGTCCAATGAGGCATTGCCTTAAAATAAACGTTCCATATAGCTTTAGAGTTATTTTTAGATCTGGATGTTACTTCTTTTGAGAGAATTATCCAAAATAAAATCAATTTATAAGAAATTCCTGTATTAATTTTCAATCCCATTCTCTGAAAACTTCCAAATGCGAGAATCATTAACAGAGCTAAAGAATATCTCATTTGAATTTTATAAGAATGGATTAAATATTGATCAATTATTGAATCCCAATTAAGGTCCTGAAGTAAATTATTGTCAGTCTTCTTTATGCTATCCCTTAATTTACTATAATAAAATTCTTTGGTTAAATATGGTTTAGTTTCAACAAATTGGAATATTCTTAGTGCCCCAGCAAGTCTCCATTCCAACCATTCTTGTGAATATTCTTTAGCTTTCTGTAGGGCCAATTCTTTATTTGGCCAAATATATAAAATCATTTTTAATTTTAAGTTGATTTCATCATAATACTTGACATAGTGGTCAAATATTTTAGTGTAATAGTAACCAAGAATATCAATATATGTAAAAACTTCTAGTAGGTCGATGAATCTATCAATTATATTTTCATTTTCAATTAATTTATTGAATTCTGGATCATTAAGTAAGGAATAAATTCCATAAAAAGTGGATTCTCCTGTATATATAGTAGCAATAAATAAGTGATAGTGAATTAATTTTCTTATAAGTAATATCTCGATATCTGAAAGCTCAAACGGGTCAAGTAAATTCATGCGTGATATAAGATGATAACTATGATACGGATGTTCTTTATTATCAATATATCTGCCAATATCATGATATATTAGAAGTATTGGGATGATTAAGGGATTTTGAGAGTGCTGATTCAAAACTTTATCTTGAATTTTAGTTAAGGCATCTTTTGAAAGGGTTTCATGAAAGAATTCGCCACTTTTTATTAAAAAAAATATTTTATACGACCTAAATATGTGTCGTATTGTTCTTTGAATTTCATCTCTGTTTTTCTCTCGAGCGTCTTGAAAAATTCTCTTTAAATTAGGAAATATTGATATTAGATCATAAAACTCATCAGAGTTATCAATATCAGTTACTGAATCAATCCAAGAAAGTTCGATGTTGTTAAATAATCTACTTAGCAAATCTATCATAACTTATTCACCTTTTTTTTCTAATAATTGAAAAAAAGGTTCTACATCAATATTTCCACCACTTAATATAACCCCAACCTTTTCATTCTCAACTGAAACTTTTTTTGATAATATAGCTGCTAAAGGAACTGCACCAGAAGGTTCTACGATTATCTTCATACGTTCCCAGAGAAATTTCATGGTTTCTATAATTTCGATTTCAGAAACAGTTATTACATCATCAACATATTTGCGGATAATGTTGAAGGTTCTCTCACAAAGAGAAGTACGTAAACCATCTGCTATAGTATCTGGATAAGTACTTGGTATGATATAACCTGCTTTAAGTGATTTTAAAGCATCATCCGCTAATATAGGTTCAACTCCAATAATCTTGGTATTCGAATGTAATCCTTTAGTAGCTAAAGCAGTTCCACTTAACAAACCTCCACCCCCAAGTGGAGCAATAACAACATCTAACATCCCTACTTCTTTAATTAACTCGTAAGCAGCAGTTCCTTGTCCATTAATTATATCTTTGTTATCATAAGGATGGATTAGAATACATTTATGTTTTTTAATTAAATCTTCAGCTGTTTTAATTCTCGCTTCGAGTGTATTGTCACAAAATACAACATGGGCACCATAATTTCTTGTTGCGTTAATTTTATTTATTGGTGCTCCCTTTGGCATAATAATTGTTGCCTTAATTCCCAATAATGATGCTGCGAGAGCGACAGCTTGAGCATGATTACCACTTGAGTGAGTGATGACTCCCATTTTCTTTTGTCTATCTGAAAGTAAACATAAAGCATTGTATGCCCCTCGAAATTTAAAAGCGCCTACTCTTTGGAAATTTTCACATTTAAAAAATATATTTGAGTTTAATAGGAGATTCAAAGACCTTGAAGTCATAACCGGAGTCTTATTAACTACTTTAGCAATTCTATTATATGCTTCTTCTATTCCTTGAAATGACATTTAAAGTTAAATTTTTAATTGGGTTGTTATATCTTTAAAATTATTTTAGAATTAAAAACATATAGAATATTTAAAACCGAATTGGTGGTTCTTGCCGAAGATCTTTAATTTTTCCTTTAAGTATCGGGTCATCTGTATGTTTCATCCATTCATATAACTTATCTTTCAATTGTTTTAAAATATCTTTATAGTTTGGATCATCAATTAAGTTGTGAATTTCATTGGGATCCTTTTTCAGATCATAAAGTTCTTCATTAGGTCGAGGTTTTTTAATATGGTTTAACATATATTTACCTAACGCATCTTGTTTCATATCTGTGCCTAATTGATAAAGATATTCTGATTTTTCAAAATTAATTATGAACTTAAACTCTTTAGTCCTAATACTTCGAATAGGGTCATAATATTCATGAAAAGATTTCTCTGAAAAGACTTCTGTTCTGAATATATCTGTTTCACCCTTTAGAATTGGTAAAAAACTCCTACCCTCAACATTTTTTGGTATTTTAGCTCCAATTAAGTCTAGTAAGGTTGGTAATAAATCAATATTACTAATCATTTGATTATACACCTTATTCTGTTTGAGAATGTCTGAACCGGGCCAAGACATTAACAATAGGGTTTTTAAACCAGGATCATATAACGTGCATTTTGCTCTAGGATACGCTTCTCCATGGTCAGTTGTATAAATGAATAAAGTATTTTCCCTTAAGCCAAGGTTTTCTAATTGTTTAAGGATTTTTCCAATACAAGTATCAACTCCCTGTATTGCTCCATAAAATTGAGATAAATCTTCTCTTACAATCTTATTATCTGGTAAATAAGGAGGGATTATAACTCTGCTTGGATCTACAGGATCTCCCCATACTCCAAAGGGTCGATGCACTTGAGTAACCCCAATACTTACATAGAAAGGATTTTCTTCATTTTGATGCGTTTCAAAAAATTTTTGGTAATTTTTATTCATTCTTTGGCAATTATATAAGGGTTCTGACCTTCGCTTACTAATTGTATCATATCCTAAATTGTAAGCATCAAAAGCTTCATGCTGAAATCCCATTAAATGAGTTGTATATCCCTGTTCTTTTAAATACATCGGAAGAGTTTCATTTCTTTCTGGTAAAGTCCATCCTCTGTCCACAAGTCCCATAAGACCATTTTGATGAGGATATAATGATGTTTGAATTCCACCTCGACTTGGACTACATTGAGGTGCAGTACAAAAATGGTTTGTAAATCGTACTCCATTTTCGGCAAGTTTATCTAAATTAGGAGTGTAGAGGGAATTGGGAGTTTGTGGTGAACTATAACATCCAAGAAACTGTCCTTGGTCATGAGTTATAAATAATATGATGTTTGGTTTTTCTTTCATAAAAATTCCACAAAATCATTAAAAAGAATAGATAAAAGTAGATAAGCTTAGATCTCAACTATGATTTTAACAAAATTTCTTTCTTTAGGATCTATATATCTCTCGAAAGTTTTCTGTGTATCCTCCAATCGAATCGCTTCAGAAATAAATTCATTAGTTTCTACCTTATTCTTAGCAAACAAATCAATTGCCGCCAAGATGTCATCCCTATCATGACCTAAACTTCCTTTTAAAGTTACTTCTTTTGAATTCAACATGAACAACGGGAATGTTATATTTCCTTTATGAATTCCTTCTAATAAGATAGTGCCACCTTTTTTGATAAAGTTAACTGCATTGGATATAGTTTCTTCATTTCCAACACAATCAAAAATAAAAGTAGGAACTCCAAGTTTTTTAGTAACTTTTTTAACTTGAGCTCTGCTTGTACCGGTAACATCTGTTGCTCCCATCTCAATTGCTTTATTTCTTAAAAATTCATTTGGTTCAACTACAACCACATAATTAGGTTCTCTTTCAATTAATAAAGATTTCAATGTGACTAATCCCACATTGCCTCCTCCAATAATGAGTATATTCTCGTTGTTTTCAATTCTCGACAATTTAAAAGCACGCATTATTAACGCAAAAGTTTCAATCATAACAGCATCTTTAGTTGAAACATTTTCAGGAAGGGGAAATAGTGATATTTTAGGTACTTTAACATATTCAGCAAACCCTCCATCTTGAAACATTCCCATACCTATTAGTTGCCCTTGGCTAACATCAAGTGATACATTTACACAAAGAACTCTATCTCCCACTTTTACTTCAGAAATATTTTCACCTATTTCTACTACTTCACCTGTTATTTCATGTCCCATTATTAAAGGCATATTGTAGGTTTTATATCTAAAATTTGTTATATCACTTCCGCATATTCCACAATAATGAACTTTAACCAAAGCTTCATCGGCACCGAAAGTTGGTTTAGGATAATCTTCCCTATAAACAATTTTTTTGATGTCTTCTATAACAGCAGCTCTAATAGAAATTTCATCTCCTATTATTTTTACTTTTATATCATTTATTTAATTTACATAATATACTTTATGGAATTTTAAGAAAAAAATGTAAAAAATAGGATTTTAGAGCCCTAATAAAGTGCTCATGCTTTTTAGGATTGCATCTATTTCAGTATCAAAAGTTTTAACTTGATCGAAGAAGATATTGTTTACTTGAAGTAATTGCTTTACTACATATTCAGGTGATTGAGTAATTTGTTTTGCCAGGTTTACTGCCTCATTCAACACTTCTTCTTTATCAACTAATTTATTAATAATATTCAACCTATATGCTTCCTCAGCTGTGAGAAAAGTGTCTCGAGTTCCTGTATTTAATGTAATTTCTAGAGCTTTTCCGCGCCCCACAAGAGTCATATAAGGAAAGAAGAGTGGGCACGCACCAAACCTTATTTCCGGGTGACCAAAAAGTGATCCCTTTGAAGCAACCCGAAGATGACAAATAACAGTTAGGTCAAATGCTCCCGCAAGAGCATATCCATTCACAGCAGCAATTAGTAATTTTGGATATTTAAACAATGTCTGATGAAAAAGATGATTGGAATCGATAAATTGTTGATAGTCTCCTTTTCCTTGTACTACTGCTTGTACTTCATCTCTATCAAACCCGTCAGAAAAAAATTCTTCACCTCCATAGAATATTACAGCTTTTACTCTTTTTTCTTCTTTAAAAGAATCTAAAGCGTCAATAATTTCTGCTCTCATTGCTTCACTCAATGCATTTTTCTTTTCAAGACGATCAAACCTAATTATGGAGATTTTACCTTTTTTCTCAACTTTAATATATTGATATGGTTTTTCCATTTTTTCCAACTCAAGAAAATTTAATGTAAATTATTTAAGATTTAGATAGATTACTTTAAATTTCTTTTATCAATAATAATTAGCAAAAAAATATTTGAGAGCCTAACTTAAATATAATATTATGAAACCTCCTATTTGTAGGATATGTGATAAGAAACTAGCAGATATGGATGATGGGGGTTTGATATATTTTAAAAAACGTCCTTCTGATATAGAATGGGAAAAGAAAATGGAAGAAATTGGAGGCGTAGGACATCCACCCTATGCAGAGTGGTTCTGTAAAAAGCATTATGATAGAGCAAAGGAGTTAAAACATTTGCCTATCAATGAAGCATTAAAAATTTTAAGATCTGAGGGGCCCTAGTTCCTTAATCTGGTTAGTAAATTCTGTAATTACCTCAGCAAATCGTTTTCCTTCAGATGCACTTACCCATTCTAACCGTACTCGCTTAGGATCCACTCCCAATTGTTTAATTAATATAGAATGTAATCTTTCGAATCTTTCTTGAGTGTATTCATTTCCGGTGATATAATGACAATCACCTATATGACATCCACTAATAAGGACACCATCAGCACCATTCTTCAATGCCTTTAATACAAATGCAGGATCTACTCGTCCAGAGCACATTACCCTTATAATTCTAATATTTGGGGGATATTGAAATCGTGAAACTCCTGCTAGATCTGCTCCTGCATAGCTACACCAATTACAACAAAAAACTAAAATGCGGGGTTCAAATTCTTCTTTTTCTACTTTCTTTTTCGACTTTGACATGATTATCACCTACAAACCGTTCTTAACTTCCTCCTTTTCTAATAAATAAGAATCAATCATTGTAGAGATCTGGTCAAAATCATAATGTTTAACCATTATAGCTCCAACAGGGCAAGTAGCTGCACATGTTCCGCAACCTTTGCAGACTGCAGCGTTGATATTAGATTTTCTGACTTTGATACTTACATCCTCAAATTCTTTGGTTATCTCTATAAGTTCTATTGCTTTATAAGGACACACGTCTTCACATTTCCCACATCCTATACATTTTTCTTCTAAAACCTCTGCTACCAATCCAGAAGTAGTAATTTTATCCGCACTTAAGAATCTACTTGCTCTTCCTGCAGCACCATTAGCTTGCGAAATTGAATCCTGTATATTTTTTGGCCATTGAGCACAGCCACATAAGAAAATTCCATCTGTAGCAAAATCTAAGGGTCTCAATTTAACATGTGCTTCTAAAAAGAATCCATTCTTGTCTAATGGAACTTTCAACATCATTGCTAATTCTTTTAAGTTATCTGCTGGAATCATAGGTGTCGAAAGTATTACTAAATCTGTTTCAAATTCGAGGGTATCTTTTAAATTAGTATCAAATACTTTTATCTGATATTTTTCAGGACTTCCTTTTTTCTTTTGTACTTCTGGTAAATTATCTAAGTCATATCTCAAAAAAATTGCATCTTTTCTGCGTTCACGATAATATTCTTCGAATTGTTTTTTGGCCATTTGTAAATCTCTATAAATGACTATAAGTTCTAAATCAGGCTTCAATTCTTTTAATATTCTAATATTTTTAACTGAATTAGCACAACAAATATTGGAACAGTAAGTTATTCCCTCATTTTGTCTTGCATTTACACATAAAATTAATGTTATTCGAGTAATTTGATCTAACCAAGATTTATCCTTATTTTGTAATTTCTGCTCTAACTCTAATTGAGTCATTACATTTTTATTTTTATCGTGGTATTCAAAAAGCCCTGATGGCTTTAATTCTTGACCTCCAGTAGCAACTATTATCGTCCCAATTTTTAACTCATGGATTTTGTTATTTGAATCGTTTATCACTACATCATAATTTCCGACATAACCTTTAATGTTCTTAATTCCACCATTTAAGAATACCTGAATGTTACTACTTTTCTCTATCTTTTCTTTTGTTTCATTTAATAATTCTAATGCATTTTTATGAACTGGATACAATACATTTAGAAATCTTAAATTTCCACCTAACTCATCTTCTTTTTCTATGAGAAAAGTTTTAAATCCTTGATTAGCTATATTTAAAGCTGCAGTCATACCTGAAATACCACCGCCAATAATTAAAGCTGTATGGGTAATATCTATTTTATCTTCTTTCTGGGGCTTTAGTAATTTAGACTTTGCGACATGCATTCTAATTAAATCTATGGCTTTATGAGTAGCAGCATCTTTCTCTTTCATATGAACCCATGAACATTGATCTCGAATATTAACAAGCTCAAAAAGATATTTATTTAACCCGGCTTCTTGACATGTTTCTTGAAATAAGCTTTCATGTGTTCTAGGAGTACAAGATGCCACAATAAATCTATTTAAATCATGCTCAGCAATTAATTCTTTAATCCTGATTTGAGAGTCAGATGAACATGAATATAAATTTGCTTCACATACCACTACGTTTGAGAGGTTTTTAACATATTCTACAACTCGAGGAACATCTACATAATTTCCAATATTGATTCCACAATGACAAACCATTACCCCTATTCTTGGTTTATCTGTAATTTTAACTTGTTTTTCTGCTATATCAAAGGTTTTTTCTTTCACTTGGGTAAATTTAACAGAGTTTAATAAATCAGCGATTTGTGCAGCTACTCCACTAGCGTCAGCAACCGTCTCTGGAATATCCATTGGTCCTTGACAGAATCCACATAAGAAAATCCCATTTCTAGTAGATTTTAATTTATCAAAATACGATTTTTCTTGGAAAAAGTTGTATTTATCTAATTCAATTCCTAAAGTTTTTCCTATTTCTTTAACTCCTTTTGATGGAACTAAAGGGGATGCCAGAACAACCAAATTAGCACGAAAATCCTTGAATTCACCAGTCTTCAAATCCTCATAATGTATAATTAAATCTTTAGTTTCGGGATCTTCCTGAATTGTACCTATTTTTGATTGAAAATATTTTACCCCATATTCTTTTTGAGCTCTTTGTGTGAATTCATAAAAATTTTTACCATATGCACGAATATCATGCCGAAATACATAACATTCTGAATTGTCCGAATGTTCTTTGGTAATTATTGCTTGTTTTGCTGTATAAGTGCAACAAACACTAGAACAAAAAGGGACATTTTCATGAAGATCTCTTGAACCTGCACATTGAACAAAAGCAATAATTTCAGGTTCTTCATCATCACTTAATCGTTTGACATGTCCTCCAAATGGTCCAGATGCGCATAATATCCTTTCATATTCAAGAGCACTAACAACATTTTCGTATCTATACCCCCATCTTGAAGTTAATTTTTCAGCAGGCATTTCAAAACCAGTTGCTACCACTACAGCTCCAACTTTAATTTCAAATTCTTCAGGTTTCTGTTCAAAATCTATTGCCTCAGCAGGACAAGCCTTTTTACATATTTGACATACTCCCTTCGTTAAATATAAACACATCTCGGAATCAATTAAATAAATAGGAGGTACTGCTTGTGGAAAAGGAATAAATACTGATTTTCTTTTACCAATGTTCATTTCAAAAGGATTTGGAGCCATTATTTTAGGGCATTTAGCAGCACATTCTCCACATCCCTTACATTTAGTTTCATCAATATATCGAGGTTTTTTCAGGATTTTCGCAGTAAAATTACCAGGTTCACCATCTACTTGAAGAACTTCATGATATGTCATTAATTCAACATTAGGATTACGAAATACTTCAACCATTTTTGGAGCTAATATACATAAAGAACAATCTAATGTTGGGAAAGTCTTATCCAGTTGAGCCATTCTCCCTCCAATTGAAGGCGACTTTTCAACGAGGTATACTTTAAATCCTAATTCTGTGAGATCGAGAGAGACTTGTATTCCTGCTATGCCTCCTCCAATTACTAACACTGTACCTTCCATTATTTTTCTCCCTCCACCTTTGGATTAGAATCAACGACAGTTATTAAATTTACTAAGAATTCAGAAAAATCTACTATTTGTATTGATGATATATCCTCATAATCTTCTGAAATTAGGCAATTTAAATGCATCTTACATTTGGGGCATGATGTGACCATTATTTCTCCTGCGTCTTTTGCCTCTAAGAGCCTTTTATATCGCAATGCTTTTGACCGGTCATTACAATTCATCCAGGAACTCACACCACAACACAAAGCATCTCTTTTATTATGTGCCATTTCATTAAACTTATATCCTAATTCTTTCAATTGGGAAAAAATTTCACGTACATTTTCTATTATATGACTATCTTTAGGTAAAAATCGACTTAGACGACATGGATCATGATAAGTAAATGGGATAGGTTCTTCTTTTTGAGATGGATTCTTGAATTCAATCTTATTTGCTTTCCAGTTTTCATATACATATTCTATTAAATGTTTAACAACAAATTTTTTATTAAAATCTTCAAAAATATTTGGATAATCTACTTTAAATGTCCTATAACATTCAGCACAGGCTGTAATAATTGTTTTAACTCCCGTTTCTTCAATTCTTTTGATATTTTTCTTAGCTAAATTAATAAATTCTTTGAGTTTTCCTTGACCCCAATAGAGATCATGTCCACAACATATTTCATCTTTAAGAACTACTATAGGTTCTTTTTCAATCTGGCATAATATTTTTAATGTGCTTTCTGCTATAGAATTGGAATTTTCAAACTCAAAATTAAAAAAGGGTAAGCACCCAATATAATACATAATATTTCCTTGTTTTGAAATTTCACATCCCTTAGGAACCCATTCAAGAGATCTCTCGGGCTTTATAGATGGTTCGCTCATTATTTCTGAGATAGTAGTATATACCCCCTTATGAGCAATATACTCATCCGGGTTTTGATTATAGGTTTCTCGCATGTTATATCTAACCATTCTTACGATATCTGCAAAGTTTATTCCCTCAGGGCAGTTTTGAAGGCAAGCATTGCATGTTAAACAATCCCATAAAACACCACTTTCAATTATTTTTTCTTCAAATCCCTCTAATATCATTTGAATTATTCTGCTCGGTTCAAAAGTCTGAACCTTACTGAGTTGACAGACACCACTGCAACGAACACATTGATAACATCGATATAATAGTTTTCTTATATCTGGTTCATAGATTTTTTCAAGATAAGAATCAATATTGTCTTTGGTTTCTTCTGGATCTTCCGCTTTTGAAGTCTCTGTAATATTATTCACTTTTTCTGGTTATTTCAAATTTTAATAATTTGAACCATTAATGATTAGAAAAAAAATAGAAAGAATTTATTTTTTCTGATTAGGTTTCATAACTCTCTTGTCAAATGAAGAATTGCATTGATGATAAAACAAGATTCTTCTTTATTTGAATTCACATGGCAAGTATCCTAATCATTGCATTAATTTGGTCAAAAGCGAAATATTTTATAGAAATTACTCCAACTGATTCATTCACAGCGTAAGTTCCACATCATTTTAAGTTATAGAAGACCATTCTATTTCAACCATCGTTCTAATCTCCCTTTAGCATTCTCCACGGCTTTTTCATGAGTAATTACTTTTCCTTACTCAAGATCTTTAATACCAGCGAGTATCTTTTTTTTAACATAAAGATGATACATGATATCATCAATTGTAGCATCTTCTGGTAATTTTTTTATGAGATCTATAATTTCTTCCTTAAGATTAGAAGTCATATTTTCTCATTATCTAAATAATTATTTTACCTTTTACAATTTTAATTCCTTTTCTGCCTATTTTTTTAGGAAGGAGCACCACGGGGGAGGGAGAGAATAGAGAAAAAACCTATATTGTAATTATGATTTACGCTTAGTGTATCGATTATTAATACTACTTAATAAAAAGTTAAGAGATTATTAATATATAACAAAAACTTAAATAGTATAGTATACAAATATACTTTGGTAAACTAATATGTCAATTGTAAAAATTAAAAATAAGAAAGGTTTGGAACAACTTCAAGCCAAATTAACTCTAAGATTAGGTCGAAAACCCACACAGCAAGAAACTCTTGATTATTGTCTTATTTTAGCGAATCAAAATTTCGAAGAAATTATTCAAATAGCAATGCACCTTCCTATATTAAATCCTAAAAGAGCTGAAAAAATTATTGAAGAAAGAAACAGTCTCGGTGATATTCCCTATAATACTAACATGCATTTTGATTCAGAAAATGATGAAGATATTTATAACTTATAATTGGTGTTTTATATGGGGGTGTTTCTAGATACTGGTTTTTATCTTGGACTTTGCCATCCAAAAGATAGATATGCGAAACTAAGCGAAAAGATATTAAAAGAATTATCCACAGGGAATTATGGAGTTCTATATACATCCTATTTTATTATAAATGAGGTGACCACATTAGCTGCCATCAGATCTAAAAATAATCTCAAAGTGTTTAACCATCTGGAAAAATTATTGTGGGGGAGTGAAAAAATTGCAACTATTCTTCCTTTCGATTTAAATTTTGAACTTGAAACATGGCAATTATTCAAGAAAGTAAATACGATTGACCTGAAAGAAAAAAAACCAATGAGTTATACAGATATGAGTTCTATTGTTCTCTGTAATCACCATCAAATCGAGTATATTGTTAGTTTTGATTCTCATTTTGATGGATTCCTTCAGAGAATATTTCAAATATAAGAAAGAAAATCTTCTTTTTTAAGTTTTTTCACCAATAATATAAAAAATTGGAGGATAAAGAATATCCAATCTCATTAGGAGAAACTACCTAATTATAATAGACAAAACGGAAAAGGAAGAAATGTAAATTGAAAACTTCTTCTTTCAAACGCCATACACTCGTGCTATTGAGAGTGATAGGCGAAACAGTTCGTCCGAAAGCTCCCCGTGTATACCTCCACCTAGCTAACATTGTCTTATATGGGTGCCTTTGTATCAGAAGGATTTCTTAAGGAGAATTTTCAGTCCTTATTAAGATAAAAAATTTAATATATTCAATCTTTTTCAACTTCAATTTCAATATCACTAAGTAAATAGTCAAGTTGTTTCGCTTTTTTATTGATATTTAACACAGTATCAAGATATACTACTTCTTCATTTCCTAAAAACAAGTGAATTGAACCAGATCTTAATAGAAAAAACTCGAAAATATCAGGAATTTCTTTTTTAATACGAAGACTTTTTGTAGGATATCTCTCAGCCGAAATGAATATTCCCTTTTTATGGATTACTTCATTTCTTTCCATTTTCCAATAATCAAACCTAGTTGCTATCCAAGCTATTAAAAGAATAAAAGCAAGAGTGACAGCCGTAGACAAATAAAATTGATAACTCATTATAATGGTAACCTCAAATGACATTATTTGTGAGATTATTGCATTTGGATGGAAGATAAGAGTAAAAAACATTATTAAAATAATAGCAGCTAAGAGCAATATAAAGAATTTAGTTGATGAGGTGTCAAAAGCAATAATAAATAAATTAGCGAAAAAAACTGTAATCCAAATTGCTCCAAGTATCGGTTCATCCATACCTACAAAGTATTGTATTAGATATAATATTAAAGACGCAAAGAAGAGTGGATAAAAGAAAATAACTTTAGAATAACTCCTCAAAAATATTTTCTCTTCTCTTTTTATATCTTTTTCAATCTGGTCTTCTGTGGGTAATTTAGATTTATCACTCATATTATTCAATTTTTTTTAATTATTAATAAATTAAATTTGAAAGTATAATATATGAAATACTAATATTGTCTTTATAAATATTTTTAATCTAAATTATAAAAATGTCAAGGGGATAATACGATCACTATTAGAATAAGGCTTTTAAACGTTTTTTAAGAAAAGTGTACTGATAGTCCAAACATAAAATCGGATAATACGCATAAATAGCGGGCAACGGACCCAGTATCTTCATTTTATTCGTAAATTCAGTGATAACTTCCACAAATCTTTTTCCTTTAGACTTAAGATTCTTCTTTATTTGAATTTACAGAGCAAGGGTTCTAATCATTGCATTAATTTGTTCAAAATCGTAGTGTTTTATAGAAATTGCCCCAACTGGACAATTCACTGCACAAGTTCCACATCCCTTACAGAGGCCTGAATTTACAGTAGATTTTTTTATTGGTAGGCTTACTTCTTCAAATTCTTTCAGAACTTCTGTAAGTTCTATAGCGTTATAGGAACATGCTTCCTCACATGTTCCACATCCGATACATATCTCATGATCTACTTCTGCTATTAATCCAGATGTGGTAATT
>Ga0307444_1000078_pt1 | contig 50277 bp, 44 predicted proteins | sample SalMarSW160340MG_FD_202145 | JGI IMG/M metagenome (GOLD analysis project Ga0307444, IMG submission 202145) | Salt marsh sediment microbial communities from the Plum Island Ecosystem LTER, Massachusetts, United States - SW1603-40 | ecosystem: Environmental > Aquatic > Marine > Intertidal zone >...
GGTCCTCTCCCGGCACACCCATGACCGCCCCGGTGCCGTGCCCCATCAGCACGTAGTCGGCGACGAACACGGGGATACGTTCGCCGGTCGCGGGATTGGTCGCGTATCCGCCGGTGAAGACACCCGTCTTGTCCTTGCCTTCTCCCTGACGTTCGATGTCGGTCCTGCCGGCGGCGAGACGGCGATAGACGGCGACCGCCTTGGTGGGGGTGGCGGCGCCTGCCGTCCACGACTCGTCGGTCCCCGAGGGCCATCGGCCGTTCGGCATGAGCGAATCGACGAGTGGGTGCTCGGGGGCGAGCACCATGAACGTCGTTCCGAACAGGGTGTCGGGCCTGGTCGTGAACACCTCGATGGGTCCGCCGTCGGAGGGGAACACGATGCGTGCACCCTGGCTGCGCCCGATCCAGTTGCGTTGCATGACCTTGACGTTCTCCGGCCACTCCACCCGATCGAGATCGTCGGCGAGACGGTCCGCGTAGGCGGTGATACGCATCACCCACTGACGCAGGTTGCGTTTGAACACCGGGAAGTTGCCGCGGTCCGAGCGCCCGTCGTTGGTGACCTCCTCGTTGGCGAGCACCGTGCCGAGTCCAGGACACCAGTTGACCGGCGCCTCGGCCGTGTGCACGAGACGGTACCCATCGACGACCTCCGCCCGCTCGACGGGTGTCAGCTCGTCCCATGGGCGTCCGTCCGGTGTGGGGCGAGTTTCAGATTCGAATTGGGCAACGAGGTCGGCGATTGGTCTCGCCCGACCGGTTCCCCCGGCAGGGCGGGTGGCGGTCTCGTCGTACCAGGCGTCGAAGATCTGCGTGAAGATCCACTGGGTCCACCGATAGTAGGAAGGGTCGATCGTTCTCACCGAGCGGCGGTTGTCGTGACCCAGCCCGAGTCGTCGAAGTTGTCGCGACATGATCGCGATGTTCTCCTCGGTCGTGTCGCGCGGGTGGCGGCCGGTCTCGATGGCGTACTGCTCGGCAGGCAGACCGAAGGCGTCGTAGCCGAGACAGTGCAGGACGTTCACGCCGAGCATCCGGTTGAAACGCGCGTACACGTCGGTGGCGATGTAGCCGATCGGGTGGCCGACATGCAGGCCGGCTCCGCTCGGGTAGGGGAACATGTCGAGGATCAGGAGATGACCGTCGAACGTCGCCACCTCATCCGGCTCGGCCCACGGCCCTGCAGGATTGGGCGCGTGGAACGTGCCTTCGGCCTCCCAGCGATCCTGCCAGGCCTGCTCGATGCGGCCCGCAAGCTCTGCCGTGTAGCGATGTTCGGTCATGTCACTCCATAAGAAAACCCCTCCGGGGGAGGGGTACGCCGCGTCCGACCGTCGGTCAGCGCGGCCCGGGAAGAAGCAGGGTGTAGGTCATTCCGAGGACAGCGTACCGCATTCCTATGCCGGCAGGACCAGCTCGGCAACTGCCAACGAAAGCGGGGGCCGAGCCGCTAGGTTTCGAGGTGTGACGGGGTTGTTCGGTCGAAGGGTTCAGGGGAGTCTGTTTCTCCTTCCGTTGACGGTCATAGGCGTCTGCTCGGCTGCCGCGGTCCTCGTCCTGCTCCTCGAATCCCGGGCGGTGGAACCCGGCTTGCCATTCCTGCTCGCGACGACGGTGAGTGGCGGCCGCGTCATCGTTACCACCGTCGCGGGCGCCACCATCACCGTCGCTGCGATCGTCTTCTCGATCACCGCATTATCGACTCAGATGGCCGCCAACCAGTACTCCCCCCGGGCGCTGCGTGGCTTCTTCGAGGATCCGTTCCAGCAAGTGGTGCTGGGACTCGTCGTCGGCACATTCATCTACTCGTTGCTGGTGCTCGGAGGTCTTGGTGCCGTGATGGATGATGGTGCCGACCCGGCGCGGAGTGCGTCGGTGACGCTCGCCATCGTGCTGGGGGTCGCGTCGGTCATCGGCATCGTCGCCTATCTGGATCACTCATTGCGGCGGGTACAGATCGACGCCGTCGTTCAGCGCATCGCGGGCGCGGCACTGGAAGCGGTTCGTCGTGAGCATCGAGAAACCGGTGACGCGAAGCCGTCACCCGAGGGAGCGGCTACTCCGCATGGCGAGCCACTGAAAGTCGTCGGCGATCGGTCAGGATGGATTCTTCACATCGATGCACGGACGCTCGCCGCCGCACTGCCCGAGAACTCGATGGCAAGGGTCGGTGTCCGACTGGGAGAGCCGGTGTCGGTGGGGGATCGACTCGTCACGATCTGGCCCGACCCCGACGGCGACGCTCGCCTCGTTCGCAAGGTTCGTCGTTCGATCAGAGCCGGGAGGGAACGATCCGTCGCGAACAACCCAGCCTTCGGGATTCGGCTCCTCGTTGACATTGCCCTGAAAGCGCTTTCGCCAGGGGTGAACGACCCGACCACGGCGGTGGATGTCATTCACCACCTCAAGGTGCCCATCCGTGAGATCCTGATCTCCGAGCCTCCCACACGTGTGTTCAGCGGCCCGAAGGGCCAGCGCGTATTCCTTGCCGAGACACCGTCCCGGTCGGACTTCGTCCATGGGGCGTTCTCCGAGATTCGGCTCGAATCATCCGGTCAACCGTTCGTTCTCAAAGCCCTCATCGAGGTCCTCGGAGACCTCGTCGACGAACTCGATGCTGCCGGGCTCACCGGACGTGTCGACGCGCTGAAGGAGGAAGTCGCCCTGACGGTTGAAGCGGCAAAGAACTCGGGCATGCCGCAACAGGACACCGCAAGGGTGCTCAGATCGGTCGAGTGACGGTCACCCCTGAGCGGTATGCAGCACCGCCTGCGCGCCCACGAGCACGTACTTGACGACGCGGGGTCGCGGGGGATTGCATCGTCGACCTCTCAGGAGGTAGCTCGTGCCTCAACCGGCTCAGCAGACGTCTTGACCGGGCGAACACCTCTGACGAACAGCACGAGCACCGGTATGACATAGGCGAGCCAAGCCGACAACTCGAGCCACGTTGTCCGCGGTGAGAAGTTGAACGTGCCCTTCAGGAAGGTCCCGTACCACGAGCCAGGAGGAACGGTTGCGGAAACGTCGAACGCCAGGGCGTTCAGGCCAGAAAGAAGGCCGGCTTCCTGGAGGTCGTGGAATCCATATGACAACACGCCGGCTGCGACGATCACGAGGAGACCGCCCGTTACGGCGAAGAACCGTCGAAGGTCGAGCTTGATCGCTCCCAGGTAGATCAGCACTCCGAGGGCAGTCGCGGTGAGTAGCCCAAGTACAGCACCAACCAGGGGGTGCGTGGTGGAGCCTGTCGCCTTCGTGGTGCTCCACAGAAAGAGCGCGGTCTCCAGACCCTCCCTGCCGACAGCGAGGAATGACAGCAGGCCGAGACTCCACCATCCTCGTCCGGCGGCCCTGTCGACGCGGCTTTCGAGTTCTCCTCGCAGGAGGCGTGATGTACGTGCCATCCAGAAGATCATCCAGGTGACGAAGCCGACCGCGATGATCGATGCGCCACCCCCGATGGCCTCCTGGGCCTCGGAACTCAGCCCCCGAGGTCCGAACGTCAGGACGGCTCCGGCCGCCAGGGAGACGGCAATCGCTGCTGCTGCTCCGAGCCACACCCTGTAGACGAGTCCCGCACTCTCTGACTTGACGAGGTAGGCAACCAGGATGCCCACGACGAGTGCTGCTTCGAGGCCCTCCCGCAGGCCGATGAGGTAGTTGGCGATCATCCCGCTCCCGCGACTTTGTTAGTCATGGCTAACTTAAGTGGTTAGGTTGGCCTAATCCAATCGGACTTGGTGTTCGTTCGATGCGTGCCCGTGGAGCGGCGGTCGATGTGTCGTCATGCAACGGGGCTGACGGCGACACCTGCCGCGATCTGTGCCGACAGGTGCACCCGCCCTCGGGGTGTCTCGACGAGGCATCCCTTTGACCCGATCGCGAGCAGTGTGATCTCGACGCCGTCGGTCAGTCCTTCGTCGACCAGAAACGATCGGATGGCAGAGTCTCCGACAACACGCGTCACGCGGGCCCGCCGATCTGCTTCCAGGTCGGTCAGGGGCATCTCGAACGCCGTGGACTCCGATGTACTGTCGGCGGCCGGAATCGGTTTTCCCGCCGGACCCACCCTTGGATCCCCGAGGAAGTGGGCGAGTCGACCGGCGACCTCGATGGGGGTGATGTGCTCGAACTCACAGGCCACCGTATCTGCGGCTGCCGCGGTGAGGCCGAGGTGTTCGGCGAGGAATAGCGCCCACAATCGTCGCCGTCGGAGCACGCTGTTGGCGATTGCGGTGCCGTCCTGTGTCAGCGTTACACCGTGGTAGGGCTCGTACTCGATGAATCCGCGGCCGACCAGCTTCTTCGCCATCTCGTTTGCAGACACCCGGGAAACCGAGAGCGACTCGGCCAGCGAGGGCAGGGGGACCGGAGCCAAGTGCCCGTCCTCGATGGCGCGAGCCACCGTGATGAGGAACATCTCTTCGCTTTCGGATGTGCTCCTGGAAACAGCGGCAGGGTCGGTACCCGTCGCCGCTTCATCTCGAATCGACAAGGTACTGCTCGCTTCCTTGGTGACGCGACGAGGTTACCGAGTCGACGCGTGGCCGCGCTGCAACAACGGGTCGACCATGGGCCCTGCTACCGGCGCGGCACCGGATCACAAGGATCGGGACGAGCCGTGTAGCCTTCTCCGGAGTCGCAAGGGGGAAGATGGGATTCCGTCGAAGAGCGAGTGTTGCATTCACCCTTGCGGTCGCGCTCGTGATGACGACGGCGACCGGCGCTCAGGCAACGTCCGATCCCTACGCGGGCGATCCGAACCACCTCGTCCCGTTCCGGGATACTGTCACTACGACGTATTCGCTGGGTCGGGACGTCTGGGAAGTGTGGATCTGCGACGTGCCGGAGTGGGACACCTCCCTCGATGCGCGGTCGGTGACCGATGATCTCAATGCCCACATTGCCCCCTACTACGAGTGGCTCTCGGAAGGTCGCTACCAGCCTGTATTCCGGGTCGGGGGGACCGTTGAGTCCGACGACATCATCCCCAAGGACCCGTTCGCTGCCGCCTACTGGTCGCCACCGTGGGCGCCAGGGTGCGAAGCGCTGGTTGCAGCAGCATCCACCTCGAAGCCGGACGGGGTGGTGATCGTCACGAACGGCGGGTATGGCGCCGGATACGGAAACCCGGGGTGGTTCTGCGTGGACACCGTCGGTGGGTGTGCCGCCTACTTCACCGACCTCGCCGCCTATCCGGGGAGTGGCCGGAGCATCATCGTCGGCGCCGGAGCGGTTACGACGATTCCTCCCTACCTAGGCGCGGCGTGGAACACCGTGGCCCATGAGATCGGCCACGCCATCTGGTGGCCCCACTCATTCGGGGGGTTGACGTCGAGTCCTGCAGGTGGCGTCTTCGAGTATGACAACCCGGTCGACAACATGAGCGGGTACGAGGTGGTTGGCGAACCGATCGGCACCACCGGATACAACCGCTACGCGGCAGGCTGGATCGACCCCACGGAGGTCGGCATCTACGACGGTGGAACGAAGACGTTTCGGCTGGCGGCCGTAGGTGGCGACGGGTACGGGATGGTGGTGGTCCCGGATGGTGCGGACGGCTACTTCTACGAGCTGGACTACCGGGCGGCCGACTCGTGGGACGCCTCGGTGCTCGAGAGTGGTGTCGAGGTGTACTTGGTCGATTCGAGACGGTCTGCCTGCTCGGGAGGCGGCTGGCTGCCGGATACCTACCCGTGCTTCGGTACTGAGACCAGAGTCGCCCAGATCCCGGCCGAGTCGACGACCTCGGGCACATCCCACGTGCACGGTGTCGGTGAGACGTTCTCGCTCGGTCTGTACTCGATCACCATCCTCCAGGATGGTGCCGGCAAGGTGTATGTGCGGCTCACCGACGGCAACTATGTGGGCCGCTTTGTCGATGACGACGGCAACTTCCACGAGGCGAACATCGAGGCGATCGCGTTCGCCGGGCTCACAAACGGGTGCGACCCGCCTGCGAACGACAGGTACTGCCCGAGCGAGCTCGTATCCAGGGCCTCCATGGCAGCGTTCTTGATTCGGGCGATCGGGGAGGATGTCAGCTCGGTGCCGTACCACGGGTACTTCGCCGATGTCCCCGCCGGTCAGTGGTACACGCCGTACGTCGAGCGTCTGTACGAGTTGGGGATCGCGACCGGCTACGGGGATCACACCTACCGCCCTGACCGCTCGGTGTCGCGGGCCGAGATGGCCGCGTTCCTCGTCCGGGCGTTCGACCACACCTCAGATCTCGGAACTGCACGGGGCGTGTTCACGGATGTGGATCCCAGCGCCTGGTACGCGCCATCCGCCGAGCTGATCTATGACCTCGGCATCACGACGGGATGCTCGACCAGTCCACGTGCGTACTGCCCCGACCTGATGGTCCCACGGGACCAGATGGCCTCATTCCTCGCAAGGGCACTCGGGATCGCAAGCTGAGCATCCATCCTCCTCGAGGATGATCGAGCGATCCGTCTCGAGGGGACGACCGGCACGAGTGTCCTCTGTACGAGCGAGAGAGCGCCGGCATGCCTGGACGTGCTTCGAGCCATCGGCTACGAATGATCGCTGATAGGGTCACCACAACCCTCCCCATCCGTTCGAGGGGTTCGAAGGCCGCAGTCGGTTGTCGTGGCCCCTGGCTCTCCGAAATCGATCGACTCGCGGCCCTGCAGAAGCTGCCGGCCGGTGGTAGGTTCCCGCATCGTGAGCAGTGGAGCAACGGGAGGATCAGACATTCGACGCCGAGCAATGATGACGATCGTCGCGTTCGGCATCGTCAGCTTGCTCGCCGACATTGTCTACGAGGGTGCGCGAAGCGTTATCGGCCCCTACCTGTTGACCCTTGGTGCGACGGCCGGCGTGGTCGGGGTGGTCGCCGGTGCTGGCGAGTTCGCCGGCTATGCCCTGCGCTCGGTCACAGGGTTCGTCGCGGACCGAACCCGCGCCTACTGGACGTTGACGATCGCCGGGTATGCACTCACCGTGATCGCCGTACCGCTCCTCGGACTCGTCGGTCGTGTCGACCTCGCCCTCGCCCTCGTCGTGGCCGAACGGCTTGGCAAGGCGGTCCGCTCGCCGGCGAGGGACGCGTTGCTCGCCGACGCCGCCGAGCCGCTCGGTATGGGATGGGGATTCGGTCTCCACGAAGCCCTCGATCAGACGGGGGCCGTTACCGGCCCAATACTGCTGGCGGCCATCCTCGCCGCGAAGCAGAACGACTACCGGTTCGCGTTCCTCGTGCTCGCCATTCCGGGAGCGCTGACTTTGATCGCACTCTTGGTCGCGCGGAGACAGATGCCTGCCGGGCCCCATGCCTCCCCGTCGAACGGCGCCGGATCGCGCCGGCTCGGAAACGACACTGCACGCCGCTACCTGGTCTTTGTCTTCTTCGCAGCGATCGGCTTTGCTCCGTTTCCATTGATCGCTTTTCACCTCAGCGATCGGCACATCGTCGGCGATCCACAGATTCCCCTGATGTTCGCCCTCGCGATGGCCGTGGATGCGCTGGCCGCACTGATCTCGGGCAAGTTCTACGACAGACGGGGGCTTCGTGTGCTGATCGTCATGCCGTTCTTCACCATGCTCGCGCTGTTCTCGTTCACGTCGACGCCGTGGGTGGGGTGGGCGGCAATGGTCGCATGGGGTGCTTCGATGGGCGTGCAGGAGTCCACGATGCGGGCTGCCGTCGCCACCCTCTCGCCATCCACGCGTCGAGCGACCGCCTACGGGATCTTCAACACCTCCTATGGGATCGCCCTGTTGGCGGGCGGGGCGACGCTCGGGTTCCTCTATGAACGATCCTTGGCCGTGATGGTCGCGTTCGCGATCGCCGTGCAGATCGCTGCGTTCCTCGTGCTTCGTCCGATTGTGACAACAGGAGAGCCCCCAGGCTGATCCCGGAGGCTCCCCGTCCGCTGGTTGCGGACCGCGTCCTGGTGGACCCGGGACAGACTGCGATAGCCAGAACCCCACTTCGGCTCCTGCCCCGAGTCCTCTCCAGTAGGGAAGTCGTCCCGCACGGTGGAGGAGAGACTCAATGTCTTTTGCCTGGCCGAGACGGTACGGGTCGGACGTGAACGACAGAACGTGGGATGAACCCCCTTGGATCTTTGAAGAAAAGCGAGCTAGGTAAGATTCGCAGGCCAGGGGTGAAGCCCCGAACCACGCCTCGACCAAGGAACCGTTCCCATGACCACGGAGCCCTCGCTTCCCACCGGCCTCGCCGCGTGGAAGGCACTCGAAACGCACCACGAGCGAATCGCCAAACACCATCTACGGGATCTCTTCGCGAACGACCCGGACCGAACCCAACGGATGACTTTCGACGCCGTTGGCCTCACTGCCGACTTCTCGAAGCATCTGGTCGACTCCCAGATCCTCACGTCGCTGGTGGAGCTGGCCCACCAGGCCGGCCTTGCAGAACGGATCGAAGCGATGTTCGAAGGCGCACGCATCAACGTGTCGGAAGACCGATCTGTGCTCCACACGGCCCTCCGCCTCCCGCGAGACGCGACGCTGGTCGTCGACGGAGTGGATGTCGTCGCCGAAGTGCACGAGACGCTCGACAGATTGGCGTCGTTCGCCGACGAGATCAGATCGGGCGCATGGAAGGGCGCGACCGGCCGTCCCATTCGCAACACCATCAACATCGGAATCGGTGGATCCGATCTGGGTCCGGTCATGGCGCACGAGGCGCTTCTCGCCTACAGCAGACGCGACCTTCACTTTCGGTTCGTGTCCAACGTCGATACCACCGACCTCCAAGAGGCCATCGGTGATCTCGATCCCGCCGAGACCCTCTTCGTCGTCGCCTCCAAGACCTTCGCGACACTCGAGACGATGACCAATGCCGCCGCGGCGCGCGACTGGGTTGTGAGAGCGCTCGGATCGGACTCGGTCGCCAAGCACTTCGTCGCCGTCTCAACCAACGAAGAGAGGGTCAAAGCGTTCGGCATCGATCCCGACCACATGTTCGGGTTCTGGGACTGGGTCGGTGGCCGCTACTCGATGGATTCCGCAATCGGATTATCGATCATGATCGCCATCGGGCCGGAGCGGTTCCGTGAGATGCTCGCCGGTTTCCACGCCATGGACGAGCACTTCCGGTCGACCCCGTTCGAACAGAACCTCCCCGTGCTCATGGGGATGCTGTCGGTCTGGTATCGGAACTTCTTCGGTGTCCAGTCCGCTGCTGTCATTCCCTACGCCCAGTACCTGAACCGGTTTCCCGCCTACCTTCAACAGCTCACCATGGAATCGAATGGCAAGCGGGTCACGGCGGGCGGGAGCCCTGTCTCGGGGGACACCGGACCTGTCTTCTGGGGCGAGCCCGGTACCAACGGTCAGCACAGCTTCTTTCAGCTTCTCCACCAGGGCACCACGGCGATTCCCGTGGACCTGATCGGCTTCGCCATGTCACCCCAAGGAGAACGCCAGGATCTGCTGATGGCCAACATGCTCGCCCAGGCCCGTGCCCTCGCGTTCGGCAAGACCGCCGAGGAAGTCCAGGCGGAAGGGACCGATCCGGCGATCGTTCCGCACAGGGTCATGCCGGGGAACCGGCCGACAACCGTGATCATGGCCCGAGTCCTCGACCCGTACCGCCTCGGGACACTCGTCGCGCTGTACGAGCACAGCGTGTTCACCCAAGGGACCGTGTGGGGGATCGACTCGTTTGATCAGTGGGGCGTCGAACTTGGCAAGACACTCGCCGTACAGATCGCACCGATGCTGAAGGGTGAGCAGGAACCCGCCTTCGACACCTCCACCAACAGTCTCATTGAACGTTATCTCGCCTTGCAGAAGGAGACATCATGAGCACCGACCGACCGATGCAGCTCGGAATGATCGGACTGGGACGCATGGGCGCCAACCTCGTCCGGCGCCTCACCGCCGACGGACATCGCTGTGTCGCGTTCGATGTCAATCACGACGCAGTGGCGGCGCTCGAGAAAGAGGGTGTCCAAGGGGTCCGGTCACTCGAGGAGTTCGCTGCGGCCCTCTCTGCGCCGCGGGCAGTGTGGGTGATGGTGCCGGCAGCCATAGTTGGCAAGGTCGTCGACCAACTCGCCGGCGTGTTGGAGCCGGGCGACATCATCATCGACGGGGGGAACTCGTACTACCGCGACGACATCACCCGCCACGCCAACCTGAAGGTGAAGGGCATCCACTTCGTCGACTGCGGCACGAGCGGCGGCGTGTGGGGCCTCGAGCGCGGCTACAGCCTCATGATCGGCGGTGACGACGAGCCCGTTCAACACCTCGACCCGATCTTCAAGTCGATCGCTCCCGGGGTTGGAACTGCAGAGCCGACGCCGAACAGGACACGCACCGACGGGACGGCGCCTGATGGCTACCACCACTGCGGTCCGTCCGGTGCAGGGCACTTCGTGAAGATGGTCCACAACGGTGTCGAGTACGGGATGATGGCCTCCATCGCCGAAGGGCTCGCCATCATCAACGGTGCCGATGCTGGGATGCACACAACCGACGTCGACGCCGAAACCACACCGCTGCGGGACCCGGAGGCGTACCAGTACCAGATCGATGTGTCCGAGGTCGCCGAGGTGTGGCGGCGAGGCGCTGTGATCAGTTCGTGGCTCGTCGACCTCACCGCCAACGCTCTGGCCGAAGACCCGACCCTCTCCGGATTCGAAGGGCGAGTGTCCGACTCGGGCGAAGGTCGCTGGACGGCGATCGCGAGCATCGAGGAAGGTATCCCCGCACCCGTCATCACCACAGCTCTTCAGGAGCGATTCGCGTCACGCGGGTTGGCCGACTTCGCCGACCGGGCTCTGTCCGCGATGCGTCAGCAATTCGGCGGGCACGACGAGAAGAAGAGCTGAACGTGGAGATCCACTCAGAGGCCACCGCCGAGGCGGCAGCCGAGTGCGCAGCCGACCTGGTTGCAGAGGCCGCTCGCACGTCGGTGGCGGAACGAGGAGCCTTCACGATCGCTGTCAGTGGAGGCCACACACCGTGGCCGATGTTCCAGCGGCTCCGAACCGACAGGTCGTTTCCGTGGAAGCGGACGGTGTTCTTCCAGGTGGACGAGAGGATCGTTCCAAGGGACGATCCTGACCGCAACCTCGCGCACCTGGTCACGTCGTTGCCGGAGGCCGCAACGATCGAGCCGATGCCGGTTGATGATGATGATCTCGACGCGGCGTGCGATCGGTACGCTGCGTCGCTGCCGGATCGTTTCGACGTGATCCATCTGGGCCTCGGCGACGACGGGCACACGGCGTCGCTCGTGCCGGGCGATCCGGTACTCGAAGTCCGTGATCGTCGAGTGGCTCTCACCGGTGGTGTCTACATGGGGTACCGGAGGATGACGCTCACCTACCCGGCGCTGGCGGCTACCCAACAGGTGCTGTGGCTCGTCGCCGGGGTGAGCAAGCAGACGGCCGTGTCACGTCTCCTCGCCAGAGACCAGTCGATCCCCGCCGGTGGCGTCGACGCGTCACACGCCGTGCTCGTCGCCGATCGGGCAGCCCTCGGGTAGCCACGCACCGCAACCCAGGGCTCGGGGGTCTCAGTCGCCGGCGCCGGCGGCCGGTCGCGGATAGGCGGGCTGCCTGCCGGGAATCGGTGGCGGCGGGGTCGCGACGTTCGGTCCGGTGAACTGAGTTGTGTACAGCGTCGCGTAGGAACCACCGGCCGCCATCAGCTCGTCGTGGGTGCCGTGCTCAACGATCTGACCGTCCTCCATGACGAGGATGAGGTCAGCGTCGCGGATGGTCGACAGGCGGTGTGCGATCACGAAACTTGTCCGGTCGCTTCGCAGTGCCGCCATCGCGTGCTGCACCAGCAACTCGGTGCGGGTGTCGACCGAGCTGGTCGCCTCGTCGAGGATCAGCAGCGGAGGATTGGCAAGGAACGCCCGCGCGATAGTGAGGAGCTGCTTCTCACCAGCGCTGATGTTGGTGCCTTCGTCGTCGACGATCGTCTCGTACCCGTCCGGGAGGCTGTGCACGAACCGATCGACGAACGTCGCCTTGGCCGCCTCGAGCATCTCCTCCTCGGTGGCGTCCAGCTTTCCATAGGTGATGTTCTCGCGAATCGTTCCCTTGAACAGCCAGGTGTCCTGAAGCACCATGCCGATCTCCGAACGCAAGTCCTGGCGGCGCATCTCTGCGACGTCGATACCGTCGAGCGTGATACGGCCCGCGTCGAGGTCATAGAAGCGCATCACCAGGTTGACGAGTGTGGTCTTGCCGGCCCCGGTGGGGCCTACGATCGCGACGGTCTGGCCGGGTTCGACCTTCAGTGAGACGTGTTCGATGAGCGGCCGGTCCTCTTCATACCGGAACGACACGTCATCGAAGCTCACCCGACCGTCCGGGTTCTCGATCAGCCGAGGCTGATGCTCATCGGGTGGTTCCTCTTCGGCGTCCAGCAGCTCGAAGACCCGCTCAGCGGAAGCGACGCCGGACTGGAGAAGGTTGACCATCGACGCAACCTGCGTGACTGGCTGGGTGAACCGTCGGGTGTACTGGATGAAGGCCTGGATGTCACCGAGCGTCAGCGTTCCACTTGCGACCCGCAACCCACCGACGACAGCGATGACGACGTAGTTCAGGTTGCCGATGAACATCATGATCGGCATGATCAGGCTCGAGAAGAACTGGGCCTTGAAGCTCGCCTGAAACAGCTCCTCGTTCTCGGTCTCGAAGGTCGCCTGGACCTCCCGCTGGCGTCCGAACACCTTGATGAGCGAGTGACCGGTGAAGGCCTCCTCCACCTGAGTGTTGAGCACACCCGTGCTGCGCCACTGGTTGACGAAGTGGTTGCGAGATCTGCCCATCACCTTGGCGGCGACGAGCATGCTGATCGGCACGGTCGCGAGCGTGATAAACGCCAGCTGCCAGGAGATGTCGAACATCATGGCCATGACGAACACGATCGTCAGCACGGACGTCATGACTTGGCTCATCGTCTGCTGAAGCGTCTGGGAGACGTTGTCCATGTCGTTGGTGACCCGGCTGAGTAGCTCACCTCTCGGTTGGGTGTCGAAGTACCGCAACGGCAGCTTGTTCAGCTTGTCCTCGACCTCCGACCGCATGTCCTTCACCGTGTTCTGAACGACATCGTTCAGGAGATAGCCCTGAAGGAACGTCAGAAGGGCGGCAGCCCCGTACAGGCCGACGAGCAGCAGCAGCACGTCCCCGAGCGCGCTGAAGTCGATGCCTTGACCGGGTACGACATCCATCGCGGCGAGCATCTCCGCGACCTTGTCCTGTCCAGCGGCTCGCAGGCCCGCGACCGCCTGGTCTTTGGTCATTCCGGTGGGGAACATCCTGCCGACTGCGCCCGAGAAGACGATGTCGGTCGCATGCCCCAGCACCTTGGGCCCGATGGCCGACATGGCGACGGCGACGACGGCGGCCGCGATGATGACGGCAATCTTGCCCCGCTGAGGGCGCAATCTCCGCATGAGCCGTTTTGCCGACGGTCCGAAGTTCATCGACTTCTGGCCGACCATCCCGCCACCAAACGGCCCGCGGCCATGGCCCATCCCTCCGCCACCGATCCGCTCGGTCTCCTGCATCTTCTTCGGGGCGGTCATGATGCCTCCGCTCCACGCTGCGACTCCACGATCTCCTGGTAGGTCGGGCACGTCACCAGCAGTTCATCGTGTGTTCCGAGCCCGACCACCGCACCGTCCTCGAGGACGACGATCCGGTCGGCATCGATGATGGTCGACACCCGTTGGGCGACGATGAGCACCGTGGCTTCCTTGGTGATGGGTTTCAGTGCTCGGCGAAGCCGGGCGTCGGTGAGGACATCGAGGGCCGAGAACGAGTCGTCGAACAGGTAGATCTCGGGCTCGCGAATCAGCGCTCTGGCGATGGCGATCCGCTGACGCTGGCCTCCCGAGACGTTGGTACCGCTCTGTGCGATCGAGGAGTCGAGTCCGTCCGCCATGGCTTCGACGAAGTCCTTCGCTTGGGCAGTCTCCAGCGCCGCCCACATCTCTTCGTCCGTGGCGTCCGGTTTGCCATACCTGAGGTTGGAAGCAACGGTTCCTGTGAACAGGTATGCCTTCTGCGGGACGATCCCGATTCTCGACCAGAGGCTGTCCGGATCGAAGTCGCGCACGTTGACTCCGTCGATCAGGACCTCTCCGTCTGTCGCGTCGAACAACCGCGGGATCAGGTTCAGAAGTGTCGACTTGCCGGCGCCAGTCGAACCGATGACAGCTGTCGTCTGGCCGGGGAGGGCTGTGAACGAGATGTTCCGCAGCACGGGATGGCTCGCTCCCGCGTACTGGAATCCGACGGAGCGGAGCTCGAGCACGCCCCTGGTCGACACCTCGCGGATCCCGTCGACGGGGGGAACGACCGAGGACTCCGTTTCGATCACTTCTCCGATGCGATCCGCAGAGACTGAGGCGCGCGGGACGAAGACGAGCATCAACGTCGACATCATCACCGCCATCAGGATCTGGATCAGGTAGGACAGGAAAGCGACGAGTGCGCCGATCTGCATTTCGCCGTTGCCGATTCTTATGCCACCGAACCACAGTACGGCGATCGTCGACAGGTTCATCACGAGCATGACCGCGGGGAACATGGCCGCCATCCACCGACCGACGTTGATCGACACGTCGGTGAGTTCGGTGTTCGCCTTCCCGAACCGGTCGGTCTCGAAACGCTCTCTGACGAACGCCCGAATCACCCTGATGCCGGACGCCTGCTCGCGGAGAACTTTGTTGACGGTGTCCAGCCGGCCCTGCATCTTCCTGAACCCGGGGACCATGTTTCGGATGATGAAACCCACGATCACGACGAGAATCGGAACTGCCACGGCGACCAGCCACGAGAGGCCGGCGTCCTCCTTCAGCGCCATGATGACTCCGCCCACCATCGTGATAGGGGCAGCGATCAACATCGTGAACGTCATCATGACCAACATCTGCACCTGCTGAACATCGTTGGTGTTGCGGGTGATCAGTGAAGGTGCCCCGAACTTGCCGACTTCCCTGTTGGAGAAGGACCCGACCGTGTGGAAGATCTTCGATCGCAGGTCGCGGCCGAACGCCATCGAGGTCTGCGCCCCGAAGTAGACGGCGATGATCGTGCAGGTGATCTGAAGGAGTGTGACCGCGAGCATCACGCCCCCCGTCTTCACGATGTAGGTCGTGTCGCCCTTGACGACTCCGTTGTCGATGATGTCCGCCATCAGGCTCGGCAGGTACAGCGACGCGATCGTGCCGATCATCTGGAGCGAGCCCAAGATGATGATCCACTTCTTGTAGGGGCGAAGGTGCTCTCGAAGGATCTTGACCAGCATCAGGCATCCTCTCCGTTCGAGGGATGGCCGAGGCCCGAGCGGAGCATCTCGAAGGCTTGATGGATGGCATCGGGCAGGCTGATGTTCCGGTCACTCTGGAGCCACCAGTCAATCGTCGACCGCATGCTCGCCACCGCCGCTGCCACCACGAGCCGGGGGTAGGGGTCGACGCTCGCGTCGACGCCGAGGCGGGAGGCGACGGCCTCTGCGAGCGCGCGTTCGAGTTGGGCTACGCCTGCGAGATGGCGGGGGAGAAGTTGCGGGAAGCGCCGAGCCAGGTCCATACGTTGCTTCCATCGTTGTGCGAGATCCGAGTCCTCCTCTGCCTCGAGCACTGCCTCCAGTGCTTCGATACGCTGTTTCCAGCGCACAGCCCGTTCCGAACCCTCTTCCTCGCTTCCAAGCACCGATTCGAGAGCCTCGACGCGATGCCGCCAGTGGTCAGCGAGGTCGGTGTTCTCCTCGGATGCCAGGACGGCCTCGAGCGCAGTCAGAGGATCCTCTTCTGCAGGCCGCTGCTCGACGTGTTCGGCGAGGGAAGTGATCATCCTCGGCTCCGAGCCGACGATGGCTTCCTCCTTGCAGGAGAAGTAGTTGAAGAACGTGCGGGGGGAGACACCGGCGAGGTCGGCGATCTCTTCGACCGTCACCGCATCGGGCCCCCGCTCGGTCGTCAACGTGCGGGCAGCTGTTGCCAGCGCGTGATACGTGGCCAGCTTCTTCTTGGAGCGCAGATCAGACACGAGTGTGCAGTTTACGCAAACTTGCACACTGTGCAAGTCATGGGGGTTGCTCAGCTCGTTGTCTCGCCCAGTTGTCGTGCTCCCCAGAACATCAGGAGCACACCTGCGTAGAAGATGAGGCCTCCGAGGATGCTCCCAAGACTGTCGAGGAACCCGTACCGAAGGTCGTCGAGGAGTTCGAAGACCCCGAGAATCCCCGCCGTGTAGCCGAGCAGCTTCAGCGTCCACTGATATGACACCGGCCATGTCGCCGAGGGGCGGTTGGCGCGAACCCATGTGGCGAAGAGCGCATACGTGGCAACCAGTAGCGTCCCCCAGAAGAAGTAGTAGACATCGAGGATGATGGCGAACAGGAGCCAGTCGGCGATGACCACCGCCGCACCGATCCTGATCAACGTTCCCGCCCCCGACGATTCTCGATGCGATCCGGTCTGCTCGTCCATTGTCCTCCCTTCAGTGACAACCTACCCCCATCCCTTCGCAAAACGAGAGAAAGATACGTTGCGTGTTGTCGGATTCGAAAACGGTGACCGGCACCGATCTGGATTCGCCTGATCGGCGACCGGTCGTTGTGAGGATGGAGACGCGCCGTCCCGTGAGTCCGAGGCGGACAAGACCCATGACCGCCCGGTTGGCCGTCCGAACGGAGCCCGTCGTTTCGTACCGTTTGGCCACCGGAAGCGCATTCTCCCACGTTTCTCTCCAGATTGGGCCGGTCGACTCTAGGAGTCGGCTGCTTCATTGGGCATGGTGGTCAGGACCGGAGAAGGGGAATCCACATGAGGATCTTGGTGGCATATGCGTCGAAAACCGGGGGTACGAAAGGTCTTGCAGAGATGCTGGGTGGCGACTTGCGGGAGATGGGACACGATGTCGATGTCGTGCCTGCCGTCGACGTGCGCGACGTCGGGTTCTACCAGGCGGTGATCGTTGGTGGCGCCTTGTACATCTTCCGGTGGCACAGGGACGCACGTCGCTTCGTCAAGCGCTTCCGAGTGGCGCTTCGCGAGCGACCTGTGTGGCTGTTCAGCAGTGGACCGCTCGACGACAGTGCCCGCACGAAGGACATCCCACCCGTGCGGTTCGTACGCAAGGCGGTGACGATGGTCGGGGCCAAAGGGCACGCGACGTTTGGCGGACGTCTGACCGAGGCCGCCCGGGGCAACAACAAGGCATTGGCCGTGGGGGACTGGAGCGACCCCGAGCACGTTCGGGAGTGGGCGGAATCGATCGCGAAAGAGCTGGCGGAAGCGAGCTGACAGCCAACAGCTGACAGCCAACAGCCAGAGCGCGACAACATGTGCACCACAGAAAGCGGGGCGTTCCTGCTGTGAACTGTCAGCTGGGTGAGCGAAGCGAGCCCACCAACTGAGCTTGCCATCCCATTCGCGTACCCTTGTGTCCATGAGATCGCTTGCTGCCCACGGAATCACGCCAACAGAGAACGTCTTCTGGGACTTGAAGACCCCTGAGCTGTACGAACACACGCTTCGTCGTGGGGAGGGATCGCTGGCTCACAGAGGTGGGCTCGTCGTGAAGACCGTCCCGTACACGGGGCGGAGCCCCAAAGACAAGTACATCGTCAGGGAGGAGAGCACCGAACGCGACATCTGGTGGGGTGACGTCAACCACCCGATGGAGCCCGAGGTGTTCGATGCGCTCTGCGGTCGGGTCTGCGAGTACCTCGGACGGCGAGATCTCTACGTGCAGGACTTGTATGCAGGTGCCGATCCGAAGAACCGTTTGTCGGTGCGCAGCATCACGGAGAGTCCTTGGCACTCCCTGTTCACCCGCAACGCGTTCATTCTGCCTCGCAAGTTCGACATCTCCGACGAGATCGACCCTTTCGTTCCCGACTTCACGATCGTGCACGCGCCTCACTTCAAAGCAGATCCTGAACGGGATGGCACGCGTAGCGAGGTGTTCATCTGCATCAGCTTCGACCACAAGGTCCTGCTGATCGGTGGTACGACCTACGCGGGAGAGATGAAGAAGTCGGTGTTCTCGGTGATGAACTACCTGCTGCCGAAGCGGGGCGTGTTGCCGATGCATGCATCGGCGAGCGTCGGTCGAGAGCGCGGCGAGTCTGCGGTCATCTTCGGTCTGTCCGGCACCGGCAAGACGACCCTCTCGAGCGACCCGGCCCGGATGATGGTGGGAGACGACGAGATCGGGTGGGGTGCCGACGGAGTCTTCAACATCGAAGGCGGCTCGTACGCCAAGACGATCAACCTGTCTCGTGCCGACGAACCCCTGATCTACCAGGCTGCCAACCAGTTCGAGACGATCCTCGAAAACGTGGTCGTGAGCCCTGACACCCGCCGCCCGGAGTGGGCCGATGACTCCAATACCCAAAACACCCGCTGCTCGTATCCGTTGGACCATCTGCCGAATGCCGCACCGAAAATGATGGGCCCACATCCGGAGAACATCGTGTTCCTATCGGCCGACGCGTTCGGAATCCTGCCACCGATCGTTCGGCTCACCAAGGAGCAGGCGATGTACTATTTCATCAGCGGCTACACCGCGAAGCTTGCGGGGACAGAGCGGGGAGTGACAGAACCGTCAGCGACGTTCTCACCGTGCTTCGGAGCACCGTTCCTGCCACTTCCGCCGGCGGACTACGCGGGGGTGCTCGCTGGAAAGATCGACAAGCATCAGTGCGGGCTGTGGATGATCTCCACAGGATGGACAGGCGGTCCCTACGGGGTCGGGACTCGGTTGCGGATTCCTCACACGAGGGCGATGCTCAACGCCGCATTGGAGGGCAAGCTCGATGACGTCGAGTACGTGGAGGACCCGGTCTTCGGGTTCGCGGTGCCGACGACCGTTCCGGGTGTGCCGCCAGATCTATTGGTTCCCCGCAACACCTGGAGGGACAAGGACTCGTTCGATCGGGAAGCTCGCAAGCTCGCGGGCATGTTCGCCCGGAACTTCGAGGCGTACGTCGAAACCGTGGACGACGCCGTCGCGAAGGCGGGTCCACGAGTCTGAGGCCCGCGCGATCGGGATTGCTCGATCCATGGTATGGTTCTCTCGCCGCACCGGGTGGAGGCCAGCGCACAGTCGCTTCCCCGGTGGTTGCACGGCGTAGTTTCTCACCGGTTGGACCGCCTCTTCGGCCGACCCCCGATCCTCGGGGAAGAGACCGGCATATTCGGCCCAACCAGAAAGCTTCATCATGTCTACCCACTTCGATCAGCTCGGCCTGCCCCGCCGACTCGTCAGCTCACTCGCCGATCAGGGCATCGTGGAAACGTTCCCCGTTCAGGCTGTGACGATCCCAGATGTGCTGGACGGACGCGATGTCTCTGGCAAGGCCCCGACAGGGTCCGGCAAGACCCTCGCGTTCGGTCTTCCGCTCCTCGCCAACGTCCGCAAGGCAAACCGTCACCGTCCACGGGCGCTCGTGCTCGCGCCGACGCGTGAACTCGCTGAACAGATCAAGCGGGAACTGACCCCCCTCGCCAAGGCTGTCGATCGGAATGTCTTCGCCGTCTACGGCGGTGTCGGGTACGGCCCGCAGCGGAACGCGTTCCGCAGGGGTGTCGACGTTCTCGTCGCGACGCCAGGGCGCCTCGAGGATCTCATCGCTCAGGGCACGGTCGACCTCGGCCAAGTGGACATCGCGGTGATCGACGAGGCGGATCGGATGGCCGACATGGGGTTCCTTCCGGTCGTCCGCAGGATCCTGGACGGTACGCCGGAGCACCGGCAGACCTTGATGTTCTCAGCGACCCTCGACGGTGACGTTGCCGTGTTGAGTCGCGACTACCAGCGCGACCCGGCCGTTCACGAAGTAGGGACTACCGAGGAAGAGGCGATCGACGCCGAGCACCACTTCTGGTTGGTCCAACATCACGATCGCGTGCAACACACCGCCGATCTCGTGGGGGCCCAGGGCCGTTCCATCGTGTTCACACGTACCCGGCACGGGGCCGACCGGCTCGTCAAACAACTCGCCGGGTTTGGGGTCAGAACTGTGGCCCTCCACGGAGGGAGATCGCAGAGTCAGCGGACCAGAGCACTTCACGAGTTCTCGTCCGGTCGTGTTCAGGCTCTGATCGCGACCGACGTCGCAGCGAGAGGGATCCACATCGATGCCGTCGCCTCGGTCATCCACTTCGACCCACCAGGCGACGCCAAGGACTACGTCCATCGGTCGGGACGTACGGCGCGAGCAGGAGCCGCCGGCACGGTCGTCACGCTGGTGACCAATGCACAGCGAACGTCAATGCGCCGCATGCAGCGAGAGCTCGGTCTGGAGATTCCGATCGAAGCGCCGAACGGTCGATTTGCCGAACAGACACCGGATGCAACGCGGCCGGCCAATCCGGTGCAGCTTCCCAAAGAGGATCGTCTGAGCCTCTATGTGGCGAATCTGCCTTGGCGGACCACCGCCGACGACATGCGCACGTTGTTTGGCCGCTTCGGTGACGTGAGCGATTCGACCATTATCACCGACCGGCGAACCGGCCGTTCGAGAGGGTTCGGGTTCGTCGACATGGCGGTCCCTGCTGCCCAGGCGGCGATCAATGCGCTCGATGGGTCGACACTGGACGGCCGAGACCTCAAAGTGAGCGCCGCCCGACCTCGGCGCGGTCGCCCCTGACCAACCTCAACCGAAAGGAGTGCCCATGAAGGCACCACAGTCTTTGTTCACTCGCGCACGATTCAACCACCTGCAGCGCGGAGCGACGTATCAAGCAACCACGGCCGACGACGGCATCGTTGTCGGCGAGTATCTGGGGATGGAGGTCCCGTTTGGGAGGTGGGCGCTCCTGCTTCGCCACCAGACCGGAACCGAATCCATCCCGTTGCGCGATATCGTCACGATCTTGCCAGCCGCTGCGTGATCACCGACCAGGGAACCGCGACAGCCGAACATCCACCGTGCTGCGCTCCGCGGGCTTCTACACCGCGTGGGCCTTCAGGTCGTCGAGGCTGACCCACTCGAGCGCTCCTGCGTGGGTGGCCTCGAGCACCACAGGTGGGGCGACACCCGCATCGAGCGCCTCCTGCCAGCGGGCGGCCACGAGGCACCACTGATCGCCGGGTACCAACCCCGGGAACGCGTAGAACGGTTGCGGTGTCGACAGGTCGTTGCCGGCTCGCTTGGAGAACTCGAGGAACTCGGCGGTGACCCTGGCGCACACCGCATGGACACCTACGTCTCCCGAACCCGTGTCACAGTGACCATTCCTGTGGTAGCCGGTGAGCGGGTCGAACGAGCAGGGTTGCAGCTCGGCGCCGAGCACATTGAGTGCCATACACCCATGCAAGCACGATTGGGTGGCAAGCCTCGTAGAGTCATGCCAGTGGATCTGCTCACACCCGCGGAGCGTGCCGAGTTCCTTGCGGCGCATCCGGCATGGAAGCTGGATGGCGGGACACTCATCTGTACGTACACGTTCTCGGACTTTGTCGAGGCGTTCTCGTTCGTGGCCAGAGTGGCGCTCCTCGCCGAGAAGGCCTTCCATCATCCCGATATCCAGATCAGCTGGAACAAGGTGACTTTGCGTCTCACGACTCACTCTGCAGGCGGTCTGACGAGTCGCGACATCGACCTCGCCGCCTCAATCGACGCGTAGGTGTCTCGTCAGAGTCGCCAGCACCGCGTAGGGCCCCCGATGAGTTGGAAGATCAGCCCTTTGGTAGGGTGATGTGGAGAGATCCGCCACAGGTGTTCCACGGCCCCGGCGCCGCGAGCGGGGAGTGGCGCCAGGAAGGAGCCAGGATCTCATGGAGCACATGCCCGGTTTCAACCCTCCGAGAATCCTGATGCTCTCCCTGCACGGCTACTTCGCGGCAGAGCCGGAGCTGGGACTCCCGGACACCGGCGGCCAGGTCGTCTTCGTCTTGGAACTCGCCAAACAGCTCGTGGAGCTGGGCTACGCGGTCGACATCGTCACCCGTCGGTTCGAGGATCAGCCTGAGTTCGACGACATGGGTCCTCACCTTCGCGTCTGGAGGATCCCGTTTGGTGGCGCCGGCTTCATTCGCAAAGAAGACATGCACGGTCACCTCGACGAGTTCGTCCGTGTCCTCCTCGATGAACTCCGTCAGCGTGGTCTCGGCTACGAGTACATCGATTCGCACTACTGGGATGCGGGTTTCGCGGGGCAGCAGGTCGCCGAGGAGCTGAACATCACCCACATCCACACGCCCCACTCGCTCGGGTCGTGGAAGCAGCGAGGCATGCAGGGAGATACCCAGAAGGTCGAGTCGCACTACCGCTTCGAGGAACGCGTCCGCAAGGAGTTCCTCGTGTATCGCAGGTGCGACAAGGTGATCGCCACGACCAACCAGCAGGTCGAGATGCTGGTCGAGGACTACGACGTGCCAGCCGGGCATATCGCCATGATTCCTCCGGGAATCGACGAGTCCCGGTACACGCCGATCACCCAGGCCGAGATCACAGTTGCGCGGCGTCGAATCAAGTTCCGCAAACACGACGTGTACACGGTCGGCCGAGCCGCCGCCAACAAGGGCTATGACCTGCTGATCCGGACGCTTCCCGAGCTACGGGACTTGATTCCCGATGCTCGTCTTCAGCTCGCCGTCGGCGCGAACTCGGACGCCGACAGGCGGAGAGTCGACAAGTGGAAGGCACTTGCCCGCGAAATGGGCGTTGCCGAGCACGTGAAATGGCTCGGGCACGTCGAGGATCAGAGAATGGCCGAGTACTACCGAGCCGCGCCGGTGTTCGCGTTGCCGTCCAGGTACGAACCGTTCGGGATGACGGCCGTCGAGGCAATGGCCTGTGGAACGCCGTGTGTGGTGACTGTCCATGGTGGCCTCGAGGAGATGTTCGACTTCGGATCCCATGCCCTGTTCGCCGATCCCAAGCGCCCCCGGGAGTTCGCCGTGATGCTGTCGATGCCTCTGCGGTACCCGCAACTCAGGGAGCGTCTCTCGATCGCAGGAGCCAGGTTCGCTCGGCGGATGTACGGCTGGCGGGGTATCGCTCGACGGACACTCACAGTGTTCGAGCAGGCGAGAGGTCTGCACGAGAGGGACCGCATCTAGATCTGGCCCCGATCTCAGATCGCGTCCGGACGCACCTCTGCGATCGCCTGGCGTGCCGTTTCGGCCGTGGCCGTTTGGTAGATGGTGTGCGTGTCCGGTTCGCTGTAGACGAGGTCGCCACAGATCTCGAACCCACCCATCAGGCCCTTGATCGTGGCGTGCGAGAGACGACGGTCCCTTGCGAACACATGCACCGTCGGGTGGGTCACGTTGCCGGCGACGAGCACGTTGACCCGGCGATGCTCGAGGTCTGGAGCGATCCAGTCGTTCACCGCGGCGAGCGCCGCGAGCGTTCCGTCACCGTCTACCTGGATGCGGCGGAGTGCCGCCGGGTAGCGCGTCTCATTCCCTTCCGGCAGGTCCTCGACAGGGAAGCGTTCGGTGGTGATCTGGTAGTGGAGATGCCAGGGAATCGATGCTCCAGCCTGCGGACCGTTGTACATCACTCGGTACTCGCCGTCGGTGCGCTGGTAGAGGTCGACCATCGCGTCGAGGACATGTGGCGCAAAGTCCTGATCGATGTGGTCGGCGGCCATCACCGTGAAGTGATTCCGTTCGATCCACGAGAAGTTCGCCCCGATCAGGTAGTCGCGTCCGGCGAGTCGTACGGGGATGAGACGTTCCATCGGGTTGCACTCGTTGATGTTCTTCTGGCAGAGGAAGCAGTGTCGCCCTGACGGGTCACGCGGATCTCGGAACAGGATCTCATGACGTCGGTTCGGATTCAGGATGCCGCGTCGTTCGAGTTCGGCGGTGTTCGATCGGATTTCACGGTGGGGCATCCACCGAAGCCTCCAGGCGATCCCGATGTCCGGATCGGGAAGAGTGCGTTCGTCGATGCCGGCCGGATCGGATAGAAGAAACCCTTCTTCCTCTTGGAGCTTCCAGGTGTCGGTGAGGGTGTCGGCCAGGCGGGTCACGGTACCGGTCTCGGGGTAGGGGTGACGCCGAGGTCGTCGAGGAGGTACCGGGTGTGCCTCTCCCAGGTGAAGTAGGGGACGGTGATGCGGAGCGCCTCCGCGCCCATGTCGGCCCGTAGCTGATCGTCCTCGAGGAGCCGTCTCAACGCGTGCTCGAATCCTTCGATGTCGTCGGCCGGCACGACGATTGCTCCGGCGCCTTGCAGAAGGACCGAGCCGTTTGAGTTGCCGGCGAGACGCTCCGGTTCTTCGCCGAGCAGGTACTCGGTAGCGAAGGGGACCAGATCCGAGGCGATCACCGGTATGCCGCTGGCCGCCGCCTCTTCGGCGCTTATCCCGAACCCTTCCATCACAGACGGCGTGCAGTAGATGGCCGTCGCTGCATACAGGCAGGGGAGCTGTTCCCAGACGGAGCCGAGCACCGCCACATGATCCTCGAGGTCGTGATCGCGGATCAGGTTCATCGCTTGTTCGTACACGTCCCCCGCATTCGGGTCGAGTGCGATGGCGAGAAACGCGTCAGGCACGGATGCTTGAGCTTGGGCGAACGCCTCGATCAGCACGTTCTTGCGTTTTGTCCTGTCGGTGCGGCTGATTTCGGTGACGATCAGACGGCTTCGCAGCTCCTTCGCGGTCAGGGTCGAGTGATCGGCGAGGAACTCGAAGATGTCGCTGCACTCGCTGTCGTCGCGTGGCCGGTAGCGGTCGATGTCGACGCACGGAGGCAGGAAGTACTTCGCCTTGTAGTGGTAGTCATGGAGGAGCGTGTCGCGGATCGCTGTTGATGTGGCCACCACGCCGTCGATCTGTGAAAGGAGCACTTGCTCGCGGTCGATGCGTTCATCGATACGCAGACCCGGCCAGGTGGAAGGGTTCGTGTTGTGTTTCTTCAGAGCGCCCAGCGAGTGAGGTACCCAGATGTGCGGCACCCGGATCTCGGCGCGAGCGTTGAGATCTGCACCGAGAACACCCGCGTCCCAGTAGTGGGAGATGATCAGATGGTAGGTGTCGCCGTCGGCGGCCAGCTTCGACTCGAGATCGGCGACGAGCGCGGGGACGTGCCCGGCCATGTCCTCTTTGCGAACGAACTCCGGATCGCCATCCTCGACGTACAGGATGCGGGCGTGCCCTGACGGATGGAAACGAACACCGACCTGTTGCACGCCGGTTGATGGGTTCGCATAGCCGCCACGGTTGACGATCGTCACTCGGTAGCCCTGGGCGATGAGCGCCTCGGTGAACTGGTTCACGTAGACGTTCTGACCGCCGGTGTCGGGCTCTCCGGGGATCACGTTCCACTCGTGGACACCGTGGTTGGTGATCATGAGTATGTGTGTTCGGCCGGGATCGGCGAAGGTGCCGTCCGTGTCGGTTGCTGCCATCTGTCTCGTTCTCGCTCTCGTCTCGACGGGTCACCCTAGGTGGAGGTCCCGGGATTGCCTAGACAATCCAGCCGCTCTCGTCACTTCTAGCCGGAAACGTTCCTGCCGGCTCTGACGAGGACGGCCCACCCAACTACCCTCCACCTCGTGCGGTTGGTCACGTGGAACGTCAACTCGTTGCGGGCTCGCCTCCCGCGGACTCTCGCTCTCCTCGAGCGTGAGCAGCCCGACTTCCTGCTGCTCCAGGAGACCAAGCTCCTCGAGAGCGACTTCCCGTTCCTCGACATCCAGGCGGCCGGCTACCAAGCCGTCACCCACGGACAGGCACCATTCAACGGGGTGGCGATTCTCTCCCGATCCGAACCCGACAGTGTCACCACAGGTTTCCCTGGCGATCCGATCCTCGACGAGGCACGGGTCATTGCCGCAACCTATGGCGATCTGACCGTCATCAGCGCCTATGTCGTCAACGGACGCGATCTCTCCGACCCGATGTACGAGGTCAAGCTCCAGTGGCTCGACGCGCTTCAGGCTTGGATCGCCGACGCCTTCGATCCTGCCGGCAACGTGGTCATCGCAGGCGACTTCAATGTCACCCCAGACGACCGGGACCTCTACGACGCCGTACTCCTGACCGGCCAGGTTCACCACTCCGAACCCGAACGCGAGCGGCTGAGCGCCATGCTCGACTGGGGGTTCGTCGACCTGTTCCGCATCCACGACGACCAGCCCGGCACCTTCACCTGGTGGGACTACAGGGGTGGCGCGCTCCACCGGAAGCTCGGCCTTCGCATCGACCTCATCCTTGGCACCCGGCCGCTCGCCGAGCGGTGCACCGAGGTGCGAGTCGACCGCAATGAACGTCGTCCGACCGCGGGCGAGGGCAAGCCGAGCGATCACGCTCCAGTGATCGCAGAGTTCACCGACCGCTGAGATCGATCACCAAGGAGCCGTATCCAGGCACGCTGCCGACCGGCACATAACCGTCGAACCCACCATCGACCACGTTTGGGGTTGTCGCTTCCGGTCCAACCAACGCCACCGCTCTCACCGATTCCGCGAGCGGTCCCGATTCGAGCGATAACACGTAATCGGAGACTGGATCCTCTGACAGGTTGAGCACGACCAGCACATGGTCGGACCCGTCCGATCGAAGGTACGAGATCAGGTGCTCGGAACCGCTGTCGACCAGCACCGTGTCGCCGTGATCGAGCGCCGGTGTGGCCTCGCGCAGGCGGATCAACCTTCTGTAGGTGCTCAGGAGCGAGTCGGGATCGCCGGCCTCGTCGGCCACATTGAACGTGTCGTATCCGATCCACGGCAACTCCCACGGCACACCGGCGGTGAACCCCACGCGCCCCTTCTCAGACGTCCATGGCATGGGCGTGCGGATCTGCGAGTCGGGTTTGATGCCGCGCAGCCCGATCTCCTCCCCGTAGTAGAGAAACGGGATTCCAGGAGCGGTCAGCAGCCAGGTTGCCGACAGCTTCGCAAGATCGACGTTCGCAGCGAGTTGGCTCATGATCCGGTTCATGTCGTGGTTCGTGAGGAACGTCGCGAACGAGTCCTCTGGGTAATCGGCGAGCGCGGTGGCCAGAGCCTCAACGAAGGGTGGCGCATGGCCGTCCTTCGCCGCCTGGAGCCAGGCGTCCGACAGATCGAATTCGAACGTCGAATCGACCGAGTTCGGTACGTACGAGGCGGACGTCTCGGTCGAGTTCCACACTTCGCCGATCAAGAACGAGTCGGGCGCCACCTTGTGCATGTGCTCATCGAACGCCGCCAGCCACTGCTTCGTCTCAGGCGTGTTTTCCATGACAGGCCCGTCCTCGATGAGGTGCTGGGCCGCATCGAGTCGAAACCCGTCGACACCCACCTCGGTGAGCCAGAAGTCGGCGATGTCGTACAGCTCGCTGGTCACGCCCGGGTCCCGGAGGTTCAGATCGGGCATGTTGGAGGCGAACAGGGCGAAGTAGTAGTGGTCGCCATTGCGGTACCACACCTTCTCGCCCCACGGTCCGAGGGTGCTGGGGTCGGTATCCGACCAGATGTACCAGTCGGTGTACTCGGGGTCGCCCGCCTGCGACTTCTGGAACCACGGGTTGTACTGCGAGGTGTGGTTGATAGGGAAGTCGAGGATGACTGCGATGCCCCGTTTGTGGGCCTCCTTCACCAGGTTCCGTAGGTCGTCGAGGGTGCCGTAGTCGGTGCTCACGTCCGTGTAGTCGATCACGTCGTACCCGTGGTACGACGGCGACACGAAGACCGGCATCAACCAGATGCCGGTGACGCCGAGATCGGTTGTCGTGGAAGGGTCGCCGTCGTTGAGGTAGTCGAGCTTCGACGTGATGCCGTTGAAGTCGCCGGCGCCGTCACCGTCCGAATCCACGAAGGACCGGACGAAGATCTCGTAGAAGACCCGACCGTCCCAGTCGCCCCGACTCGCCGGCGGAATCGTCGTGGTGGTTGGTGCGGTGGTGGTTGGCACGGTGGTGGTTGGCACGGCAATCGTGGTCGCCGAGGCCGTTGTCGTGATCGTTGTGCCAGTCGTCGACGTGCACGCCGAGGCAACGATGAGCAGGATCGCCGGCAGAGCTCGTTTCACGGTGAGTGAGGGTACCGCCGGGCCCTGTCAGGAGGGCCATCCGGAGAGGGCGAGCTGGTCGAATGGGATCATCACTCGCACGATGCCGGCTGCGCCGGGCGCGACCGCGTACTGGTCGAACATGGCGATGAACCCGCCGTCCGTGACGAGGAAATGGGCGAGGGAGAGGAGCTGGTCGGCCCCACCGGCAGCGTCGATGACATCGGCAAACGTGCCTCCATACTGTCGGGCGATCGAAGTCGCAATCGCGTTGGTGACCTCATCGGTGTTGGTGATGTGGTCAGAGACGCTGATCTGGTCCCCGTCGATGAACGTCAAGGTGGTCACCGTCTCGAAGGGATGTGCCGCTCCGGATATGTATGTGGAGACGTCGATCTCCAGGCTCAGAAGCGCTGGAGTAGTGGTTCCCGTCCGGTAGGAGACATAGAGCTGATGGGGACCAGTGACATCTTCTACTTCCGTCTGCGCCGCCTGGACCAGGAACGCATCAACGATTCTGCCGATCGTCTGGGCGGTCTGTTCATTGATGCGAGTCGCCTTGTCGACATCCTCGACGATCGGAGAGTTCACGACCAGCTCGAAGGTCGTCGACTCATCCGATCGAGTCTGTGCGAAGACGTTCGGTCCCGGCGGGATTGTGGTCGTCGTCGTAGTGGTCGTTGTGGTGGTCGTCGCTGTGGTAGTGGTCGTGATTGCCGGCGTTGTAGTCGATACCGTGGTCGAGGAGGTGTTTGGCGACGTCGTTGAGGAAGGGCTGACCGTGCAGCCCGCGAGCACGAGCACCGTGATGAGGATGAGGCGCCGCATCCCTCCACTGTATCGCCGCGTGTAGGTTTGGAGGTAGTGCCTCCACGAAGGGAGACCCATGGACGTCGTGAGCCGGGAGACGTTCGGTCCCCTCGTCGATGCGAGAGCGTCCCTGCGATCTCCACCTACATGCCCTCACACCGTGCCGGACCGGAGATTCGGCAGAATCCGATCCGCCTGAAGAATGAGTGACGCGCGCGGGCTGCTCGTCGAGGAAGCAGACATGAGAGGAGGGAAGCAGATCGACTGCTGAAGCCGATTGCCGATCTCGTTGCCGACTCGGAGTTCTGGCAGCATCAGGGCGACGGCCTTGCGGTGTTCTTGTCGACGGATCAGCTCCACGCGTTTCGACTGCCGGTGTCGTTCGAGGAGCACCTGACCGTTGGCGACGGGTTTCACGTCAAGCCGCTACTCGAGACGATCAGCAGCGGAGAGCGAGTCTATGTGCTCGCACTCAGTCGACGACGAGTGCGGCTCCTTCTGGTCACGAGGTTCGCGGTCGGCGAGATCGATCTCGGTGAGCTACCGACGACCAGTCCTCAGATACTGACGTTCACACAGCGGTCACCTCGATGCGGTGGATGCGGTGTCCACGCATCGACGTGATACGGAATCGGTAGCCTGCGGCGGCTACCTCGTCACCCAAGTGGGGGAGTCGCTCGAGAAGTCCTACTACGAGACCACCCGCCGTGTTCCAATCCCCGTCGGGAAGGCTTGCACCCAGCGCATCCCGCAGATCCTCCACAGGCAGGAGACCGGCCACCGACCATGTCGCGTCGCCTGTATGAATCAGCTCGTCCTGGGTGACTGAGCCGATCAACTCCTCCGCTATGTCCTCGATAGTCACCAGACCGGCCGTTCCGCCGTACTCATCGATCACGACCGCGAGGTGCGTTCCATCTGATTGCATCTCGCGGAGCAGGGCTGTGATGTGCTTCGACCTGGGAACGGTCAGTGGTCGAGATGCGAGGTGATCCACGGTGATGGCTCGCCGGTCCGCAGGCACGGCCACGAGGACGCGTAACGACACGACACCCAGGATGTTGTCGAGAGTCCTCTGATACACGATCAGGCGTCTGTGCCCCGACTCGATGGCCACATCGATCGCCTGCTCGATGGTGCTCGCCGAGGGAACCCCGACGATGTCGGTCCTGGGGACCATGATGTCGTCGGCCCTTCGATCTCCGAATCGAAACGCCCGTTCGATCATCTCCCTGTCGGTCATCTCGATCTCACCCTCGGCCGCGGCACTCCTCGCGAGCCACCGAAGCTCATGCTCGGTGATCGTTGGTGACGCCGCAATACCCTTGCCGGGCGCCTGGAGATCGGCCACCCACACCAACACCGACACGATCGGTTTCATCAGTGTGGCAAGCACGGAGACGGCCGACGCGACGCGAAGGGCGACTCTGTCCGCGTGCCGGACCGCGAACGTCTTCGGGATCGCCTCCGCGTAGACGAACAGCAGCATCGTGAGCACGATCGAGGCGACCGTCACCCCCACCGATCCGAACCACCGCGCGGCGAGCATCCCGGTCACGGTCGCCGAAGCGATCTGTGCAAGGAGCTCGAGCAAGAGAATCGTGTTGAGGACACGTGGGAGACCGTCAATCAGACCGGCGAGCCTGGTTCCCCGGCGGCCACTCTGTTGGCGGAGCATGGAGGCCCGGGCCTGGCTGATGCGAAGGAGGGCCGTTTCCGACGCTGCGAGGAACACCGCCCCGAAGAACGCGACGACAAGGACGGTGACCAACAGCCATGTCGACGACATGTCACGAGTCAAGCAGCTCTTGGGCAGGTAGCCGATCGACCGGCGTGCTCGTCGCAGCCTTGGCCGGTGCTACCTTCCGGCCCGTGAAGAGGACGCGATTCCTGTGGGCGCCTGTTGTCCTCACGATGGTCATCGCCTCGTGTGGCGGATCGCCGTCGGAGGTTCGGGTTTCGGCGGCGGCGTCACTCACCGATGCGTTCGCCGAGATCGAAACGGCGTTCGAGGCCACGCACCCAGGGATCGATGTCGTGCTCAACTTCGGTGGGAGCTCGGCACTGCGAGAGCAGATCATCGAAGGGGCTCCCGTGGATGTCTTCGCCTCTGCCAACATGTCGATCATGGACAGCGTGGTTGCCGCGGGTGAGGTCGTTAGCGAGCCGCGCGTGTTCGCATCGAACCTGCTCGAAATTGCGGTACCGCCCGGCAACCCCGGCGACGTGGCGGGTCTTGTCGACTTCTCCCGTGCAGGCCTTCTGGTTGGGCTGTGTGCAGAGGGGGTTCCTTGTGGCGATTTCGGTAGGAACGCGCTCGAGAAGGCGGGAGTCGTTCCCGTGATCGACTCCAATGAGCCCGACGTGCGCGCGCTGCTCACCAAGATCGAGCTTGGCGAGCTCGATGCCGGCATCGTGTATGCGACCGACGTCGAGTCGGCCGGTGGGCGAGTTGAAGGAGTCGAGATCCCTGCCTCCGACAATGTGATCGCCACGTATCCGATTGCCGTCCTCGTCTCGGCGCCGAACCCCCGAGGAGCCGACGCGTTCTTGGAGTTCGTCCTGTCCGACCCGGGACAGGCGATTCTCTCGCGCTACGGCTTCGCAGCGCCATGAACCGCCGGAGCCGGCCACCACTGCTGCTCGTCGTACTTGCCATGTTCGGCGTGGTGCTCTTCGCCCTGCCGCTCCTTGGCCTGCTCGCGCGCACGCCGTGGCGGAATCTCCCGTCGCTGTTGTCCAGCGGCATCGTGGTCGATGCTCTGAGGCTCTCGCTGATCGCGTCGATCGGTGCGACCGTCATCTCGGCCGTTGTCGGCGTTCCCCTCGCCTGGCTACTGGCCAGAGTCGACTTCCCCGGACGGAGACTGGTGCGGGGGTTGGTGCTGCTGCCGCTCGTGTTGCCGCCGGTTGTCGGAGGCGCAGCACTTCTGTTTGCGCTCGGCAGACGCGGACTGTTGGGCGAACCGCTCTACGAGGCGACGGGCCTCGTGCTTCCGTTCTCCGTGTGGGGCGTCATCCTCGCCGTCACGTTCGTTGCCATGCCGTTTCTCGTCATCACCGTCGAGGGGGCCCTGCGCAATCTGGACACTCGATTCGAAGGCGCTGCGGCAACCCTGGGAGCCACACGATGGGTTGTCCTGCGCAAAGTGACGCTACCGATGATCATGCCGTCCATCAGCGCAGGGTTGGTGCTCACCTGGGCTCGGGCACTCGGCGAGTTCGGGGCCACGGTCACGTTCGCCGGCAACCTGCAGGGACGCACCCAGACGCTGCCGCTCGCCGTGTTTGTCGCGTTGGAAAGCAACCGAGACACAGCGATCGCGCTCAGTCTGGTCATGGTGTTGGTTTCTCTGACCGTTCTCGTCGTCCTGCGAGAGCGCTGGTGGAAGACATGGTGACAGGCCTCGAAGCGCGACTTGTTCTCGGCCGCAGCACAGAGTTCACACTCGACGTAGCGCTGGCAATTCCCCCGGGGAGGACCGTCGCACTCCTTGGACCCAACGGCGCGGGCAAGTCGACAGCCGTGGCGACGCTGGCCGGAATCGTCCCCATCGAAGAGGGGAGGATCACGCTCGATGGGCGAGTCTTGGAGGATCCCGCCGTTGGCACGTTTGTTCCACCCGAGTCGCGGCGAATAGGCGTCGTCTTTCAGGATTACCTGCTGTTTCCGCACATGACCGTCGCCCAGAATGTTGCGTTTGGTGCGGAACACGGAGGGTCGGCGGGGGAGTGGCTCGAGAAGCTCGATCTCGAAGAGATCGCCCAGCGCAAGCCAAGCGAGTTGTCGGGCGGGCAAGCGCAGCGAGTCGCCCTCGCTCGCGCACTTGCCACTCGGCCGGATGTGCTGCTCCTCGACGAGCCGCTCGCTGCACTCGACGTCACTACTCGTACCCGGCTCCGGCGAACTCTCTCCGGACACCTCGACGCGTTCGATGGGCCGAGGCTGCTGATCACCCACGATCCCAGCGAAGCGTTCCTCCTCGCCGATGAGATCTATGTCATCGAGCACGGGTCCATCACGCAGCATGGCACCGCCGATGACATCCGGCTGCGACCTCGAACCCCCTATGTGGCAGACCTGGCAGGTTCCAATCTGTTCACCGGCATCGCCGAGAAGGGGACGGTCGGCATTGGCTCTCACACCGTCCACATCGCCGACACAACGATTGCCGGGGCCGTACTCGCAACCATTCACCCGAGGGCCGTATCCCTTCACCTCCACCAGCCGGAGGGGAGCCCCCGCAACGCGTGGGAGACGACGATCGATCTCGTGGAGTCGCTAGGCGACCGCGTGAGATTGAACGTGGGCGCTCCCCTTCCTCTGACCGTCGAAGTCACGTCGGACGCTGTGCGATCACTTGGGCTGGCCCCGGGATCGACCGTGTGGGTGTCGATCAAGGCTACCGAGATCGGAATAGAACACGGGTAGGGGGGCTTGCCCTGCAAGCCCCCCTACCCGTACCTGGTATCTCGTATTCCGTATAGCGGTGCGGGCTGGAAGAAGGGCGAAGCGGTCGCTTCGCTCACAGTCCTGAGTCTTCAGTCATCAGTCATCGGTGCGCGACCACATTCGCGGTGAACGCGGGGGCGACATCGCCTTCTAGCCGGAGACAGCCAGGGGAGGTGTAGCGAACCTCGTGGTCGCTGAAGGGTCGTGTACGGATAGCGCCCTTGCCCCGCGGTGGGTTCATCAGAACGCCCCCCTCCCCTCTGCGGGGTACTCCCCCCCAACACTGGCTTCGCTCGCTAGGGGGAGAAACAGGGCGAGCGACTCGACTTCTTACCGAGAACCATGAACCGAGAACCGCGAGCGCAGCGAGCTATCTCTCGGCGCGTACGAGTCTCACCAGTTCGGCAAGGATCGCCACCGCCGACCCACCGATCGCAAGAATGATCAGCACCCTCACGATGAGAGACCAGTCGAAGTTGTAAGGCGCGAAGTCGAACGGGAACTTCTGATACATGAGGATCGAGACGGCGAGACTGAATCCACTCAGCACGATGCGCCCAACTGATCTGAACCACGATGGGTCGAACGCGAGAAAGACGACATTGATGACGATCGCCACGAATAGCGAGAGCCGGATCAGCCCTCTGACGCTGACGAAGTCGTTCGTGAGAAAGGGCAGCAGATTCCACTCGAGGAGGTGATTGAGCAGATAGATCAGGGCCGCGTTCACGATGATCGCCGCGATGTAGCTGCTTCGGTCCGACGCCTTCGATGTCGCCATGATCCCCCTCTCGACTCGATGTCACTCTACGTGAGCTTCACCGGAATGACCAGGGTGAATCACACGGACCGTGGTTCGACACCGAGTACCGCGATGAGGTCTCCGACACGCTTCCCGATCTCGTCGCGAACCCGCCGCACGACGTCGATGGGCTTCCCAGCCGGATCCTCCAACTCCCAATCGACGTAGCGTTTCCCTGGCAGCACCGGGCAGGCATCTCCGCACCCCATTGACACCACCACATCGACGGCACCGACAACCTCGTTGGTCCACGGCTTGGGGAACTCGTTCGTGATGTCGATTCCGATCTCCGCCATGGCCTGAACCGCCACTGGGTTGATCTCGGAAGCAGGCTCGGACCCTCCCGAGAAGACCGCGATCGCCCCACCTGAGAGATGACGGAGCAAACCTGCCGCCATCTGGGATCTCCCCGCGTTGTGCACGCAGAGAAACAGCACGGCAGGACGCTCGTCGTCGAAGAGGTGTTCGTTCTTCGCCAGCGCACGCAGACGATCTCGAGCGAATCGTTCGGCGAAGGTCGGGAGCCATGCCGTGACCGTCGCTTGCTCGGTCAGTGTGTTCAGTGACTCGACGACGATGCGCTCGGTGGTCTCTCGGGGGAAGATCTGCTCGTACTCGGGTGCGATACGGTCGGTGATCTGGCGGATGACATCGGTGGTCATCGGGCCAGCGTTTCGATTCGATCACGGAGCGAGGCGAGCACACCGTCGAATGCCTCCGGCGTCGCTTCGTCGACAGGATCCGGCGTCGACCAATGCCACCATGTCATTCCAGGGCTGAGTTCTTCGTGCGCCCTATCGCACACGGTGATCACGAGTGAGGGCCGGAACTCGATCGCGTCGATCGACTGCGGTCGGGCACGACTGAGGTCCAGGCCCGCCCGTGCCGCAGCTTCGACCGCGCCCGGATGGACCGTTTCTGCCGGGTGGGTACCGGCACTCGATGCCGGTGTGCCGCGGCTCTCCGACCACACGGCGGCCGCGAGCTGGGATCGGGCAGAGTTGTGCGTGCAGACAAAGAGCACCGGACCGTCCGGTGCAGGGAACGCGGTGTCGAGGCCGGCGATGGCCTCGTGTCTGAGATGGACATACCGACGGCGGGCGTCACCCGATGACGGCAGTCGAGCGATCAGTGCCGCCTGCTCGAGCACGTCGAGATGGTGGGCGAGGAGGTTGGATGGCACACCGTGTCGCTGCGACAGTTCGCCTGGTGACCGATCCGAGGTGCGAAGGTCGTCGACCAGAGCCAGTCGAACTGGATCGCCCAGGGCGGCGTATCGTCTCGCTCTCGACTCGATGCCCATGTGCCGATACTAGCCACTCAGAACATGTTGAGTCAAGATACATTGAGCTAACTATCGAACGGCGTGGTAGGACCCGAGCACCGTGAGTTCATGCATCGAGGCGGGTGGAGGCTGCAGGACCCGTTCGACGCCTTCCGGTCCCGGCGCATGGAGGAGATCAACGAAGAACCGGTACGTCCAGGCGGTGTCACCCGGTCTCGATTCGATCCGGGTGAGGTTCGCTCCCCTCAGGCCGAGCTCGGTCAGGACGAGGGCGAGCGCTCCCGGCGTGTGCGATGTCACGAAGCAAATAGAGGTCTTGTCTGCATCGGCGGCCGGTTCGGGAGGACCGGGTGCCAGGACCACGAAGCGGGTTGCGTTGTGGTCTCTGTCCATGACATCTGACATGATGATCTCGAGCCCATACCTTTCCCGTGAGGCCGGCGGGGCGAGAGCTGCCTGGGCGAAGTCTTTCCCTTCCGCGATGAGCCGAACCGCACCAGCCGTGTCTGGTACAGGAACCGGTTCCCACCCGTTGGTTGCCAGCGTCTCTCTCGCCTGGGCAAGTGCCTCCGGGTGCGAGAGGACGCGTCGGATCGTCTCCGCCGTCGCTCCAGGCCTTCCGATGAGGGCGTGACGCACATGACCGTAGTGCTCGGCCACGATCGAGGCGTTGGATGCAACGAGGCGGTCGAGCACTTCGAGGATGCTCCCCGTGGTCGAGTTCTCAATGGGAACCACCAGCCGGTCTACCTCGGTCTCGGCAAGTGCAGCGAAGGCGTCGGGGAAGCTCGCCAGCCCCTGCGCCGAGGCGCCGGGAAACAGCTCCGACACGACCTGGTGACTGTACGAGTGCTCCTCGCCTTGGTAGCCGATCCTCATCGTTTCTCCTCTCTGGTGACGGTCAGCCCTTCTGCGGCGAGGGCTGAGCTCAATGTCGGGAGGTCTGCGTTGTGCACGAACACTCGCAGCAGACCGCCTCCCCCGTAGGGAGCATGCCGAAGCTGCAGATCTCGTACATCGACCCGGGCGTGGTCGAGCGCGCGTCCCACGGCTGCGAGTTCGCCCGGTCGGTCAGGGAGCGCCACCTCGACGAGACCGACTGGCGCGTGGAGCTCACCGTGGAGCCGCGCAGCCTCGGATAGACAGTCGACCAGGTCGCCTGTCCGTCGTTCCACAAGGAGGTCGGATATCTCGGTGAGGCGCTTGCCGAACGTGCCGAGTATGTCGATGACGAGGGTGCGATTGGTGTCCAGAAGCTCCGACCATAGGATCGGATCGGATGCGGCGACCCGAGTGAGATCGCGGAAACTGCCGCCGATCAGCGAGAGGTCGGGCACCGTTCCCGTCGCTTCCGCGATCAGAGTGGATGCGAGGATCTGAGGCAGATGGCTGACGGCGGTCACGACCCGATCGTGGCGCGCGGCGTTCATGCGTTCCGGGTGGGCACCGAGGAGTCGAACGACTCGTTCGAGTGTCGCGACGTCCGCCTCGCCGGCTCCATCGGTGACGATGATCCAGGCTGCTCCATTGAAGAGCGACGCGTCCGCCGCCTCGGGGCCGCTCACTTCCCTACCGGCCATCGGATGGCTCGACACGAACCGGGTCAGATGTGATCCGGCCACGATGACCTCAGCCTTGATCCCCGTGACATCGGTTACGAGCGCTTCTGTCGAGAGTCCTCTGAGCACCTGCGGGGTGACCTTCGGGGGTGTTGCGACGACCAGCAGATCGAGCTCGCGAGAGATGAGGTCCTCTTCGGATCCGGCCGTCGAGACGGCACCTCGCGATGCGGCGATCGACAATGCATGGGGATCCTTGTCCCAGCCGGTGACGTTCCAGCCGAGTCGATTCAATGAGAGCCCGATCGACGCGCCGATCAGCCCGGTGCCGAGAATGCCGGCTCGTCGATCAGCCACCGATTCCGCCCTGTACTGCCGTCAACGTGGAACGGTGTTGTGCGCGTCGTGACTCCGTCAAGATGGACTCGTACATGTCTCTCACAACGCGGGGATCGAGGCCGGCACGAGCCGCCTCGTCTTCAATAGCGTCCAGGATCATTTCTTCGCGCGCGGGGCTGCGCAGCGGGAGCCCCCTGGCCGTCTTCGCCCGTCCGATCTTGATGGACATCTCGAGCCGGCGTGCCAGCAGGTGGACGATGCGATGATCGATACGGTCGATCTCCTCTCGTCGCGAGTGGATGTCGAGGATGTCCATGAGGGAAGCGAACTGGCGACCATCGAGCTGCTGAGGGCCATCAGACAGTGCCGACTCCGGGTTGGGGTGTACCTCGACCATCATGCCATCGGCCCCGACGGCTCGCCCTGCGAGCGCCAGTGGGGTGATGAGGTCCCGACGGCCTGCTGCGTGGCTGGGATCGACGATCACTGGCAGACTGCCGAGGGCTTTCGCGACCGGAACGGCGCTGATATCGAGCGTGTTCCTCGTCTGTGTCTCGAACGTTCGGATGCCCCGTTCGCACAGCACCACCTGAGAGTTCCCCGCGTCGAGGATGTACTCGGCCGCCAGCAGCCACTCTTCGATCGTCGCTGCGAAGCCCCGCTTGAGAAGTACCGGCTTGCCGGTCTCGCCTAGCGCTCGTAGGAGAGCGACGTTCTGCATGTTGCGCGATCCGACCTGGAGCATGTCCAGGTGGGCGGCCGCGATCTCGACCTCTCGCGGTTCCATGACTTCGGCAACCGTTGGCAGACCCGTGGCCCGACCTGCCGCGTGGAGCAGGCGCAGACCCTCACGTCCCAGACCCTGGAACGAGTAGGGAGAAGTACGAGGCTTGTAGGCGCCTCCCCGAAGCATCGAAGCTCCGGCTCCGGCCACGATCGTCGCTGCAGCCGCGAGCTGCGACTCGCTCTCGATCGAGCACGGGCCGGCGATCACCGGATAGGAGCCGTCCCCGAAGCGGACGGCTCCAACCGCTACGACGCTCGCCGTCTCGTTGCGGTGGAGTAGGGGGTCCATGGTGTTTCGGTCCTCTCTCGGGACCGGTGGCGCCGGGAACGCGAAGAACCCGGAGCCTCCGGCTCCGGGTCTCAGGGTGTCTGGATGCTACTTCCTAGCGCGTCCCCTCGGCCCGGGCCTTGGCCCCGGCGTAGAAGTACGCAAAGAAGAAGCGGTTGGTCATCGAGAGGGAGCGTAGCGGCTCCCGGACTTCGGGCCAAGCAGTTTGGCGTAAGCTGCGACGATTCTATGGACATCGGCATACTGCTTCCCGACCACATTCCGGACTTCCTCCTCCCCGCCACTGGCGACTACCCGAAGATGTTCGAAGCATTGTTCGCCGGCCACGCCGTGACACTGCGGTACTACGACCTCACCGTTGGCGACGAACCCGCATCACTCGACGAGTGCGACATGTGGATGGCCGGCGGTTCGAAGGCCTCCGTGTACGAACACGGCGAGCCTGGTCGGCGGCTCGAGCGTCTCGTTGTGGGCATCTACGAGGGCGGCCATCGGTTTGCCGGGGTGTGTTTCGGACACCAGATGCTCGCCCAGGCCCTCGGAGGACGTGTCGTCAGGTCGCCGCGAGGATGGGGCGTCGGGGTTCACACGGGCCGGGTAGTCGAACGGACTCCGTGGATGCGGCCCGCCAGGACAGAGTTGAACCTGGTGATGAGCCACCAGGACCAAGTTGAACAGCTACCTCCGGGAGCCCGGCTGCTGGCTTCGAGCGAGCACTGCCCCGTGTGGATGTTCGCCGTCGAGGATCACATGATCGGGATCCAGGGACATCCTGAGTTCACGGCCGACTTCTCGAAGGCATCGCTGCCACTTCGCCGCGAACGGGTCGGTGACGCCGCCGTGGACGCCGCCCTGGCGTCCCTCGATCGGCCCATCGACGGTTCCCTCATCGCCGACTGGATCGTCGAGTTCGGTCGAGGCGACTGAGATTCGATCCCGTTTTGGGCCCCACGGCCGCTCATCGATCCGTATTATCGGAAGCAATCGGAGTGGAGGGAGAATATGCATACTGGTCGACTGTTCGTACTTGCAGGAGTGATCATCGGTGTCATCGGGCTCTTCATGAAGGCGCTCAGGACAGCCGGGGAGTCGGTGTTTCCAGCCATGCATGAAGGCAATGCCGCGTTCCCGGCCTCGATCCCGACGATCTGGGCCGGTCTGGACACGTGGGCGCAGATCGTGCTCGTTGTGCTGCTCGTCGTGGTCGTTGCCTTGGCCCTGATCGGACCATTGTCGAAGGCGATGGGCAAGAACGCCTCATTGACCACGGCTGTGATCGGTGTGGCGCTGCTCGCCTATGTCGTGGTCAAGATGATCGATGCGTTCGACACAGCCGACACGCTCCAGGCAGGAATAGCGCAGGCCGCCGCCGGCGGACTCCTTCCCACCGCCTACACCGTGAGCGCGGGATTCGGCTTCTTCGTACTTCTGGTCGGCACGGTCCTCGTGATTGCCGGAGGGCTGAGCGCGTTGAGAGGCGACTGAGGCTCACTCGGCGAGCCCGTTGGTCCCCCCAGGCCAGCCGCGAGCGTTGGGGGAAGTACCGCAGCGGCGAAGCCGCTGGGGTAGTGAGGTTTAGCTCTGTTGGTGGGAACGGCCCCCTCCGTCCTCGGCTGCGCCTCGGCCACCTCCCCCAACGTCGGGCTTTGCCCTCCTGGGGGAGGAGACAGGAACGGCCCCCTCCGTCCTCGGCTGCGCCTCGGCCACCTCCCCCAACGTCGCCCTCGGGCCCCTGGGGGAGGAGACGGGAACCGCCCCCTCCGTCCTCGGCCTTCGGCCGAGTCCGCCTCCCCCAACGTCGCCCTCGGGCCCCTGGGGGAGGAGACGGGAACCTCTTCCGCGTCGCTGCCGTCTAAACGGCGGAAGGAGGTCAGCATGTCCTTCAAGACCGTGGCATTGAGTCTCGCAGGGATGTTGATCATGGGTGCATGTGCCGCCGCACCGCCAGTTGCGATGGCGCTGTCGGACGCACCGAGGGCCGCCGCGGAGGCACCTTCGGGTGACGTGCAGAACGTCGCCTCGAGCATGGAATCGTTCGGCACCGGCCTGTATGCCGCTATCGCGACCGGCCACGGCAACGTCGTGTTCTCGCCCGCGAGCATCATGACGGCGCTTGCCATGACCTACGCGGGAGCCAGGGGTGTCACGGCCGAAGAGATGGCCGCCGTCCTGCATGTCGACCTCGACGATCCGGCATTCCATGCTGCGATGAACGCGCTCGACCTGGCACTCGAATCGAGGAGCTTCAAGAGCGGTGACGATCGGGTGCAGTTGAGCATCGCCAACTCCCTGTGGGGCCAGGATGGGCTTGCGTTCGAACAGCCGTTCCTCGACACCCTTGCCAAGGACTACGGGACCGGCATGCGGCTCGTCGACTTCAAGGCGGCTGCCGAGAAGGCGCGGGTTCAGATCAACGACTGGGTCGCGTCGCAGACGAACGACAAGATCACCGATCTCATCCCCGCGGGGGTTCTCAACTATCTGACCAGGCTCGTGCTCGTCAACGCGGTGTATATGGACGCCACATGGGCACACCAGTTCGATCCCAACGACACCTCCGATGGATCGTTCACGACCCTCGCGGGCACACAGGTGACCGTGCCGATGATGCGTCAAACATCGTCCTTCTCCTACGCGAAGGGAGATGGCTGGCAGGCAGTCCAACTTCCCTACTCGGGGAACAGGCTGGCGATGCTACTGATCGTTCCCGATCAGGGACGGTTCACTGATGTGGAGCAGGAACTCGGATCGGGTCTGTTGAGCGAGGCAGTGTCCGGACTCTCGCCTGCCTCTGTCGCGTTGACGGTTCCCAAGTTCACCTTCCGCACACAGGCCCAGCTGGGTTCGGCACTGAAGACGCTCGGGATGCCGACTGCGTTCGATCCGAGCAGTGCCGACTTCTCCGGCATGACAACCGAGGAGCAGCTACTCATCGACAAGGTAATCCACGAGGCGTACATCGCCGTCGACGAGGAAGGGACCGAAGCGGCGGCAGCAACCGCGGTCGTCATGCGAGCCACGTCGGCGCCGATGGTCGATGTGACATTCGAGATCGACCGGCCGTTCATCTTCGCGCTCCGCGACACCGAAACCGGGGCGTTGCTGTTCCTTGGACGGGTTGTGGACCCCTCGGGAAGCTAGCAAAGGAGATGGCAAGGCGTCGCCTTGCCATCTCTGTACCTCGTACCTCGTACCTCGTGCGCGGAGCGAGTTGGTGGCGTTCACCGTGCGTGCCGCGATGCGACTGTCAGCTATCCGCTGTTCGCTCGTGTTGCCAGGTCGTCTCCGACCATCCACAGCACGGCCGCCATCATCAGGTGCCACAGCCCATGGCCCTGCAAGGGTGAAGAGGGGACGCACCATGGGCCGCCGGTCCTACTGAGCGCATACACAACCACTGCCCCGGCGGTGAGCCCGAGCGCGGCCCAGAGCTTTCGACTTCTCAACCGGACGAGAAGAACTACCGCTACCCCAGCCACGATCGCGGTCACCACATGCCGTGAGTCGGGTGCGATCGACAGCAAGGTCCCCAATCCCGCCGTCACACCGGCCCAAGTCCACACAGTTCTACTCGTCGCCCCGAGCGTCGCCCAGAGCACGACCCACGATGCGAGCGAAACCACAGCGACCGACTCAACCGCTCCATCGAGTCCCATCCCGTGCAGCAAGAAGCTCGTCGTTCCCACCGCTACGAGCGACAGCCCATACACCACCGGTCCCGTGCCACGGCGCCGTGTGGCGAGGAGCGCCCCGGTGACAACGAAGGCAAGCGCAGTGAGAGCATCAACAGGCTGTGCGGGGAAGTCGGCTCGGATTAGCTCGCAGTCCACCTACTTCTCGTGCTTCCCGAGAGGCGAGAAGGACGCCATCATCCGCCGTCCGAGGCTGTCGTAGATCGGTTCATTGCGCATGAGCGAGGTCGTGATCACTGCTCCGAAGGCCGCTGCGAGCATGGGTACGACGAGGGTGGTCGTCGCAGTCATCTCGACGATGAGGACGATACCGGTGAGCGGGGCTCGAACGATCGCTGCGAACAGCGTCGACATACCGACGATCGCGAACGCCGCCACTCCGGTACCGGGACCGGAGAGGAAGTGTCCTCCAAGCCCATGCAGCATGGCGCCCCAGAGTGCACCCACGGCCAGGAGGGGGGAGAACAGCCCGCCGGGCGTCTGGCCGGCGTAGGACAACGGCCCTAGGAAGAACCGGACCAGAAAGTAAGCGGTGACTGACGCGAGCGCTATGCCACCACCGAGCAGGTCTTGGGTGAGACGATCACCTCCGCCTGTCGCGACGAGCGGATCGAACCACAACAGCACGCCCACCACCACACCGATGACGGCGGCCTGGGCGAGTGGTGGGACGCGTTGTATCCGATCGGAGAGCCGGAGAAAGAACATGATGAGCCTGTTGTACCAAGCACCCGCGATGCCGGTCACCACTCCGAATGCCAGAAACACAGCCAGCGTCCATCCCGCGGGAGTACCGATCTGGCCGACGATGAAATCGGGCCGATCACCGAGGATCATGCGTGATGCGGCGATGGCCGTCGAGGTGCCGATCAAGGTGGCAAGACCCAATCGGAGCCGAATCGTCTTGGCGACCTCTTCGAAGACAAACAGTGCGCCACCGAGAGGAGCGTTGAATGCGACTCCGAGTCCGGCGCCGCCGAGAGCCGTCTGGAGAAGACGAACGTCTTGATCATTGAGCCGGAATCGTCGTCCCGCCTCCGATCCGATCGCGGCCCCGAGGTGCACGGTCGGGCCTTCACGACCCAGCGCCAGGCCGGAACCGATCGCGAGCGCGCCGCCGACGAACTTCGCTGGCAGCACCTCCCACGAGGTGGCGGGAATCTCGCCCTTGAACACCGCCTCTACGTCCTGGATGCCGCTCCCGGACACACGTGGGACGGCGAGAACGATGAGGCGTGCGAGAACGACGCACACGACAACCACGATGATCGGAAGTACCCAGCCCGGCCCAGACCAATTCTGCGCCCATGTGAGGAACGACAGTCTCAGATCATCGGCCTCGAACAACAGCTTGCGGAAGTAGCCGCCGACGATCCCGACGACGAATCCTGCTACAGCCGCAACCAGCCCCAATATGACCAGGTCACGGGTGTCGCTCTTCTCTCGCTTCATCGACCCGGTCACGTTAGTCGTGGTTGTGGTGTCTTCTGGCGGAGCGGAGGACATAGCGCGTACCATGAAGGCCGTGGCAAAGCTGCTCGTGTTCACCGTCTGGTCCGTGGTGCGTGCTGCAGTTCGTCGGCTGATCTGCGGGCCGTTGGTCGACGGCTGGTCGTGGGCAGTCGAATTGCGAGTGGTGGCCCTCCGAACGATCCTCGAAACGAGCCGGCCGAATCGCCGAGTGCTCGAAGGCAGTCTGAACCCACCCGTGCCCCGTGCGTTGCGCAGGCTGGTGAGGGTGGACCCCGGTGAAGTCGGCGGGGTACCAGGAGAGTGGGTCACCCGGATCGGCTTCGACGACGACCTCACCTTGCTCTACTTGCACGGTGGGGCATATCTCGGAGGGAGTCCAGCGACACACCGCCAGTTCACGTGCCGCCTCACGTGGGCACTGGGAACGAAGACGTTCGTTCCGGACTACCGGTTGGCTCCCGAGCACCGTTTCCCCGCAGCGGTCGACGACGCCGTGGTCGTGTTTGACGCATTGGGAGAGCACGACATCGTCGTGGCCGGGGATTCGGCCGGAGGTGGTCTCGCATGTGCGCTGTTGCTTCGTCTCAGGGATGAGGGACGTCGTCTGCCTGTGGGGGCGATCCTGTTCTCGCCGTACACGGACCTCGAACACACGGCCGCGTCCATCGTCACCAACGCGGCAACCGACTATCTCCCGCTGGGGGAGTCTTCACCCAACACGGCCTATCTCGGAGATCATGACCCGCGAGATCCTCTGGCCTCGCCGATGTACGGGGACTTCGCAGGGATTCCCCCGCTGCTGATCTTCGCCGGTAGTCGAGAGGTGATCCTCGATGATGCCACGCGTCTCGCCGACAAGGCGATCGCGGACGGTGCATCGGTCACGCTCCACATTGAGCCGGACATGATCCACGTGTGGCCTGCGATCCTGCCTAGCCATCCCGCCGCCGCTCGCGCCCTCGCGATCGCCGCCGACTTCGTGCGTGGGATGGGGAGGAGCCAGCGGTCCGACTGAGGAGTCAGCCGTTCTCCTTCGGGAGGAACGACACGTGGCCACACTCGGAACAAACCCGCCGAATGAGCCCCGCCTGGATCGTGGATACTCCATACGTGTGGATATGGTTGGACGGGACCGAGTCGTCGGGACCGAGTTCCCTCAGTCGATCGAGCGGCCATATCCCGGTTTGCCGCAACTGATCACGGGTGGTCGCACCGAGGTGTCTGCTTCTCGTGACCAGACGCTGTCGAATCAGAGCTCCGACTTTCTCGTCCGTGAGGTCCAGTTCGATGGTCTCATCAGCGGGAGGCGGAGGTTCGGGCGGGCTCGGCGGTGCAGCCTCTTTCGGCTGTGGTGGAGTGGGCGCTGCCGGAGGCTGCGACGAGCGCTGCTTCTTCCGCCGCTTCACTTCGGTCGTTTCTGTGGCTTCGACGAACTGAAGTGAAGCAAAGAAGTCTGGGCTGCTTGGCAGGAAGTTGATCACTTCATCGCCGATGACAAACTGGAACTCCCGCGCCGAGATGCGGCGGATCTCAATATCGCCGATCGGCCAGTTTCCCAGATCCGTTCGACCTGTTCTGAGGCGGATCTGATCATTCAAGACCTGGACGACTGCGGTGATGCCCGAATCGAGATCATCTGGGAGGCGGACGATCCCGCTTATTCGTATCATGGGGTCCCTTGCGCGCTCATAGAGATGTTTACGCGCTCTTCGCGGTCACGTCAAGGACCAATCCCGAAATCGCGATTCCATGAAGATTGCGATCATCGGCGCAGGGGGCGTGGGCGGCTAGTTCGGTGGCCGTCTCGCGGTAGCGGGCGAAGAGGTAACGGTGGTTGCATCTACGCGATCCTCAAACCATGGGAGAAGCGCAATAGGAGGTGAGGTTCAGGGGCCCGTTGGTCCCCCCGGCGGAGCGGAGCGTGCGTTGGGGGAAAGCACCGCAGCGGCGGAGCCGCTGGGGTAGGGGGGCCTAGCTCTGTTGGTGGGAACGGCCCCCTCCGTCCTCGGCTGCGCCTCGGCCACCTCCCCCAACGTCGGGCTTTTCCCTCCTGGGGGAGGAGACAGGAACCGCCCCCTCCGTCCTCGGCCTTCGGCCGAGTCCACCTCCCCCAACACTCGGCCTTTGGCCTCGCGAGTGGAGGGTACGGGCGGGCGGAGCCCGCCCTAGTGCAGGATCGTCGCTTCGAAGCGGAGCAAACGGACGGGTTCTCCGACGGCGATGTGCGCCTTCCGCATGGCGATGTCGATCTGCGTTTCGGACGTCTCTATCCCGGGGATGGCCGGCAGGAGTAATCCGCGACGCCCCCTGCTCCCTTCGACGATCACTCCATACCGAGCAGGGTCGAGGGAGGAGAGATCCTCGACTTCTGCCGGCGTACCGAGGAGGTAGACGGTGATGTCGAGTCGGTCGACTTCGGAAGCGCGCAGCGGCGGGAAGCGTGGGTCGTGAACGGCGGCGTTGACAGCCTGGAGGACGACTTCCGCCTCGAGGGTGTCCGAGGAGCCGACGATGCTCCCGACGCATCCACGAAGGCCGTTGGTGTTATGCAGGGAGACGAAGGCACCTCCGGGTGGCGACGATCCATTGGGGATCATGAGGTCGCCTGTCGCCAGGTAGTGACGGATGGCGCTCCGGGCGAGTCGAACATGCGGATGTTCCACGAGTTGACATTACCGCGGCGGCTGAAGGCGCGGGACTGAGGGCGACATGCCCTACGCTGAGCGATTGTGACAACGCTACGCCGCCGGCTTGTTCGTCCTGGGAACGTAACTGCGATGATGGTCATCGCCGGTCTCGTTGGAGCAGGTGCCGGGCTGGGGGCCGTCCTCCTCATCGAGGCGATCAACGCACTGGCGGAGCTCGTCAGGCGTCTCGACGGTGTCGTCCAGGTACCACATCTTGTTCCTCTCGTGGTGATCCCGGTCGCGTTGATGGCCTCGTGGTGGCTCACGAAGACGTTCGCTCCCGAAGCGGCCGGCCACGGCGTTCCGCAGATCCTTGCTGCGATCACCGTGTCGGGCGGTGCGATCCGGTGGCTCGTGGGTCCCCTCAAGGTCATTGCATCTGCGATCACGATCGGTGCCGGGGGCAGCGCCGGGCGGGAGGGCCCCATTGCACAGATCGGTGCAGGGCTCGGATCGTTCGTCGGCAGGAGGCTCGGGCTTCCCGAAGGTGGTGTGATCAGTCTCGTCGCCGCGGGGGCTGGGGCAGGTATCGCCGCGACGTTCAACGCTCCGATCGCGGGGATGTTCTTCGCGATGGAGGTGATTCTTGGCAGCTTCTCGGTGAGACATCTCCACACGGTTGTCGTGGCGACAGTCGCCGGTGCCGTCGTCTCTCACAGCATCCTGGGAGAGGGGCTCACCTTCACCGTCACCGCACACTCGATCGGGCACCCTACAGAACTGCTTGCCTACGCCGTGCTCGGGTTGCTGTGTGTCGCGGGTGGGTTGGTGCTGCTGTGGTCCCTGGACTTCTGGGAGGACAAACCGGACTTCCTGAGAGGATGGCGTCGCCCGCTGCTCGTGTCGTTCGCCGTTGCGGTCCCTGTCGCGTTCCTGCCGGAGATCGCCGGCACTGGCCAGGCGTTCATTGGCGGGATCCTCAACGGGGAGTCGGGTCTGGCCTGGTGGTTCCTCCTCGTACTGGCTTTGGTCAAGCCGATCGCGACCGGCGCCACGTTCGGTGCGCGAGGTTCAGGTGGCATCTTCATGCCGAGCCTTTTCATCGGTGCGACCATCGGTTCTGGCTTCGCCCATGTGCTCGGCTCTGTCTGGCATGTCTCTGTGCTTCACCCCGAAGCGTTCGCCTTGGTAGGAATGGCGGCCGCGTTCACCGCGGTGGCTCGTGCACCCTTGACGGCAATCCTCATCGTGTTCGAGGTGACCGGCGACTACGGACTCGTGCTGCCGCTGATGGTCGCGGTCGCCGTCGCGATGCTCGTCGCACCTCGCCTGTACCCGGACAGCGCCTACACCAAGCCGCTGACTCGGATGGGGATCAGGGTGACCAGGGGTGGTGAGATCGATCTGCTGGACACCGTTCGCGTCGGAGATGCGATGACGGTCGACTCGATGGCCGTGGCTGCGCACACCACCCTCGGTGAGCTCCAAGGGATGCTCGACAGAGGACGGCACCATGGGCTCCCGGTCGTCGACAGTGACGGACGTCTCGTGGGAGTGGTGACCGTGACCGACGTCGTTCGCGCCGGCGGCCCATCCGACCAGGTGCTGGTCCAGGATGCCATGACCCCAAAGCCCGTGACCGTGACCCCATCCACGGCCGCGTCAGAAGCTCTCGAACGGATGGCGGCACTGGGAGTCGGCAGGATCCCGGTTGTCGATGATGAGGATGAACGGAATCTGGTCGGGATGTTTCGTCGGGAGGACGCCGTGAATGCCTATCACCGCGCCAGGGGCGCCGCGCTTCGGCAGGCCGCCGAGCGCGAGCACTACCGGCTCAAGACCAGGGTTGGTAGCCACTTCTTCGACTTCGTCGTCCCGAAACGGTCGATGGCGGTCGGCAGACAGGTGAAGGAGGTGCCATGGCCGGAGGGGTGCCTCGCGGTCTCGGTCGTTCGCGAAGGTGAGGTACTGGTGGCGCAGGGAGGCACGGTCATCCGGGCAGGCGACAGGGTCACCTGCTTCGGTGATGAGCGGATGCGGGAGCGCCTCCTCGAGCGCCTCAGACCCACCGGGGAGGAAGGGGTTCGAGACTGACCTGCCGGGAGGGGAGTAGAACGGTGGCAGGCCAGTCTCGGGATCACGAAGATGGTCGCTGGCCGATCGTGATGGTCACGGTCTCGTGGGTGTCGCCACGCACGTACTCAAGCTGGATCTGTTGTCCGGGGTCGGTGTCGTTGATTGCATTGACGAGGTCGGACGCGTTGGTGATATCGACGCCGTTGAACGTCACGACCACGTCGTACTGCTGCAGCCCCACCCGATCGGCTGCGCTCCCCGGATAGACCTGCGTCAGGAGGGCGCCGGTGTCGATCGACAGGTTGAGCTGCCCGGCTGCCGCCTGGGAGTTGTCCGAGACGGCAACACCGAGATAGGGCTGACCGACACCGCGCTCGAACCTGTCCAGTACGCGCTTCGCGTTGTTGATGGGAATCGCGAATCCGACGTTCTGTGCATTGCCGGCGATCGCCGTGTTGATGCCGATGACTTGGCCGGCAGCGTTCAGCAGCGGACCACCGGAGTTGCCGGGGTTGATCGCCGCGTCGGTTTGGATTGCGTCCTCGACGGTGCCGAGTTCAGTCTGGATCTGCCTGTGGAGTGCAGAGATGATGCCGAGCGACACGGTCGGTTCCGATGCGTTCAGGGCGAGCGCGTTGCCGATCGCGATAGCGGCGTCGCCGACCTCGATCGAGTCGGAGTCACCGAGAGGAAGGGGAACGAGATCGGTCGCATCTGACACCTCGAGAACCGCAAGGTCTTGCAGAGGAGCCGAGGAGACGACAGTCGCCGGGCGGGCCTTGCCGTCGTGGGCCGTCACGGTCACCTTCGACGCATTCTGTATGACGTGATAGTTCGTCAGGATGTGCCCTTGGTCGTCGATCACGACGCCTGTTCCGGCACCCGCCGGCAACTCCTGCGTGTTTCCGAGGAAGTCGGTGATGACTTGGTCCTGAGTAACGGCGACGACCCCGGACTCTGCAGTGCGTACGAGCGGTGAGATGTCGAACAGCCCGTACGCACCGGAGGTCGTAGGTGTGGTAGAGGTTGTCGGCACCGCCGAGACGACCGTCGCCTCGGTTGTCGTCGTGTCTGGGGTGGAGGTGTTCAAGGTGCATCCCGCAGTTGCCAGCAAGAGTGCGGTTGCGATGACTAGTCGTTTCATTGGGTCTCCGTGAGAGGGTTGTCGAAGCTCCCTTTGGAGGAATGGTATGGGTCCCGCGGCGATGTGGACACGGTTCGGGGAGATTCTCACGCCACTCTGCGGAGATTCTTAGGGGATTCTCAAACCCTGTACCATCTCGCCAGTGCCGGCCCCCACCGTCCTGCTTCTGCTCGCCACCGGCGTCATCGCCGGCTTCATCAACACGGTCGCCGGCGGAGGATCGGTGGTGTCGTTGCCAGTCCTCGTCGAGGTGGTGGGCGCCAGCGTCGCGAATGGCACCAATCGCATCGCAATCCTGATGCAGAACATCGTCGGGTCCGCCTCGTTCCATCGTGGCGGCAAGATCCCGTGGCGGCTCGTGAAGGCGATCCTGTTGCCGACCGTCGCCGGTGCGGCCTGTGGCGCCTGGGTGGCAACGCAGATTCCGGCGGACGTGATGAAGCGGATCTTCGGACTGGTGATCGTGCTGGTGGCGTTGTCGGTACTGGTCGGACCTTCACGGTGGATCAGAGAGGGGGAACCTCGGCTGAAGGAACCGTGGCGAAGCATTTCGTTCTTCGGGATCGGGCTGTACGGCGGTTTCATTCAGGCGGGCGTTGGGTTCCTGCTGCTCGCCGGGTTGGTCCTGGGCAGTGGCCTCGGGCTGGTGAAGGGGAACGCGGCAAAGGTCGTGACCATCCTCGCCTATACGCCGGTGACCCTCTTCTTCTTCGCGACCGCTTCGCAGGTGGACCTGCAAGTCGGGCTGATTCTCGGTGTCGGCAACATGACCGGGGCGTTCGTCGCTTCCCGCCTTGCCATCAAGAAGGGTGCCGGGTGGATCCGGTGGGTCTTGGTCGTCGCAGCGGTCGCTGCAGCCTTGCGGATGGTGCTGTGACCGTTACTTCCGGAGGTGTGAGGATCTGAGCGCCCGAAGTTCGAGCTGTGTGACATCTTCCAGCGTGAGGAACGCCTCCGGGTTCACCCGAGAGACGATCCGCAGCGCTTCGTCGGCCCG